>OMAY01001097.1_pt1 | contig 13522 bp, 9 predicted proteins | sample 1673611 | NCBI WGS metagenome assembly OMAY01 (sample SAMEA103958117, study PRJEB25191) | human gut metagenome | biome: human-associated habitat [ENVO:00009003]; feature: intestine environment [ENVO:2100002]; material: feces | place: Germany | collected 2013/2015
CCTCGGAATTGAACCGTCCGCAGATCGGACTCTACCAACTGCTCGAATCGGCTCCGGGCCGCGAAGGATTCCGAACGCCCGACGACGTATTCCGCATCACGGAGCGGGGAATCGAATTCGTGAAAATGGCCGACAACCGGATCGATGCCGAAAAGAGCGAACGTTTCGATCGCGTGATGAAGAAGAAGGGATTCGTCTTTCCCGCCCGCCGTATCGCGGGAAACGCTTCGACCTACAAACATTACGACAACGGCTACCTGCTGCTCGATGCGACCGGAACGCCGTTCCAGATGAAACAGCTCTGCGGCCGGCCGTTCGTCCGCCGCATCGAACGGCCCGATTCAGTGACATTCACGTACGCTTTCGTCACGGAGTTCCCCGACAAACGACTGCTGGGATTCCTCGGAGACGACCGCGGCGGCATCCATGCGCTCGAAGCGGATTACTCCCTGCACTGCCTGCCGCTGCATCCCGTCGACCTCCGACGCGAACGTCTGATCGTCGTAGGCGACTGTTTTTATTGGACGGCGATCACCGAACGACAGGGCTTCGAACGCCTCACGGCCGTCAATGCCCGCGACTATTCCCTTGCTGCGGAGCACGAGACCGATTTCCCCGCTCCGAAATGGGAACAGACCCGAAAATACCTTTTCCCGTTTCGGCTGGTCTTCACCGCGTCGTCCGACAAATACATCAAGCCGCGGTTACGCGACTTCTCGTACCTGGCCCTCGGACTGAACACCCTGCTGGCTGCCGGTTGGGCCGTATACAGCATGAAAAAGCGGCGCTGCCGGACGATCCGCGTATTGGGGATTCTGGTGCTTGGGATTTACCTGTTGGTCCCGCTGCTGCTCACCGACCGCGAATGAACGGCAGAAGCGCCCGACACGGGCACTTTTGCATTCATCCGATGAACCGTCCGCAAACACGATTCCGCCCTATCCAGGGCGGAATTTTCGTTTGTCCACGGCAGATTCGAATTCACAGACATTTATAAAACGTTTTAAATACCGATAATTCGAATAGAAAATATAGTAATTTAAGTAGATTCATTTTCAGAACCGAAAAATAATATTATTTTTGCCATACTAACTAAAACGTTTTACATGAAACCTGTCAACAAAACCGTATGCAGTCTGGCGGCACTCGCCCCGCTCGCAATGGCGCAAAGCGCGAACGCCGGCCAACGCCCGAACATCATCTTCTTTCTGGTGGACGATTTCGGCTGGACGGAGACCTCGCTCCCCTTCGGCGAAGAGACCTACCCCAACAACCTCAGATTCCATACGCCCAATATGGAACGACTGGCCCGCACGGGCGTCATGATGACCAACGCCTACGCCTGTCCCGTATCGACCCCGACACGAACCAGCATGATGACGGGCATGAACGCCGCGCACATGGGCATCACGTCGTTGAACACCGTCATGCAGACTCACTAGGCTAGAAACATGACGCAAGAGCTCGTTTCATTGACTATCATCATGGCGGTGACGGCCGTCAGCCCGATTGTGGCGCAGCTGATTCCAGGAAGGTTCATTCCACAAACCGTGCTGCTGCTCGTCACCGGAGCCGCACTCGGTCCGTACGGACTGGGCGTAATCGAGGTGAACGACGCCGTGAAACTCTTGAGCGAGCTCGGCATGGCGTTCCTATTCCTGCTCGCCGGCTACGAAATCGACCCAAAACGACTCGCCGGGCATCAAGGCAAAGTCGGCCTTGTCACATGGATCATCACCTTGGGGCTCGCCGGACTCGTCGTGACCCTGCTTCCATTCTTCGCAAAGCAAGGCATCAACGGCATCGCCACGGTAATAGCACTTACCACCACCGCTCTCGGCACACTCATGCCGATTCTCAAGGAACGCAACCTCGAAGGCACCCCCATCGGCGACGCCATCATCTCGTACGGAACGTGGGGCGAACTCGGCCCAATCCTTGCCATGGCCATCCTGCTATCCACCCGAACCGGCTGGCAGACCATGCTCGTGCTCGGCGCGTTCCTTACCATCTGTCTACTGTGCGCAATGCTACCCACGAAAGCACTGAAAACCGGCCATCGCCTGTACCGTTTCCTTACGGAAAACGCGAACACGTCATCGCAAACGCTCATGCGACTGACCACATTCCTGCTCATCTTCCTTGTCACCATTTCTGCACTGTTCGAACTTGACGCGGTGCTCGGCGCGTTCGCCGCAGGCTTCATCCTGCGTTACATCATCCCCGACGGCAGCAAGTCGCTGGAAATGAAACTGGAAGGCGTCGGCTACGGATTCCTTATTCCTGTGTTTTTCGTGGTGTCAGGAGCCGCGATCAACGTGCGCGCCGTGGCAGGCCGACCCGCGCTGCTCGTCGCGTTCATCGTAATGCTCATGCTGATTCGCGCGGTGCCCGTATATGTTGCGCTATCGCTCGACAAACGCGAGAATCCGCTGTCATCGCATCATCGCGTCACCGTAGCGCTGTATTGCACGACCGCGCTGCCGATCATCGTCGCCGTCACGTCACTGGCGGTGAAGGTCGGCACCATGCAAGGCGACACCGCGTCAACACTGGTCGCAGCCGGCGCGATTACGGTGTTCCTAATGCCGCTGCTTGGCTCGATCACATATCAGGTGGCCGACGTACATCCGGTCACCGCGGTTCGGGAGATTGCACACACACCATCCGATTGGCGGACGATCGTGCACGAACATGCGCAGGTGCGTGCGCTGCTGCACCATCAGGACCGGCTCAAGCGTATGGCGGAAACATTGGACGCACTGGAGAAGATGGGAACGATGGGACATGGCGATGCGGCACATAGCAATGCCGGACATGGCGATGAATATCGAGCCGAACTTGTGAAACGTGCGCGCCGCGAAATCGACCGGCAGTTGAAGGAACTCGGCCTGGACCCGCAGCTCACCACGCAACTGCCACACAACTACCGTTATCCGAAGAACTGAAACGCGAATCCGAGCCTTTCCGGCACTCTAAGTGTCCGATTCTGGAGAAACGGACAACCACAGGGCACTTTCGCCGCATTACTTGTCCGATTCTGGAGAAACGGACAACCGTAACGCACTTTTACCCGTCTAGTTGTCCGATTCTGGAGAATCGGACATTCAGACATGCGCCTATTCGACGGATTTGAGCGAACTAATCGGGTCGATACGATCCAACACCGGATTCACGAACAACTGCACGAGCAGCGCGAAAGCCATGGTCGCGCCGGCCGCAATCACATAACTCAACGGCGTGCATTCCACTTCGAAATACAGTGCGGGCATATTCAACGCAGCCGTCAGCAATCCGCCGACGAAACGGCCGAGAGGCAAGCCCAGCACCACGCCCATCATGGTGAGCACCATCATTTCACGGTTCACATAGTGGTGAACCTCTTTGTCGAAGAATCCGAGCACCTTGAGCGTGGCCATCTCGCGTTCACGTTCTGACACGTTGGTGTTGGCGAGCGTGAACAACACCACGAGCGCGAGCCCGCCCGCGAGCGCCACGATCAGCGCGACCACCGCACCCATCAGATCGAATTTGAAGCTTTCCGCCATGTGCGCGCAGCTCACGGCTTTCATGACCGCATCGTCGTCTTCCAGCTTTTCCGCATAGGCGGCCTGGGATTCGCCTGAACCTTTGAGCTTCGCATACATGGCGTTCCACACCAATTGTTGGCCGTTTGACGATGCGCCATTCGAGGTACCGGATTCGCCGTTTTGATTGTCCGATTCTCCAGAATCGGACGCGGAAGATGCGGAAGACGTGCCGGATGCAGCAGTATCGAACAGCTGGCGATAATAGGTTTCGCTCACATACACGTCCGATCCGATCACACTGCGGATCACCGCGCTGACATGCGCTTCGGCCTGCATATCGTCACCGTTGGTCAGCGTTACCATACCGCCCGCTTTGACGCCCATCGCGCTTGCCGCGGACTGCGATACGATCACGCCGTCATCGCCCAGACTTACCGTATCGGCCGCACCATCCACCCAACTGGAGCGCACCGGCTGCAACGTGACCATCTTGCCGAACTCGCTGCGTTCACTGTCGGGCACGGCAACCAGCTGAATGCTTTCGCTCCCCGAATCGCCGGTCAAATCACCCGATTCAACGCGCACGTCCATGCTCGACGTGACGCGACCATCCGAAGCGACTTTCTGCCGCATCGCATCAGCGTCATCATCGTTCGCGACCACCATCAAATCGTACTGATACACGTCCTGATACTGTTTCGCGCCCAATGCGGCAACGGTGTCGTTGATCGCAAGTCCGCACACAATCAGCGCGGTGCAGCCGGCCACGCCGCCGACCGTCATGATCAGACGCGATTTGAAGCGGAAAATGTTGCGCGCCGTGACTTTGCCGAGGAAGCTCATGCGATTCCACAACGGCTTGATACGCTCCAGTAGAATGCGCGATCCTGCACGCGGCGCTTTCGGACGCATGAGACTGGCCGGCTTCTGTCGCATTTCCTGCGCGCACGCATACACGGTTGCGGCAAGCACGCCGACCACGAACAGCGCGACTCCGGCCGTTCCGTACAGCCAGTCGTATGCCAAGCGTACGTCCGGCATCACATACAAGCCTCGCAATACGACGAGCAGGAACGCCGGAATGCCAAGGAAGCCTGCGATCAGGCCGAGTCCACCGCCGATCAGGCAGGCGAACAGCGCGAACAACAGGTATCGTGAGGCGACCGCAAGACGCCCGTAGCCGAGCCCTGTGTATGTGCCGATCAGCCCGCGATCCTCTTCGACCATGCGCGCCATGGCGGTCAGACTCATCATCACCGCCACGAGCAAGAACACGATCGGGAATGCGTTGCCCAGCGATTGGATGGATTCCAGATCAGATTTCAGCGAGCTGAATCCGCCGATTTGCGACCGGTCCTGCACATACCAACGCACTTGCGGAATGCTGTCTTCCAGCTCGTTTTGCTTGGATTGCAGTGTCCGTTCGGTGTCTTTTTTCTGCTGGTCCAATTTCGATTGTGCCTGGTCGAGTTGCGCTTTGGCTTCCGCTAATTGCGGGCTTGCGGCAATTACCGTTTCACGTAGTGTTTCACGGGTTGTTTCGTCGAGGGATCCTGCAGCCGCGCCCGCCTGCATATTGACGATTTGGTCGATTTGCTGATTGAGCTGGCTGCGATTGCTGTCGATCTGCTGTTGCGCTGCGGCGAACTGTTTGTCGGTTTGCGCTTTCGCCTCGTCGATTTGTTTGGTTCCAGCGTCGAGTAGTTCCTGATGACGCGCTTTCTGGCGATTGGTTCGCACCGTGCCGTCGATGCGGTCAGCTACTTCGCTGACGGTGTCGTCGTACACGTCACTGAACGAGTCCTTGTCGGCGGTGCCTTTCACGAGAATGGTGACGGCCGTGTACATGCTGCCGGTCACACCGTCGGACGGCGCAAAGAACGTGTAGTCGCTGGTGGCGGAGGAACGGAATGCGTTCGTACCCGAATAGCCGTCTGGATTGGTGAGATCCTGCGGGTCAAGCACCACGCCCACAATAGTCAGTTCGGTGGGGAAGCTCGGTGCCTGATTGTCCGATTCACCAGAATCGGTCACCCGTGCGGCACGTTTGCCATCCTGCGTGTCCGATTCTGCAGAATCGGACATCTGGGACCCGTTTTCGCCCGTTTGATTGTCCGATTCTGCAGAATCGGACACAGAAGAAGACGCCGAATCCTGCGGTGTCACCGTAATATGGTCGCCCTTTTTATATCCGGAATCCTTGATGAATTTGCGCGTCACCGCGATCTCACCGGACTTCTCCGGCATGCGTCCGCTTTGCAAATACGGCTGGTCAATGCCGTTCGTGCCGATCTCCTGCATGGTCACGGTTTTTTTGCCGTTCAGATCGACGGTCACGGTTTGCGAACGTTCGCCCTGCACTTTCGCGACACCGGAAATCTTACGGAGCGCGGCAATATCGTCATCGGTCAATCCGGCCGTCGACAACACCTGAATGTCGTGCAATCCTTGGGTGTCGAAAAAACGATCCGTCGCAAGAAAAGCGTCTCGGCAACCCGCGTAAATGCCCGTAAGCACGGCGACGCCCAGCAACGAGATCAGTGCGATGGAGATGAATCGCTTCCACGCATGCAACCACATACGCACCATGTCTTTGATGAATGCCATGACGACCTCCAGCCCGTAGCGCTCAAGCAGCACCAACCATTGCTCCCAAAACCTTCATTTTATTGAACTATCGAACTATTGAACACTATGAAACCGAATCCACGCGCTACAGCTACAATCGGGGAAGACGCGCCATACCAAAAACCATAGGCGCGTCACCTACCACTACTGCCGAACGCAACATCGCCAAGATCGCAAACTTTTGCCGAATTTGCCGAATATTGCCGAGGCACCCAAGAAGAGGAAGCATTCATGAGCGACGCAACCGTTGCGAAGAAACCGCGCGAAACCGACGATGTGCCGGTTCCGCCGACGCTGCGCAAGTCTTTGAAGAATCGTCATATTCAATTGATCGCATTGGGCGGCGCGATCGGCACCGGCCTGTTCTATGGTTCCAGCGAGTCGATTCAGCTGGCGGGCCCGGCCATTCTGCTCGCCTATCTGATCGGCGGTCTGGCGATTTTCCTGATCGTGCGCGCCCTGTCCGAAATGGCGGTCGAGGATCCGAAGGCGGGCGCGTTCAGCTATTACGCCACGCAGTACTGGTCGAAGCGAGCCGGCTTTATTTCCGGCTGGAATTACTGGTTCAACTACGTGCTCGTGGCCATGGTGGAGTTGGCCGTGGTTGGCTCGTTCGTGAATTACTGGTTCCCGAACATTCCGAAGTGGGTGTCGGCGGCGGTGTTCCTGGTGGCCATCGCGGCGCTGAATCTTATGGGCGTGAACAAGTTCGGCGAATTTGAATTCTGGTTCGCCATCATCAAGATCGTGGCCGTGCTTGCCATGATTTTCGGCGGTTTGTATGTGATCATCGCGAATGTGCCGACCGCTTCGGGCATTCGCGCGTCGTTCGCCAACTGGTTTACCGTTGACGGCGGATTCCTGCCGCATGGCCTGATGTCTCGCAATGCGGACGGCACGTGGACCGGCCTGCTGATGGCGCTGGTCGTGGTGATGTTCAGCTTCGGCGGTACCGAGCTCATCGGCATCACCGCGGGCGAAACCGAAAATCCGCGCACCACCATCCCGAAGGCCACGAACGGCATTATCTGGCGTATTCTCGTGTTCTACATCTGCGCGCTCGGCGTGATTATGGCCGTGGTGCCGTGGAGCACGATCGACGGCAATTCCAGCCCGTTCGTGCAGATTTTCGACTCGGTGGGCGTGCATGCGGCCGCCGGCATTCTGAATTTCGTGTGCTTGACCGCCGTGATGAGCGTGTACAACTCCGGCCTGTACGCGAACTCGCGCATGCTGTATTCGTTGGCGAAGCAGGGCAATGCGCCCGCGTATCTGGGCCGCCTGAACAAGCGCGGCGTTCCGGTCGGGGGTGTGATCACGTCGGCCATCATCATTGCGATCGCCGTGGTGGTGGTGTTCGTGTGGCCTGATTTCGCGTTCAATTATTTGATGTCGATTGCCACGATTGCCGCTGCGATTAATTGGATCATGATCATGATTACGGAAATTAAGTTCCGTCGCGTTGTCGCCGCCGGCGACGGTCCGAATGATTTAAAGGGATTGAAGGGCCAGGAAGCACTTGACAAACTTGCGTTCAAGCTGCCGTTCGCCAAGGTGACGCCGTATGTGGTGATCGCGTTCATGCTGCTGGTCGTGGTGCTGATGTGCTTCTCCGCAAGCTATCGCATCGCAGTGGTCGCCGGCGTGATTTGGCTGGTCGTGCTGTTCGCCGCCTATCAGATCACACAGAAGCGCGCCTGAAGTCGTAAGGCAACAATGCGCCCATGCCTCAAGCGAGGGGCACGGGCGCTTTTTGATTTCAGATTACGATTTCAGATTTCAGATTTTGATTTCCAATCCGCGATTCCCGGGCTGTTCTGGGGACTCGCGCCGTTCGACCTGTGGTACCTGTCGAAGCAGTCCGGCAACACCGTCGCAATCCTGTATGGCGTAACCCTTGCGGCGATCGCCGCGATCGGCTCGCTGCTCGCTTTCATCCTGCCCTTGTCGGGGCGCAGCAAATGCGCAATCGCAATTTTTTAATTCATCATCGCATTAACTCATCATCGCATCTTATTCCGCTGCCGGAGCGGGACCGGTCGAAGCGCGGGCACGCAATTCGTACGGCCCTTCCATCAGATGCCCCACACGCTCGCCGCCGATCAGCTTGAGCAGCAATCCGGCGGCCTGCTTACCGGTATCGACCACGTCACGGCCCATGGCGGTCAGGTTCGGATACGCCGCGGTGCACATGAGGGAATCATCCCACGACATGATGGAGATTTCCTCCGGTACTTTGATGCCTTGCGAAGCTGCCACGCCAAGGCCAGCCAACGCCATCACATCATTGTCGTAGATGATCGCCGTCGGATGCTCAGAGAACGCCAGCAGGCGCTTCGTGGCCTCGCGACCGGTTTCCGGCGTGTAGTCGGTGTGCAGGCAACGATAACGCATGCCCAGCTCGGAAGCGACGTCCGCAAAGGCGGAATCGCGAATATACGAGTGCGCAAGCGATTCGGGACCGCCGACGCGGGCGATCTGACGATGCCCGAGATCATACAGGTATCGCACCGCTCGGCGCACGGCATCGGCGTCGGCGCTTGACAGACTCGGCAGATTGCCGACCACGGAGGCATCGGCAATGGCAAGCACCGGCATCTCCTCATGCTCCTCAAGCAAGGCAACGCAAGGGTCTCCAAGCTCGACATTGACGAGCAGCATGGCGTCGACGTTGCCAGTAGCAATCCAATCATCGATGATCGAAAGCTTCGCGTCCTCACCCACGGCCATGCGTACCAGCAGAGAATAATCGTATTTTTCCAGCTCGGCGCCAAGACCGGAAATAAGTTCCATCATGTAGGATTCGACGGAAAGCAGCTTCGGGTCGTAACCCAGCGCTAGACCCACGCGCTGCGTCTTCGCCTTGGCCAGCGCCTGTGCCGCGCCATTCGGCTTCCATCCCAGTTCGTGTGCGACCTTCAACACTTTGTCTCGAGTCACATCGGAAACACCAGACTTGCCGTTGAGCGCATACGAAACGGCGCTACTAGAGACTCCCGAAGCCTTGGCAACGTCAAAAATCGTCACCTTGCTTTTTTGAATAGGCATGTCCGTGTCCTTCTTCTTAACTTAAATCGCAACTTAAACGGTTCATCTACATCGTACAGTAAAAGCGCCGACCAACCTCTTGAAAAGTCAGCGTTCACAACACTTTCGTTTCTTAAGGTTGGCGGCGCTTCAACTTATGTTTTTACTCAACCGAACACGTCAACTGAAATTTCAGTAGTCCTCTATCCACTCTTCTACCGCTTCAGTAGACGGCGTACTCGCGGAAGCTCACCATTCGCGCTTCGGATCGTTGGCGGAACGCGGCACGTTGGCGGCTGCGAACGCACCCGGAGCGGCAAGCGCTGCGGCATCGGCAGTGGCGATATGCAGCACGACGCTTTCGCCCGGAAGCAGCGAGACCATGCCCTCGGCCACCGAAGCCTTCGCGTCGACCTTATCTGCCATGCAGAACAGGTCGCGCACGTAGCTCTTGGCTGTGGCGGTAAGTTCCACGCCATCTTCCACGGCAACGGCCGCGGCACTGAGGGCGAGTTTCACGTAAAACATTTCTTGTATTCACGCAATGGTTGCGGCACGGATGGCCATCCGCGCGTTCCGGAAGACGAACAGATGGCCGCCGAACTGACCGCATACCTGGAATCATTCGGCCCGGACCTCTGGCAATAGCCTATGCGCTCGCAGTGCAGCGCATTTTATTTGATTCGTTTCTGCGATTTTGGTGGCATAAATCGCAGAAACGTTGATTTTTCAACGATTTTTTATTTGACTGGTATTTGATTCGTATTTGACTGACGTGCGATCAGCAGGACTTCAATCGCAATATAAAGCGTGCGATTGCAGCACACTATAAGCACAGCAATCGCACGCTATTCATCGTCAACTATCGACAATCATGTGACGCAGCCGTTCAACGCAACTATCTAACGTGATTATTCAGCGTGATCAGAGTCGGTGTGATCGGTCAGGTCCAGCTTGAATGGGTGAGCAGGCAGATTATTGTCATTAAACAACGGTGCCGGACCCCAGCTACGCCATGCGTAGCGCATCATCACCGGCGCTGGCACTTCCGGCGTGGCCAACGTAATCGTGCCGATACTGCGGCTGTTGATCGGAATACCGAATTCCGTGGCGTTGTAATCGACCACGTTGACCTTTGCGTTGACCAGATCGTCAATATCGCAATCCACGAAAATCGCGGCGTAGGCCGGATGGAACACACCATCGGCACCGGCAAGCTCGAAACCGGAACGTTCCGGCAGACGCACCAGCGAAGGCAGGCTCTTGGCGAACTCGTCACCAAAACTGTCGGGCGCAGTACCGCTGAAATGCAGGCCGTGCGCGTACCGGAAGAACAGGCGTACGCGGCCGCCTTCGTCGCAGCGGAAACCCAGCACAGTCGGCCCATACACCGGAATACGGCTCATACCATACACTTGGCGAAGCGCACAATTGCCTAGACGCTCGCCCGGTGTACGTTTATCAACCGGATGAATGTTGTTGTATTCGCCGCAATCCATAGTGCAGATGGCGAACACATTGTCGATGGACTGCGCGGCATCCCACTGGGCCTCGCGCAACACCGGCCACAGCATCGGATCGCCGTCGCCCTCGTCGACCTTCTTGTCAATCCACTGCGGCAATTGCACGATCAGGAACGGCAGGCTTTCGCTCCACAGCGCACGCCATTCACCAATCATCATGCCCAGCAACTCACGGTAGGATCCGCAATACGGCTCGTCTTCCTCGCCCTGATACCATAGGAATCCCGCCAAGGAGTAAGGCACAATGCGCTCCAGCATGGCATGGAACGCGCCTGACGGACGCCACTGCGAGGTCGGCGTCATCGGCGGCGGCCACGGGCATTCGCCATACTGTTGGGTCAGCGTATCCCACGTCACATCAGGATCGTCTTCGCGGGCGGCTGCGATCGACGCATTCCACGTATCAGAACGCGACTGCCATTCGCCGTACTCCAAATCGAACTGTTCCTGCGTTTTACCTGCGATCGCCTGCTCATAGCGCGCAAGATAGCCGCGCCCGGATTCGCTGGAATTCAGTGCATCTTCGCTCGTCCAGCAACTGATCGACGTACCCCCGATATAGCAGTCGATAATGCCGATCGGAAGGTCGGAATCAAGTTCATCACGCAGTTTTCGCGCAAAATAGTACGCTACCGCACTCATTACGCCACTATTTTCAGGCGATGATTCCTGCCAGCTTGCCGCATGTTCGGCGTTGCGATTGATCACACCGGTTTTCGGCACATTGTAGAAGCGCAGTAACGGATCGGCACAGTTATCGAGGGCTTCCTCGGCGTCTTCACTGTTGCGCAATTCAAGTTCCATATTGCTTTGACCGCCGGCCAGCCATACTTCGCCGATAAGCACGTCATAATATTCGATGAAATCGTTGCCTGCGGTGACGCGCAACGTGTAAGGGCCACCTTCGGGCTGTGCCGGCAGCATGACGCGCCACGGTGAAAAACCGTTCTTGATCTCTTTGGAGGCGTACGCATGCGCCTGCACGATCACGGAACCATCGAAATCGCGGATTTCCGCGGAAACCTCAAGTCCGGCGCAATCGGCATCAAGCGCGCCGAACACGGCGATGGGCTTGTTACGCTGCAACACCATATGCGAGGCGAAAATCGCGGCGACGTGCAGAACTCCTGACGTGCTACGGTCTTCGGTAGGTTCAGCCGACGTTGTCATTTCAGAACCAGGTGCGGGACCAGTCGCAGTGACCATGACATCTCTTCCTATAGAAAAACCGTAAGAAACCGTACATATCTATCCTAGAACAATATGCGACAGAACATACAAAAAAGACCGCCACCCGTAAGGGCAGCGGTCTTGTAAAAGACTCAGCGATTAGCCGAATGAGCCACATCAGCCACGGGCGATCTTGCCGGTGAAGGTGGCCATATCAGCGTCGTCATCCTTGCCGTTGTTCCAGGAGAACATGGCGCGCAGCTTCGGACCGACGGTCTCGATGCGGACGTTGCCGTACTCTTCCTGCAGAGCCTTGAACTTCGGAGCGCCAGCGTCCTGGTCCTCGATGAACTCCTTGGCGAAGGAGCCGTCCTGGATGCGCTGCAGGTGGTACTGCATGCGCTCACGCACGTGCTCGTCGATGCAGGTGTTGGTGTAGTCGCCGTACTGGGCGGTGTCGGAGCAGGACCAGCGAGCCTTGTTCAGACCACCCTCGTTCATGAGGTCGACGAGCATCTTCAACTCGTGGCAGACCTCGAAGTAGGCGATTTCAGGCTGGTAGCCGGCGTCGGTGAGGACCTCGAAGCCCATTTCAACAAGCTTGTTCACGCCGCCCATGAGCACATTCTGCTCGCCGAACAGATCGGTCTCGGTCTCCTCGGTGAAGTTGTCGGGATAGATGGCCAGCTGGACCATATCCTCGCCATACTCCTTCTGGAAGGCCTCGGCGCCGCGGCGGTCATCCTCGGACTGAGAGACGGAACCGGTCACGATACCGATCTTGTAGGGCACGGTGTTATCCTTCTTTTCGCCGCAGGCGACCAGGGAGAACGCCATGATGAGAGCCAGCAGCAGAGAAACTACTTTTTTCATGTTTACCTCCTAATTCCTTTACCATAGTTTGTTGTTTCCTCCGCCAGAAGGAAACAGCGAACAGGGCGCGCCCTGTCCTCTTCTATGCATTCGGGTGCTGCGCACCCATTTGATTTTACCAGATAAGTTCACACTCTGTCAACATATTTGTGTCTCTGAATAGTGTTCAATAGCGCATCTCCTTGTTTTTCATCCACACACTTTCCCACATTTTTTGGCGCATTTGCATCATTTTCATGTATTTTTCATGCGGTTTTCTGTCAGAATCCTGCTGTTTTGCTATAATAAACTTTTCTTTTGGCGAAATCTGTTTTTTGTCTGACTGCAGCAAAAGAGACAGGCTTCTGCCTGTCTCTCTCGCTTACCTTATGACTTATGGCACTCGTCAGATCTTCTGCTTCTCATCCACGATCTGGCGCAGCTTGGCAGAGAAATCCTCCAGCGTCATGGCGCCCAGGTCCTCGCCCTTGCGGGTACGGACGGAGACGGTGCCGTTCTCCATGTCGCGGTCGCCAACCACCAGCATGAAGGGGATCTTCTCCAGGGTAGCCTCGCGGATCTTCTTGCCGATCTTCTCGTTGCGGCTGTCCACCTCCACGCGGAAGCCCTGCTTGCGCAGCTCCGCGGCCTGCTGCACGCAGTAGTCGGCAGCGCGGTCAGTAATAGGCAGGAAGCGTACCTGCTCGGGCATCATCCAGGTGGGCAGCGCGCCGGCGTACTCCTCGATCAGGTAGGCCAGTGTCCGCTCATAGCAGCCCAGAGACGTGCGGT
>OMAY01001110.1_pt1 | contig 13428 bp, 9 predicted proteins | sample 1673611 | NCBI WGS metagenome assembly OMAY01 (sample SAMEA103958117, study PRJEB25191) | human gut metagenome | biome: human-associated habitat [ENVO:00009003]; feature: intestine environment [ENVO:2100002]; material: feces | place: Germany | collected 2013/2015
GTAGGGAACGGTCTTGACCGTTCCGGGGCCTTGTAGCAGATGCCACAACAATTTTCCGCAAAGCCTTTGGCTCCCCTTCGTGGGGAGCTGTCGCCGAAGGTGACGGAGGGGTGATTCCCCAAGTGGAGCCTGAAAATGCGCGTTATTTCCTCACTGCGGCGGCTAGGGGGCTGCATACAAAAAAGGCCGTCTGCGTATTACAGCAGGCGGCCCAAAAGCGCCAAACCTATGGAATCACATTATACCAGCAGCGGCTTAACGGCAGCGGCCAGTTCTTCTTTCTTGGCTTCGGCTTCGGCCAGGTCTTTGCCCTTGGTGGTAAAGTAGGTCTTGATCTTCGGCTCGGTGCCGGAGGGGCGCACCACAACGGTGCAGCCGGATGCCAGGGTGTAGATCAGCACGTTGGCGGCGGGCAGACCGGTCTCTTCAGGCTTTTTATAGTCCACAACCTTTACAACGGCGTCACCGCCAAAGTCCTTGGGCGGGTTCTCGCGCAGGCCGGACATAATGCTCGCCATCTTGTCCATGCCGGACAGGCCCGGGAACTCAAAGCTGTCAACCTTGTTCAGGTAGCGGCCATACTCGGCGTAAATGCGCTCCAGCTCTTCCTTGATGGAACTGCCCTTTGCGCGGTAATAAGCAGCCATTTCGCAAATCAGCATAGAGCCGATGATGGCATCCTTATCGCGGACGTAAGGACCAGCCAGGTAGCCATAGCTTTCCTCAAAGCCAAAGATGAAGCGGTCAACCTGACCAGCAGCTTCCAGCTTGGCGATCTGATCGCCGATCCACTTAAAGCCGGTCAGCACATTGCGGCACTCAACACCGTAATGCTCGGCCACCTTGTCCGCCAGCGGGGTGGACACGATGGACTTGCACATGACGGGGTCTTTGGGCATGGTTCCCTGCTCAATGCGGCCCGCGCAGATATAATCCAGCAGCAGAACGCCGACTTCGTTGCCGGAAAGCAGCTCATAGCTGCCATCCTTGCACTTAACGGCAATACCAACGCGGTCAGCATCGGGGTCCGTGGCCAGCATCAGGTCTGCACCAGACTTTTCGGCCAGTTCCAGGCCAAGGCGCAGAGCCTCGAAAATTTCGGGGTTGGGGTACGGGCAGGTGGGGAAATTGCCGTCCGGCTTTTCCTGTTCCGGCACAACGGTGATATCGGTAATGCCGATGTCATGCAGAACATGGGTGACCGGAACCAGGCCGGAGCCATTCAGCGGGCTGTAAACCAGCTTCAGGCCGGCGGTCTTGCAGATACCGGGACGGATGGAGCGGGCTTCGATTGCTTCGTACAGGGCGTTGATGCAGTCATCGCCAACGTATTCGATGATGCCCTTTTCCAGCCCCTCGGCAAACGGCATGGTTTTGGCGCCGGTCAGGATGTCGGTCTTCTGGATTTCGGCGTACACGATGTCAGCGGCCTCATCGGTCATCTGGCAGCCATCGGGGCCGTAGGCCTTATAGCCGTTGTACTTGGCCGGGTTGTGGGATGCCGTTACCATGATACCGGCGTTGCAGTTATAATACCGGGTAGCAAAGCTCAGTGCGGGAACCGGCATCAGGGCGCTGTAAATGCGCACCTTTACGCCGTTGGCGGCCAGAACTTCGGCAGCAGCCTTGGCAAACACATCGCTCTTGATGCGGCTGTCATAGCTGATAGCAACGGTCTGGGTGCCGCCCTGGGTCTTGACCCAGTTGGCAAGGCCCTGGGTAGCCTGGCGCACAACATACACGTTCATGCGGTTGGTACCGGCGCCGATCACACCGCGCAGACCGGCAGTGCCGAACTTAAGGGCAACGGCAAAACGATCCTGAATGGCAGCGTCATCGTTCTGAATCGATTCCAGCTCCGGCTTCAGGTCGGGGTCATCCAGGTTGGCAGCAAGCCAACGGCTGTACATTTCTTTATACATTTTGGACACCATCACTTTCTTACCCTGTAAAAGTTTTGGGTAAATTTACTTGTTCAAATTAAATATATCAATTTTAGTTTGCGTTGTCAATCAAAAAAAGCTGGAATTCCGGCTTTTTGCCGGGGCTTTGCCTGTTTTTTACCCTACAGCGTCAAGGCAGATTTTGGGCACAAAAAATATGCTTGCCGCCGCGGGCGGAACAGGATATACTGAAAATAATCAAAGTACGCAATTTGTTGAAAAAAAGGAGTTGGCTGCGCCATGTATGCACACGTTGTCAGCCTGGGGGTAACGGGGCTGGATGGCTACCCCGTTACCGTGGAAACCCACATCAGCGGCGGTCTGCCCAAATTTGCCATGGTGGGCCTGCCGGATTCCGCCGTGAAGGAAAGCAGCGAGCGGGTGCGCAGCGCCATCAAAAACCTGAACTGCCCCTGGCCCGCCAGCCATGTTACCGTCAACCTGGCCCCCGCCGATGTGCGCAAGACCGGCAGTTTGTATGACCTGCCGGTGTTCATCGGCATTTTGGCGGCGCAGCAGTACATCCCACAGCCAGAGCCGCACCAGGCATTTTTGGGTGAGCTTGGGCTGGATGGCACACTGCGCCCCATTGCCGGTGCCCTGCCCATGGCCCTTGCCGCCCAAAAGGCGGGCGTGACCGAGCTGTTTGTTCCTGCCGAAAACGCCGCCGAAGCCGCCGTGGCCGAGCAGCTGACAGTTTACCCCGCCCGCAGCGCTGCGGATGTGATCCGCCACCTGGCGGGGCAGGCAAAGCTCAGCCCCGCCAGCCGCACAGGATACGATGCCGCCGGGCAGTGGCTTGGCCCCGATTTTGCGGATGTGCGCGGCCAGGCGGAGGCCCGCCGCGCGCTGGAAGTTGCCGCTGCGGGTGGGCACAACCTGTTGATGGTGGGCCCGCCGGGCACCGGCAAAAGCATGCTGGCCAAGCGCCTGCCGGGCATCCTGCCGCCGCTCAGTTATGAGGAAGCGCTGGAAACCACCGCGATTTATTCCGTTGCCGGGCTGGTGCAGGCCGGGACCGGATTATTGCAGCAGCGACCGTTCCGCAGCCCCCACCACAGTGTCAGCGCCGCAGCTATTGCGGGCGGTGGCACAGTGCCCCGCCCCGGCGAGGTCAGCCTGGCCCACAACGGCGTACTGTTTTTGGACGAGCTGCCGGAGTTCAGCCGCGAAGCGCTGGAGGTGCTGCGCCAGCCAATCGAGGACGGGTGCATCTCCGTGAGCCGGGTACACGGCACCGCCACCTACCCCTGCCGTTTTATGCTGGTTGCCGCCATGAACCCCTGCAAGTGCGGGTATTATGGTTCCGGCGTGCGGGAATGCAGCTGCACGCCCAGTGCGATTGAGCGCTACCGGCAGCGGATTTCCGGCCCGCTGTTGGACCGCATTGACCTGCATGTGGAGGCCCGCCCCGTGGAGTACGACGCCCTTGCCGCAAAAACCGGCGGCGAGCCGAGCACCAATATCCGTGCGCGGGTGGCCGCGGTACGCGCCATGCAGGCCCAGCGCTACAAGAGCCTTGGCTTTACCTGCAACGCCCAGCTGCCCAGCGGTATGCTGCGCCGCTACTGCCCGCTTGCCCCCGCCGCCGAAAAGCTGCTGCGCGGTGCGTTTGAACGCATGGGCTACAGCGCCCGCGCCTATGACCGCATCCTGCGCGTTGCCCGCACCATTGCCGACATGAACGGTGTGGAACAGATCGGCGCCGCAGAGCTGATGGAAGCGCTGCAATACCGGAGAATGGACAGGGCGGTAGGCAAATGAATATTTGCCAAATGAATGAGTAATAAAGAATAATTAAAAATGCAGGTGGACCGCAGTGCTGCGCACGGCTCAGAAATATTAGTGCTCTATATTTGACAGAACTCTAACATTTTTGAGCGTTGTGCCAGCAACGCGGTCCACCTGCATTATTCTTTATTCTTTTTTCATTATTCTTTCTATTTGACTCGTTCCTTTTCGGAACGGGCGAAATAGAACATCCACTGCTGCAAAATTCCGGCGTTGCCATAGGCTGGGAATGGGTTCTGGCCCGCATAGTGCTGGTCGATCACACGCTGGATCCACACATCCACGGGGGCACACTCCATGCGGCCATAGGCAAACAGGGCCACGCAGTTGGCCACCTTGATGCCCACGCCGTGCTGCTGCATCAAAGCTTCCAGCAGCCGGGCATCGGGCAGGGTTTCCAGCGCGGCAAGGTCCAGCGCTCCCGCTGTAACCGCCTGGGCGGCAGCCAGAACATACGGGGCGCGGTAGCCCAGCGCGCAGTCCCGCAATGCCTGCTCCCCTGCCGCGGCGAGCGCCTGCGCCGTTGGGAACGCATACAGCACATTCCCGCCCGGCTGCAGCAGCGGCGCACCGTACCGGGTACACAGCATTTCCACGCAAGCCTGAATGGCCGGGATATTTTTGCGCTGGCTGATGATAAAGGTAACCAGCATCTCCCAGGCGTCCTGGCGCAGAATGCGGATGCCCGCCCCGGCCCGGGCCGCTGCGCAAAGGTAGGCATCCTGTTTGGGCACCGCGGCGCGGATGGCCGCATAATTGCGGTTCAAATCAAAATAGCGGTGCCAGAAGCCCTGCCATTCTTCCGGGGTACAGCTAGCTGTATACGTATCACCGCTGCCGGGCTGCAGGTACAAAAGCTTATCCCCGGCCAAAAACCGCCAGCCCTGCGGCGTTTGCGCAATGCGGAACGCCTGGCCGCTGGCGGCTATTTTTTGCAGATCGAAATCACCCGGTATCGTTACGGTCATGGCTCGCGCAGCACCTCCAGCATGCGGCGGGCGCTGCTTTCCCACGAGTATTTTTGCAGTACGGCGGCGGCATCCCGGCCGGGGGTTACATGGTCCACATTGCCGTGGTTGGTGGAAAGGTCAATGTAATCAGCGTGGGAGCCGTAAATTTCCCGCATGCAGGGGGTATTGCTCACCATCACGCGTGGAGCACCGCAGGCAATGGCTTCCAGCGGGGGGATGCCGAACCCCTCATACAGCGTGGGGAACAAAAACGCCTTGCAGTTTTCCATCAGGCTTTTGGCTTCGCCGTCCGTCACATAGCCAAGGTACATCACGTTGTTCAGGTGGTCCAACCCCAGGGCAGCGGCCTCTTTGGCAAGGCTGCCGCCGCCCGCAATTGCAAACATAACCTGGGGTTTGCTCTGCGCAGCGCGTAGCACCCAGGGAAAGTTCTTATTTTTAAGTAGGTTGGACATTGAGAAATAATACTCGCCCTTTTTCAGCTGTGGCCACTTGCTGTACTCACCAAACAGCATGGGGTCAGGGCGCACGCGCTGCATATGCTGCCAGGCGTTATACACCACGGTGATCTTTTCGGGGTTCACATGGTAATATTTCACGATCTCGCTTTTGGAAAATTCCGAGACCGTCACGATTTTTCTGGCCTTTTTGGCAATGGCCGCATACTGCATGCAGTGCCAGACAGCGCTGGTGCGGCCGCGCAGGTCGGTATAAAAATCCGGGCGTGCTTTATAGCACACATCATGCACCACGGCAATGCCCTCGTTCCCACGGTGGAACATGGGAATAACGTTGCACATGCCCAGCCAGCAGCGCCCGCTTTGTGCCAGATATCGGCCATACACCCGCTGCCAGCCCAAAATGCCGCTGGACTGCGGCAGGGTGACCACCTTGATATTGCGGTATTCGGGAACGATACAATCCGGCGGAACCGCCACTTCCAGCTCGCCGGGTTCCAGCATGGGGTCCATGGCAGCGAGTATTTCCCGCGCATAGCGCTGGATGCCGGAAAGCTGCTGCACAAAAAACGAACCGTCTACTGTATACTTGGGCATTTTCATTCTCCTTATAAACGGCACCGCGTTACTGCGTCAGGATGCCGTATTGGTATTTACACTGCAAAATGCGCTGCACGCTTTCGTCCAGTCTCTGCTGGGGGATGGTACCATCCTGCACAGCTTCCAGCACGGCAGTATAGGCATCGGCAAGGCCGTTGGGCATCAGCAGCAGGTCTGCACCGGCCTGCAGCGCCTTGACCGCTGCCTGACCGGGGGTATACACATCGGTGATGGCCTGCATCGCCAGCGAATCCGTCACGATCAAGCCCTGATAGCCCAACTCCCCGCGCAAAAGATCGGTCAGCATGACGCCGGAAAGGGAGGCCGGGGTATCGTCCCCTGTTACCTGCGGCACGGTAATGTGGGCCGCCATAATCAGCGGAGCATTGTTCACATTTTGGGCAAAGGGCACCAGCTCACAGCTGCGCAGGTCATCCAGCGTTTTGTTCAGCGTTACGGTGCCAACGTGGGTATCCTCGCTGGTATCGCCATGGCCGGGGAAATGCTTGAGGGTACAGGCAATGCCCGCATCGGCAAACCCGGCGCACGCCCCGCCCACAAGGTCGGCGGCGGTCTGCGGTTCACTGCTGAACGCGCGGGTACCGATGACCGGGTTATCGGGGTTGGTGTTCACATCGGCTACAGGGGCAAAATCCAGGTTAAAGCCGTATTCTTTTAAGTAGCCGCCAATGGTGCGGCCCATGGCGCGGGCATCTTCCGGGTTACCGGATGTTCCCACCGCCGCAGCGCTTTCGTATTGGGGCAGGTCAAACGCGGCATTGTTGGCAAGGCGCGCCACCAGGCCGCCCTCCTCATCAATGGCAGTAAAGAGCGGCGTATCGCTCGCCTGCTGCAAATCGTCCAGGAATTGGGTGATCTGCTGCGGGCTTTCCAGATTTTTGCCAAAAATCACCACGCCGCCCACCGGGTACTCCGCCAAAGTCTGGCGCATGGCATCCGTCAGTTCGGTCACGCCGTCCGCCTTGGCATCGTTGATCTGGTCCTGCGTTTGGCTCAAGTCCAGGGAATCGGGTCGAACAAGAAAGAGCTGCCCCACCTTTTGTTCCAGCGTCATCTCCTCCAGCAGCTGCTGCACGGGGTCCGGCTCCGGGGTGGGCTGTTCCGTGGGTGCTGCCTGCGTGGTTTGGGCTTGCTGTGTTGGTGCTTCGGTCGGCTGGGCCGCCTTATTGGGGAGTACATCTTTTGGGGCAGCAGAACAGGCGCACAAGACTGCCGCCAAAACGGTTGACACAAATGCCGCGAATCTTTTTTTCATGCTTACCGCCCCCTGCTGTTTGTCTAGGGTGTATCCTCTAATAAGATAAACGAAGAAGTCATCCAAATTGTTACATAAAAGGCATTTTTCCTATCCATATTTTCACAGGGAAATATCTTTGCCTTAACAATGTGCGCCCCTGCGGTCACTATAGAGAAATGCCATTTTCCCCGCACAACGCGCCCTGCTGCATATGCTGGCCTTGCGGCGTGTTTTATTGTATTTTAATTATACCATGTCTCGCGGCAGAATGGAACGGAATTTACAGGAATCAAGTGGTAAAATCCCGCATTACTCTGCAAAAAGCCCTCGGCACAGTGGTTTGGCACCGTGCCGGGGGCTTTGCATTGGTTCAGGCTTTGCTGCCGGACCGATTATTCATCATCAACGGTATTGTCATTGCCAACCGGGTCTTCGGCGGCAACATCGGCGGTTTCGGGGGTGGCTTCCTCCTCGGCTTCCAGCGCTGCCTTGTCATAGGCAAAGGCGTTCAGGGCGTCAGTGCTCACTTCATACACAACGCCTGCTGCGCCGGAGCTGCACAGGTAGCACAGGGTATCGTCCTCGGCGTCGTTGCCGCCAAAGCTGCACTGGATGCTGGTACCGTCCGATGCGATCAGGGTAACGATGGCATTGGGGGTATCCAGACCATACACGGCATCGGCCTGCGGTTCGGTCACGCTCCACTTGGTTTTCAGATCGCAGATGGTGCTCGCCATCTTTTTGACGATATCCTGATTCAGGTTATACTCCGCATCATCCGTCAGCGTCCAGGTGCTGTCATTCTGGGCAAAGCTCAGGGTTCCGCCGTTGGCGGTCTGCACCACCATCTTGGTCACATCGTCCACATCTATGTCCGTAATGCTCTGGGCGGCGTACAGCTGCTTTGCGGTTTTGCAGATGCCGCTCAGGGCCGAACTGTCCAGCGTATACACCGGGCCGTCTGCGCTCAGGCGGGCATACCAGTTGTTTGTGATGGAGTTCTTGCTGCCAACGGTCAGCGTCCATTCGGTATCTGCCGTTTTCAGGCTCAGCTCATAAGTCGGGGTATCAAAGCCCATGCTGGCAACGTCGGCGTCATCGCTCAGTTCGCGCAGCGCGGTCAGAGCGGTCATGCTGTCGGCAACGCCTTGGGCCTTACTCTGGTCAAGGGGCAGCGCGGGGTCAGAATCCAGTGTCCAGGTATCATCCGTTTTGGTCAGGGCGGATTCCAACGTTGCGCCATCGCTGGCGTCTTTGTAGGCAATCGCGATCACACTGTCAGCATCCAGGCTGCACAGTGCAATGCTGGTATCCTCTTCCTCGGTGTCTGCATGGTTCAGCACGCCAAGGGCAACGCCCAGCACAACCACCACGGGAACCAGCACAAAAAGGGGCAACATTTTCTTTGTGTTCATTGGCTGTTATCTCCTAAGGTTTCTGCGGCACTGGAAATATCAACGGCGGCGGCGCACCAAAGTGATGGCGATACCGGCCACGATAAAGGCCAGCGGCACCACAATGGTAAACAGCAGGCCAAGCAGCATGATGGCCTTGGCAGGTACCGTCAAGGTTTCGGCGCTCATACTCTTGCTGTCAATCACCACACCGTTTTCTTCGCCGATCATCCAGTTCATGGTACTTGTTAGTAGCTGTGCGTTGCCACCAATCAACAACGAGGCATATTCCCTAGCGACATACTCTATCCCCTTGCTGTTCAGTAGATTAGCGCAGTTCACCCACACTACCTTTGCACCAGTGGTGCTGTTGCTGGCGGCAACGGCAATGTTAAAGGGGCCGTTGGGATCATTTGCCCCCTGCTCGGCGGTGGTAGCCTCGGCGTAATCCTGCATCGCATAAGCCGTGCTGCTGGTGCTCAGCAGGGTGGTCAGGGTCAGGTCATCGGTGCTGTCGCCCTTCACAATGCCCTGTGCCACGGGGGTAAAGACATGCATGCCGTCGGTCACGCCCGCGGTGATCTCGTTAGAACTCAAGTTCGGCAAAAGGCACGTCTGTGCAGTGCCGTAAAGGTAATAGTTGCTGTCGTTTTCAATCACAAGGCCTTCCTGGCGGGTCATGCCGTACTCTGCCAGCAGGGCATCCAGGTTGGGGGTACTCACCGTCAGATCGGTGGTCACAAACAGGTGGCCGCCGTTTTCCAGATAGGTCTTGATGGCAGCGGCATCCAGGGTGGAAAGGTCCGCCTGCGGATCGTTGATCAGCAGGGCTGCGGCATCTTCGGGCACTGTATCGTTGGTCAGCAGGTTCAGGTCCTGCACGGTAACGCCGGAATTATCCAGCGTTTCGGTAAAATCGCTTTCCAGGCTGGCTTCGCCGTGGCCGGTCAGCTGGTACAGCACATAGCTGTTCTCCCGCGTGACCTTGGCAATGCCGGAGGACAGCGCGTTCTCAGCGGAGAAGCTCATTGTGTAACTGCCGGTGGTATAATAGCTGGAATAATCCGCCGTATACATATCATTGTAGTCCACCACGGTGTGGTTATCCCCGCATACAAGGATCACGCTGGAGGAGCTTGCGTTCTGCGCGTCATACTGCTGTGCAAAGGTGGGGTACAACGCGGGGTCGCGCTGCTGCCAGGTAAAATGGCTGCTTTCGCCCGCATAGCGGTCCAGAATTCGCGTAATGTTGGAATCCTCGTTGCCGGTTTCCGCCAGGTAATAGGCGGTCACATCGGTGTTCAGTCCCTGCAGCATGGTTTTGGTGGTATCGCTCAGGGTGAACATTTTGCCGGTGGAAATATCAAACTGGGTAAACTTGGTGGGCACCGCGCCCACCACAAGGTTGAGCAGAATTACCAGCACCAGCACCACAACGGCCAGCACGCTGGCGTAAGCACCGCTGCGCAGGCTGCGGCGGCGCGCTGCCTGCTGTGCCTGGTTAGGGGCAGGGGCATTGGCCGCGTTCTTTTTCTTAAAGTTCATCGTCGGACCCCCCTCTTTAATTCCAGCGGCGGCGTTCCAGTGCCTGACCCGTCAGGAAGAGGAACAGTCCCGCCACCGATAGATAATACACAATGCCGGTCACGCTGAACATGCCGCCCACAAAATCCGTAAACGGCTGGAACAGTGCCAGCGCGCCAAGCACGCTATTAAAGCCGGTCAGCAGCCAGGCCGGGCGCAGCTTAAACAGCAGCACCAGCACCACGGCACCGCCGCAGAACACCGCGCTGCCCACCGTGACATTTTTGCAGGCCAGACCGACCAGCAGAGCCACAACCGCCAGCACCACGCAGAACACGATGAATGCCAGCATGTTGCCGCTGGTGAACAGGCTCTTGATGCCGTTCATCAGGTAGCAGATCAGCAGCGCACCAAAAGTAGCCAGGTACGCAATGATCTGGTTTTCCGTCAGGGCGGAGACAAAGGTGCCGATGGCAATGCAGGCAGCGCCCATCAAAAAGTACGCCAGCCAGGTGGCGTAAGCGCTGGTAAGGGAGATGGTGCCAAAGGCCGTGAGCACCAGCGGCATGATGGCCGCTGCCGCCATGGGCACGGCAAACACCGCCAGCTGGGCAAAGTACTTACCCATCACGATAGAAGGGATACCCACCGGGCTGGTGAGCAGCAGCTGGTCGGTTTTATTGCGGCGTTCATCCGCAAAGCTGCGCATGGTCAGCGCCGGCAGCAAAAACAGCATGACCAGCGTGGTAGAATACAAAACGGTTGAAAAATCCGACGTGCCATACACCAGGCAGTTGGCGGAGTAATATAACCCGGTAAACGCCAGCATAACACCAATGACAACATAGCCGACCAGGCTGGTGAAATAGCTGCGCAGTTCCCGCTTAAAAATGGCAAACATGGCTCACTCTTCCTCCTTTTGGTCGTTTTCGGCTTCCGGTTGTTCCGGAGTATCATCCGCCGGGGCCTGCGGTTCGGCAGGCTCAGCAGACTGTTCCGGCTGTGCGGCAGCCGCTTCCGGAGCCGGTTCTTCGGTTTCTTCCGGCTGGGCTTCCTCCGGTGCAGTCTCGGTGATCTGTAGGAAGATATCCTCCAAACTCATCGTATCGCTTGTCAGGGACACAACCGGGCAGCCAGCTTCGGCCAGCGCCTTGGACAGGGCCGCGCGCAGGTCTGCACCGGCGGTGCTGGTGGCGGTAAAGCTGACTTCATCGCCCTTTTCTGCGGTCACGCGCAGGTCGGTCAGGCCCTCCACCTTGGCGGCAGCGGCCAGAATCTGTTCTTTGGTGCCAAGTGCCGTGGCGGCAATCATGCCGCGGGCAGCCAGCTGGGCGGCCAGCTCTTCCGGCGTGCCCTGGGCGGCCACTTTACCGTGCGCAATAATCAGCACGCGGTCACAGATCGTCTGCACTTCGCTCAGGATATGGCTGGAAAGGATGACGGTGTGGGTCTCTCCCAGGTCATGGATGAGGTTGCGGATCTCGATCATCTGGGCGGGGTCCAGGCCAACGGTGGGTTCGTCCAGAATGATCACCTTGGGGCTGCCCAGCAGCGCAGCGGCAATGCCAACGCGCTGGCGGTAGCCTTTGGAAAGGTTGCGGATCAGCCGCTTTTCCATCTCCTGCAGCCCAGCGCGCTGCACGGCCTGCGCTACATCCTGCACGCGGTCCGCTTTTTTCTTTTTGCCTTTCAGCTCGCTGACAAACAGCAGGTATTCCTGCACGGTCATATCGGTATACAGCGGCGGAATTTCCGGCAGGTAGCCGATGCAGGCTTTGGCCTCCTTGGGCTCTTCCTGAACATCATGGCCGTCAATGGCAACGGTGCCGCCCGTGGGCGCAAGATACCCGGTGATCATGTTCATTGTGGTGGATTTTCCGGCGCCGTTGGGCCCCAGCAGGCCGTAAATACAGCCGTCCTGCACAGTGAAGCTGATATCATCGACCGCGGTGTGTTTTCCGTAACGCTTGGTCAAATGCTTGACTTCGATCAATGGATGCACTCCCCTTTTCTTGGGGGCCGCCCGCCGCAGGGCAGGCGTACCCCTGAACTATCCAGAAGTATACTGCCTATTTGTGAAAATTGTGCGTCGTTTTTTTGCCAGGATGTGAAAATTGTGTGCACATGCAAAAGCACCCCTGCGCGGCTGCAGGGGTGCCAAATCAGCTTATTCTTTTGCTGCTTCGTTTCTTTTGCGGGGGCAGCTTTACTTTTTCTGTTTTTTCCGCTTTGCTTCCACAATGACGTCCGCAATGTGCATGGCAACATCATCCTTGCTTTGCAGCGGCAGCGCGGTGGAAATGCTTTCGGTAATCAGGGTTACAACGTTGGTATCCACGCCAAAACCGGCGCCGGGCACCTTGACATTGTTGGCCACAATCATATCCATGTTTTTCTTGTGCAGCTTGGCAGTAGAATTTTCGATCAGATCTTTCGTTTCCATCGAAAAGCCGCAGACAAACAACTGCTCCGGCTTGTGCTCGCCGACCCAGCCCAGAATGTCATCCGTGCGTTCCAGCTCAATTGAAAGTTCACCATCGTGCTTCTTGATCTTATCCTGCGCCACCTGGGCCGGGCGGTAGTCCGCCACAGCGGCGGCCATCACCAGGGCATCCGCATCCATGGCGTTGGCCTTGACAGCTTCAAACAGTTCTGCCGCGGTGGCAAAAGGCACCATTTTGACAAACGGAACCGGCGGCAAGTCGGAAGATGTCAGCAGCGTCACATCCGCGCCGCGCAGCATACAGGCGCGGGCCACGGCATAGCCCATTTTGCCGGTGGAATGGTTTGTCAGGTAGCGCACCGGGTCCATCGGTTCGCGGGTGCCGCCAGCGGAAACCACCACTTTCATGCCCTGCATGTCTTTTTCGTGTTCCAGCTCCCGTGCCACATAGTCCACCAGAACGCCCTCATCGGGCAGGCGGCCGGAGCCCGTATCGCCGCAGGCCAACAGGCCGGAACCGGAGGGAATGACGGTGAAACCGTAATGTTCCAGCGTTTTCAGGTTATCCTGGGTGATGGGGTTTTCCAGCATATGGGTGTTCATGGCGGGGGCCACCAGCTTGGGGCAGCGGGCCGCCAGGGTAACGGTGGTCAGCATGTCATCCGCCAGGCCGTGGGCCAGCTTGGCGATCACATTTGCGGTTGCCGGGGCGATCAGCATCAAATCCGCCGCGTTGGCCAGCGAAACATGGGCCACATCATACTGGAAGTTGCGGTCAAAGGTATCCACAATGCAGCGGTTGTTGGTCAGGGTTTCAAACACCAGCGGGGTGATAAACTCCGTGGCGTTTTTGGTCATCAGCACATGCACATTGGCGCCGGCTTTGGCCAGGGCATGGGCCACATTGGGCATTTTATAAGCAGCAATCCCGCCGGTAATGCCCAGCACAATGGTTTTGCCTTTCAGGTTCATGATAACACATCCTTATATTTGGCCGGGCTTCTGGCTGCCCGTATTGTTCTGCTTTTAAGTATATCCTGCCGGGG
>OMAY01001113.1_pt1 | contig 13420 bp, 7 predicted proteins | sample 1673611 | NCBI WGS metagenome assembly OMAY01 (sample SAMEA103958117, study PRJEB25191) | human gut metagenome | biome: human-associated habitat [ENVO:00009003]; feature: intestine environment [ENVO:2100002]; material: feces | place: Germany | collected 2013/2015
GGGACGTCAGTACGGGCTGCTTACCATTGTCGTGTCACCGCTGAAGGCATTGATTGTCGATCAGGTGGAAAGCCTGCAGGAGTTAGGTTACACGCGGGTGGCTTATGCTTCGTCCGATCTGTCGCCCGAACAGAAAGCCGAGGTCTACCGTCTGGTGCGTGAGGGGGAGATTGACTTGTTCTATCTCTCGCCCGAGTTGTTGTTGTCGTACGACATTAAGCACTTTATTGGCGGACGCCGCATAGGCATGGTGGTGGTCGACGAGGCGCATACGGTGACTACCTGGGGTAAGGAGTTTCGTGTGGACTATTGGTTCCTGGGCCGTTATCTGAATGGTTTGAAGCAGAGTCTCGGATACGGTTTCCCGCTGTTTGCGCTGACGGCTACTGCCGTGTGGAATCCGGCAGGAAGAAACGACATGGTGTTCGAGACCATCCGTTCGTTGCAGATGGAACCTTGTGTGCTGTATGTAGGTACGGTGAAGCGTCGCAACATAGGTTTCGATATCCGTCAGATGACGATCGAAGAAGGCGAAACTTACGACAAGGCCAAACAACGTGTTGTTTCCGGTCGGATCGAAGACTATCTGGATGGGCATAAGACTTTGCTTTACTATCCTTTTGCCGGCGGCATCGACATGCGCTTGAAGAGCTGGGTGCGTTCGTGCGACTGGCATTTGGTGGCATCGTACTACGGTAAAAAGGAGAAAGAACAGAAAGCCACCATCGTGCAGGAGTTCAAGGAAGGTACCAAGAAACTGATTGTGGCCACTAAGGCCTTTGGTATGGGAGTGGACATCAGCGATATCGATCGTGTGTACCACGTTGCCCCTTCCAGTACGTTTGTCGATTATATTCAGGAGATAGGTCGTGCCGCGCGCGATGCCGATGTGCAAGGCATTGCAGCAACCGATTTTCATGAACGCGACTTCTACTACATGAAGCGCCTGCATCAGTTGGGGAACATTGCTCAGGAACAGCTGGTACTTATCTTGCGTAAGTTGATGGAGGTGTATCGCATGAAAGGCGAGAAGCAGGAAGTGATGATTTCTTTGTCCGATTTTGAGTTCGTAGTGAAAGTGCCGCGTACGAAGAATAAATTGGAATACGAGTCCGAATTGGGACAGCTCATCAAGACGGCATTGTTGTGGCTCGAAGACGACCTCTCTGCCCGTTTTGGACATAATCTGCTGGACGTAAGTCCGCAAAACCTGCTGACCGAAGGCTATGTGCAGGACAAAATGGGCGATGCTTTTGCGTGCGAATTCCACGATTATCTGACTCCGGTCGAAGGCGAGTCCGATGTCTATCGGGTACGGCTGAACGACTTGTGGGAAGAACGTTTCCCGGAGTTGGGATATAAAGAGTTCAAACAGCAGTTGGGCAACGGTACGTTGTGGGAAGGTTCGCGTGCTGTGGCAGTAGGCAGGCACGATGTGTTGCTGAAGGAAGATGCAGCCGAGATACGTTGTCGGCTCGATGCTTTGTTTGGCAGCCTGAAGACACTGCTGACCGATAAATTGCGCAAGACGAAAGGACGCTTTGACGAAGAAGAACTCCGTGCTGTCTTTGCCGAGCACGATATGGATGTCCGCTCGGCCAAACGCTTTATCGGTTCGCTGCTGGAGTCGCGTACCGAGGAAGGGCGCAGCGTCAGCTACATCAGCAGTGTGAAGAAGAAAGAATCCAACGAACTTTCGTTCACGGTGACCAAGGGCTTCGACCTGCTGCTGTCCCGTTATCAGAAGCTGTTTGTGCAGCGCATCACGGGATGCAAGGGCGATAAGCTAGTGTTCTACACTACTCCTTTCTCCGACCTGAACATGCTGCTGAACTTACTTTCCATGCTGAACTGTCTGTCGTTCAGTGTCGAAGGTGGTGGAACTCCTTGCGTACAGATTCGTTTTAACGACCCTGAAACCTTGTTGCAACTGGTTTCGACCGACGACTACCGTAACCTGATTTTGGATAATAACGAACTGATTTTCGAAGAACAGATAGAATTGTTTACCCTCTTCTTTGGTACGGAAGCACTGACCGATGCGCAGCGTTGGGACTTTATTGAAGATTATTTTACCGGTGCCACTGTTGAGGAGCTAAGGCAGAAGTACGCACTTTAAACATTGGTGTGCTGTTCTTTCGGCATGTTGCATTTCTGAAAGGCGAGCCGTTCATCTCCGTTCATCAGATAGATGATGCCGCAATAGGTAAATCCGTGTTTGGTCAGGATGTGTTGCAGAATACTGTTGTCGCGGTGGGTATCTGCCCGCAGGTTCGGTATCTGACGGTAGCACCAGTCCAGGCAGGCGGCGGCTACTCCGTGACTTGCTTCTGTGCTTGCCAGTCGGTGGATGGTGGCATAAGGCTGTACGTCGTCTATCCAGGCTCCTTCGTAGATGCGGGTATACGTCGGGTCTTTGCCCGGGATGAAGGAGAATGTACCGATGATTTCCTGGGCATCGTCGAGGCAGACATAACTATGTCCGTTTTCGATGTCGCGGCGTACGAGTTCTTCGTTTGGATATCCGCCGGTCCATTGCTTCATGTTGCCGCTTTTCCGCATGATGCGTTTAGCCTGTTCGAAGATAGGCATCAGTTTGCTTATTTCTTCGGGTCTGGTTTGTCTGATGGTTATCATATTGTACATACTATTTTCGGGCTGCAAAATTATTCTATTATTTTGTTTTGGCGAATATTTTGCAACCCGAAATGTTGTTAACGAAGCATGTCTGTTGATGATGCGTCATTCGTTCGGATACGGAATCAGTTCACCGGACGAACGGTACGCCGGACGTTGGGCATCCCGTTCCTTCAGGTAACGGGTCAGTTCGTCGGCCAGTTCCTTTACTTTTTCGGGCATGCTGTCTGCCAGATCATTCTGTTCGCCGATATCTTCTTTCACATTGTAAAGACGGCATTGGCAGCTCTCCCAGGCATAAATCAGATGATAGTCACCTTTCAGGATTGAGGAATAGGCACCGTAGCCCTCTTCTTTGTTCTGCGTTTCGCCCCACAGGTTGGGGAAGTGCCACACGATGGGACGTTCGTACCGCTTTGCCGGATGTTTCAGTACCTCTACAAAGCTTGTTCCGTCGATAGTCTGTAAGGTGCGGTATTGTTTTACGCCGGCCATTTCCAGTATGGTGGGGAAGAAGTCTTCTATCATGACGCGCTGGTCGCTCTGTGTGTTGCCTTGGGTTACTCCGGGCCAATAGACCATCATCGGTTCGCGTACGCCGCCCATGAAGGCCGAACCTTTGCCGGCACGTGCCGGATAGTTCTGGTCGCGGTTGGCACGTCCTTGGCGCACGTTGTTCAGTCCTTGTCCTCCGTTGTCGGACATGAACAGCAGGATGGTGTTTTTGCCTACTTCCGGATTCTGTTCCAGATAGTCGAGGATGTCGCCCAGGCTTTTGTCCATGCCTTCTACAAGCGCAGCATAGCGGACTTCGTTCTCGTTGAGTGTATCGTTCAGCTGTTTGTCGAACTGCCCCCGGTAGTTGGGAGTAAAGCGCTTGTCTTCGTCGTAGGGCGAATGGACGGCATAGTGTGACATGTAAAGGTAGAACGGTTTGTTCATTTCAACCGACTTTTTCATGGCGTTCAGGGCTTCTTGCGTCAGGGCTTCGGTCAGGAATATGTCTTGGCCGTAATATTTTTCTAAACCGTATACGGCAAATTTGCTGCCTTGACCGAAGTTCTTTGTTCCCAGATAACTGCCGGGTGCTCCATTAGGACCGCCGGCAATGTTTATGTCAAAACCCATGGTCGCCGGATCGGCTCCGGGAGTAGTGCGTGCACCGAAGTGAGCTTTTCCGCAGTGTATGGTATAATATCCGTTATCTTTCAGGACTTGTGGCAGGGAAGTAATAGGAGTAGAATTGTTGATCTTACCGGCTGTACTGTCCGGCTGTATACCGTTGTAGTTCCATTGTGGCAGGCTGATGACACTACTCTTGGCATCGGTCTGTTGGTTCAGTTCCAATGTCCAGTTGGTCACTCTGTGTCGGGAGGCATTCATGCCTGACATCAGACTGCATCGTGTAGGCGAAGAAATGGCACATGCGTAAGCCTCGGTAAAGCGGACACCCAGTTGTGCAAGCCGTTCCATGTTTGGAGTGCGGAAACGTTGATTCAGGTTACTCCGTTCGTTGTTGTAGAAAGGCACGGAGGTGTCTTGCCAACCCATGTCGTCTACCAGAAACATGATGATGTTGGGTTGAGTAGTGTTTTGAGCTGTTGAAGCGAGTGTCGCAAGCAGGAGGCACGGTGCTGTGAATAGTCTTTCCATAGATGCTTCAGAATTCTTCTTTATATTTTAGTTTTAAACAATAAGCTGTCAGCGGAAACTTTTCAAAGATACGATTAAAATGTAGGTAATTGGCTGTTTATAAATATGTCTTATGCCATAATTTAGCTTCTTTAACAAGACTCTTTCCAGTCGTTCGCAAACAATTTGCTATTTTTAAATTTCAAATCAGTTTATTCCGTTTATATGAAAAGTCAATCGTCTCTTCTTCTAGGCTCACTGCTGTTGTGCAGTGCAAGTCTTTTTGCGCAAAAAGAGCAGCGCCCGAACATTGTATTCATCTTGTGCGATGATATGGGTTACGGCGATTTGGCCTGTTATGGTCAGCCCTATATCAGTACTCCTCACATTGACCGTATGGCAGCCGAAGGAATGCGGTTTACGCAGGCTTATGCCGGTAGTCCGGTCAGTGCTCCGTCGCGGGCAACGCTGATGACCGGACAACATTCAGGACATTGTCTGGTACGGGGCAATAAGGAGTATTGGCCTGAGAGTCCGATTGTGATGTATGGTGAAAATAAAGACTACAGTGTAGTAGGACAGATGCCTTATGACCCGCAGCACATTATTTTGCCTGAAATTATGAAGAAGAACGGTTATACGACTGGCATGTTCGGAAAATGGGCAGGCGGTTACGAAGGGTCGGTATCTACACCCGACAAGCGAGGCATTGATGAATACTATGGTTATATTTGTCAGTTCCAGGCTCACTTGTATTATCCTAACTTCTTGAACCGTTACAGTAAGGTTTTGGGTGATACGGCAGTGGTACGCAAGGTAATGGAAGAGAACATCCAATATCCGATGTTCGGACGCGATTATTACAAACGTCCGCAATACTCTGCCGACATTATTCATCGTAAAGCTTTGGAGTGGCTCGACAGACTGGACGGCAAGCAGCCTTTTATGGGAATTTTTACCTATACACTGCCCCATGCCGAATTGGTGCAGCCCGACGACTCTATTCTCCAAGGATATAAAAAGAAGTTCTATGTGGACAAAACTTGGGGTGGGCAGGAAGGAAGCCGTTACAATGCCACGATACATACACATGCTCAGTTTGCAGCTATGATTACACGGCTGGATGCTTATGTAGGTGAAATAATGGACAAGCTGAAGGAAAAAGGACTTGACGAGAATACCATTGTGGTGTTTACCAGCGATAACGGTCCTCACGAAGAAGGAGGTGCCGATCCTGTGTTTTTCGGCCGAGACGGTAAGCTGCGTGGATTGAAACGTCAGTGCTACGAAGGTGGTATTCGTATTCCTTTTATAGTACGTTGGCCGGGGAAGGTGGAAGCTGGTGCTGTGTGCGACCATCAACTGGCTTTTTACGATGTGATTCCAACCTTCTGTGAACTGATTGGTGACAAGAAATTCCCTAAAAAGTATTTGAACAAGAAGTTGGAAAGTGATTGTTTCGACGGCATTTCGTTTGCCCCTGTGCTGACGGGAAACGATGAGGCGCAACAGAAGCATGATTTCCTGTATTGGGAATTCCACGAAACCGACCAGATAGGCGTACGTATGGATGACTGGAAGATGGTAGTGAAAAAAGGAATTCCTCATTTATATAACCTCGCTACCGACATTCACGAGGACAACGATGTAGCTGCACAGTACCCTGACATTGTCCGTCGGATGAAAGACATCATTCGTACCGAGCATAGATCTAGCGCCGACTTCAAGATTACGTTGCCGTCGTTCGATTGACGCTCATAAGAAACTTTTATATTTACTTTTTAGCAGTGTCAATGAAAAAATGTGGCAGTTGTTCCCTTCAGAAACATAATTTCTGTTTTGGAGGAAACAACTGCTATCTATATTATTGGATATCTTAGCGGTCTTTTTCAGTGGAAAAACGAACAGGGTCATTGTATTGTTCCTGAAGTTCGAGCATATTTGCTTTTAGTTCGGTTACAATAGAGTCGTATTCGCTTTGCCCGTAGAGGTTGTTCATTTCGGTTGGGTCGTTTTGTATGTCATAGAGTTCCCAAGCGTCGATGTCGTTATAGAAGTGTATCAGTTTGTAGCGCTCGGTACGGATGCCATAATGCCGCTTTACCATATGTTCAGCCGGATATTCGTAGAAGTGATAGTAAAGTGCTTTACGCCAGTCGGCAGGCTTTTCGCCTTTAAGCAGAGGAAGTAGTGATACACCCTGAATGTCGTTGGGTATAGGAGCACCTGCCAGTTCGAGGAAGGTAGGGGCATAGTCGATGTTTTGTACCAGTTGTGGAATGTCACCACGTGTTTTGAAATCGGATGGTAGGTGCATGACGAGCGGTGTACGCATGGATTCTTCGTACATAAAACGTTTGTCGAACCATCCGTGTTCGCCCATGTAGAAGCCCTGGTCAGAAGTATAGACTACCAGTGTATTATCGAGCAGACCGTTTGCTTCCAGATAATCAAGTACACGGCCAACATTATCATCTAGCGATTTTACGACTTTGGCATAGTCGCGCATGTAGCGTTGAAATTTCCACTCTGCCAATTCCTTGCCTTGGGGATTCTTGCGGTAAAAGTCTTCAATAATTGGGTTGTAGAAGTCGTCCCAAGCTTTCCGTTGTGCGGGGTTCATACGACCAAGAAAACTTTCGTAAAGAGTTTTAAGTCGGCTGTCTTTTCCTTCTTTCAGCATTTTAAGATCGTATATTAGATCCATGTCTTTAACAATACTCATCTCCTGAGATGCTGCCGCAAGACGATTTTCATAATCGTCGTAGAAGTTATTGGGTAGTGGGAATTCTTTGTCTTCGTAAAGATGTAGATTACAGGTATCGGCCATCCAGTTACGGTGGATAGCTTTGTGGTGAATCAGAAGACAGAAAGGCTTTCCTTTATCGCGTTTGTTCTCCATCCAGTCGATGGCATCATCTGTGATGATGTTGGTGATGTAACCTTCCTTTTGGATAGTATCATTATTTTGAGTGATAAAATTGGGATTGTAGTAATCGCCTTGTCCGGGTACTACTTCCCAATAGTCAAATCCAGAAGGGAGGCTTTCCAAATGCCATTTGCCTACGACGGCCGTCTGATAGCCGGCTTTCTGGAGTAACTTGGGGAAAGTTTGCTGAGCACTGTCGAAAACACAAGTCGTATTATCATAGAACTTGTTGGCACAAGAATGTTTGCCTGTGAGCATACAAGCACGGCTGGGGCCACTGAGTGAGTTGGCAACAAAACTGTTGGTGAAACGAACACCGTCGCGAGCAATGCGATCGAGATTGGGAGTTTCGATGTTGCGTGTATCGTAGCAACTCATCATCTGAGCTGTGTGGTCATCGGTCATGATGTAGACGATGTTGTAGGGTTTAGATGCCTTGTCGGATTGCTGGCATGCTGAAAACATGGAGGCTACAGTGGCTATTCCGAAAAGCGGGTAGAGAGAATGATTCATAATATATTGTTTTGATAATGATCGTTTGATTATAAGTAGTAAAAGGTTACTGACATGTAGCTTCATGTCCGACTAATGTTATTCCAATCTCTTCCATTTCTACAATAGCGGGTTTATCGTCGGGAGTGGTAGCTTCCAGTTTAATGAAACGGGCTGTTTCCTCTTGTTCGAACTGTACTGTTTGAGGTAGAGGATTGTGCATAATATTACTGAACTCTCCATGTTGGAGAATTCTTTTCCAGTTCTTCCCATCTAAACTGATGGAAAAATTGTACCGATAAGCCATTGTTGGTTTAGCCTGTTCATTTAGGGGGGCGTATGTGAATCCTTTTAGTGACACAGTCTTTCCTAAATCAATCACTAATGGTTGTTTAGAGAGGCTTTTCCAAGATGTTCGGGGCAGATTATTCCAAGAAACAGTTGTTTGTTGCTCGCCGATAGCTGGGGCATAATAGGCTGCCACATTGTTAATGCGTGCTTCCAAGCGCGAACTTTTTATACTGATTTTTAAAGCAGTTGCTTCTACGTCAGAGAAGCGGATCATCCGTTTATAGCCGACAGTAGTGCCTTTTCCTATCGGTTGCCATATTCCGTTTACTAAAGCTTCTACTTCAAATTCTTCTACTCGTTGACCATGTGTTATGTCTTCTTGTAGCAGGACTATGTTTATTTTTGATTCGGGTTTTAATTTATATATGCATGTTGAGTCATTTCCCGTTTTCCATAAGGCTTGTCCATTTAATACTGCATTGTTTGAGAAAACTTGTTGGCGGTAGGCTGCAAATTCTTTTAAACGGGCGATGTCTGCTTCGTGTATCAATCCACGTTTATCGGGAGGAATGTTGAGTAGTAATACAGAATTATAGCCGACCGATTGGAAATATATATCAGTCAGATGTTTCAGACTTTTCACCTTTTCATTCTCGTTTTCGTGCCAAAACCATCCTGGGCGGATTGATACATCTACTTCAGAAGGATACCAGAAAAGTTCGGTTGCATTGTCCAACATGTTTCTACTACCCAAGTCTGTAGCTTGGTTGTATATTCCTAAACGTTTGTTGTTGGCTTTCGAACGTTCATAGATGCCTGGTGTCAGGACGGTTGCACTCCATTCTGTTTCTCGTCCGATTCCTTTTTCGTTACCTACCCAACGGACATCGTCTCCCATAATAGCCATTACGGCTTTGGGTTGCAGACGCTGGATGGTTTTGTAGAAGGCATCCCAGTCGTATATTTGTTTTTTTCCGTTGGGTCCTTCTCCGTTGGCTCCATCAAACCAGACTTCATGCACTTCACCGTAGTTGGTCAGTAATTCAGTCAGTTGCTCTATAAAGAATTGGTTATAGCGCGGTGAGTCGCCATAACATTCGGCATTTCGGTCCCAAGGCGAAAGATAAATACCAAACTTCATATCGTATTTGCTACAGGCATCACGTAATTCTTTTACGACATCACCCTTGCCGTTTTTCCAAGGAGAGGATGCTACCGAATGCTGGGTTGTTTGGGTAGGCCATAGGCAAAAGCCGTCGTGATGTTTGGCTGTAAGTAATACCATTTTGAATCCGGCTTCTTTCAGATTTTGTACCCATTGTTCGGCATCTAATTCTGTAGGATTGAATAAAGCCGGATCCTCTGTCCCGTTTCCCCATTCGCGTCCGGTAAATGTGTTTATACCGAAGTGAAGGAACGCGGTCAGTTCCATTTTTTGCCATTCCAGTTGTTGGGGGGAAGGGACGAGGCGGGCAGCTATTGATACTTTCTGTTCTAGGGTTGCATTAGGGGGGAAACTTACATGTTTTATATACAATGTAGTATCTTGTTGAGCATGTCCAGTCAAAGTAAAAATGCTCAATAGGCAAGAAGCTAGAATAGATTTCGATAAATGACGTCGGGGGGTAAGTGTATTTTTGCTCATAGCTACAATAGTTTTTAAGGTTAAGAAGGCTGAATCACAGACTTACTTCATCGTTGAGGCGGTCTCATGCAATATCTATAAAAATAGTTAAGCACAGATTACACACTTATTCATCGTAGGAAATAACAAACCATTTGATAAGTAGTGTGTATTCTGTGCTTAAAATGAACAGCTTTTTGAGATGTCATTAAAAGGGGCTGATTATTATATCTTTAGCGGAAAGAGTGGGATTCAAACCCACGGAACAGCAAAAGCCGTTCGCCGGATTTCGAGTCCGGTCCATTCGATCACTCTGGCATCTTTCCTTCCTTTTGACGGTGCAAAGGTAAGATTTTCTTTTATTCGTTATACTTTTCCAGCTGTTTTTTTACGATTTTCTTTTCACTTTCTGCCTTATGAGCGCTAAATCGAATCTTTGGTGAAGAAGGGCAGACTTAAGGCTTGTAAAAGACCGGAGTGAACTTTTTGGCAAAAATGTTGTTCTTTTTTTAAGATAATCTATATATTTGTTGCAAATTCTTAAACATTTAGAGTTATGAAAAAGTTTTTTGGTGTATTTTTAGTGGCTATCTGCTGTCTGGCTATGGCTACGCCTGCGCAAGCGCAACTGTTGAAGTGGGGTCTTAAAGGCGGTGTGAACATGGCAAAGATAGACTGGAGTGGCGGATATGAAGGAAATAAGGATAATAGTACAGGTTTCTTTATTGGTCCGATGGCTGAGTTTACTATTCCGGTAATTGGTTTGGGCATCGATGGTGCCTTGATGTATTCGCAACGTGGTGAGGACGACTGGAAGCAACAAGGTGTTGAAATCCCTGTTAATCTGAAGTATACGATTGGCTTGGGTAGCATGTTGGGGGTATATGTAGCTGCCGGACCGGACTTTTTCTTTAATTTTAAGGATACCAAATGGGAAGGACTTGATACGAAAGCCACACAGGTAGGTTTGAATATCGGTGCTGGTGTGAAGCTCATTCAACATCTGCAGATCGGTGTAAATTACCAGATTCCTTTGGGAGATAGTTTTTCTTTCGAAGAGGCTGGCAAAGCTATTGGTGATGGAAAAACGAAGACCTGGCAAATTTCATTAGCTTATCTTTTCTAAGAAATATATTTTCTCTTAGTTGAGGAGGGTGTATCAAAATTTAGGATGACTGGAGAAAGCAGTTTCCTAATTTGATACACCCTCTTTCTGTCTTTTTATCGTATCTTTGCCGGCACGATGGAAAAGTTTGTCGATGTCATATTGCCTTTGCCCCTGAATGCCTGTTTCACGTATGCCTTGCCGCCGGATATGGACGGGGAGGTGCAGATAGGCTGTCGGGTGGTTGTCTCCTTTGGCAAGAAGAAGTTCTATACGGGCATTGTGCGCAATGTGCACTTCCTGAAACCGCAGGATTACGAAGTGAAAAAAGTTTCGGCCGTGCTCGATACGCAGCCTGTGCTGCTTCCGCTTCAGTTCAAGTTCTGGGAGTGGTTGGCCGATTATTATCTCTGTACGCAGGGCGATGTGTACAAGGCTGCCTTGCCTTCGGGCCTGAAGCTGGAGAGCGAGACCGTGGTGGAGCTTAATCCGGACTTTGAGGCGACCGAACCTTTGACCGAACGCGAACAGAAAGTCTTCGACTTGCTTACTGCCGAGCCCGAACAGACTGTGACCCGGTTGGAGAAAGACAGCGGGCTGAAGAATATCCTGTCGGTAGTGAAGTCGTTGCTGGAGAAAGATGCTCTATTTGTAAAAGAAGAACTGAAGCGCACCTATAAGCCCAAGACCGAGACTCGGGTACGTCTGACCGAGGCTGCCCGCAACGAACGTCGGTTACATTTCTTTTTCGACGAACTGCAACGGCGGGCGCCGAAGCAGCTGGACTTGCTGATGAAGTACATCGAACTGTCGGGTTGCCTGGGTGGCAGGACGGTGAAGGAGGTGCCGAAGGCTGAACTGTTGCAACGTTCAGGGGCTACGCCTGCTGTCTTCAATGCGTTGGTGGAAAAAGGTGTGTTCGAGGTGTACCATTACGAAGTAGGTCGTCTCGATACGGTTTCCAGTGGGGGAGAGGAACCGCTGAACGCACTGAACGTGCATCAACAGCGGGCTTACGACGAGATTTTGGCTTCGTTCCGGCAGAAGAATGTCTGTCTGCTGCACGGAGTCACCTCCAGCGGTAAGACCGAGATTTATATCCACCTGATTGAACAGGTCATCCGGCAGGGTAGGCAAGTGCTCTATCTGCTTCCCGAAATCGCTCTTACCACTCAGATTACAGAACGACTGAAGCGGGTGTTCGGTTCACGATTGGGCATCTATCACTCCAAGTTCCCTGATGCCGAACGGGTGGAAGTATGGCAAAAACAGCTGTCCGAACATCCTTACGATATTATTCTCGGTGTACGCTCGTCCCTCTTCCTGCCTTTCCAGCGGTTGGGACTGGTTATCGTCGACGAGGAGCACGAGAATACCTATAAGCAGCAAGATCCGGCTCCCCGCTACCATGCCCGCAACGCAGCTATTGTGCTGGCGTCGATGTATGGAGCAAAGACGTTGCTGGGTACTGCTACGCCTAGTGTGGAGAGTTGGTACAATGCCACCGAGGGCGATAAATATGCGTTGGTTGAGCTGAAAGAAAGATACAAGGAACTGCAACTGCCCGAAATCATTCCAGTTGACATCAAGGAGCTGCAGCGGAAGAAGCGCATGAACGGCCCCTTTTCGCCTTTGCTGCTTCAGTACATGCGCGAAGCACTCGAACGGAAGGAACAGGTGATACTTTTCCAGAACCGGCGGGGATTTGCGCCTATGATAGAATGTCATACGTGCGGTTGGGTGCCGAAATGCAAGAACTGCGATGTCAGTCTGACCTATCATAAGGGGCTGAACCAGCTGACTTGCCATTATTGCGGATATACGCAGCCTGTCCCGCGGCAGTGCCCGGCTTGCGAAGGGGTAGATTTACGCAACCGCGGTTTCGGTACGGAGAAGATCGAAGACGATGTGAAGGCCATTTTTCCTGAAGCACGCGTGGCGCGTATGGACTTGGATACGACCCGTACCCGTTCGGCTTACGAACGCATCATCCACGATTTTCAGCAGGGGCGTACAGACATTCTTATCGGTACACAGATGGTTTCCAAGGGATTGGATTTCGATCATGTCAGTGTGGTGGGCATCCTCAATGCCGACACGATGCTCAACTATCCGGACTTCCGTGCTTACGAACGTGCTTTTCAGCTGATGGCGCAGGTGGCTGGCCGTGCCGGTCGGAAGAACGGACGGGGCAGGGTGGTGCTACAGACCAAGAGCATCGACCATCCCATCATTCCGCAAGTGATGCACAACGATTTCGAGGGAATGGTTGGCGGGCAGTTGGCCGAACGTCAGATGTTCCGCTATCCGCCTTATTATCGCTTGGTATACGTCTACCTGAAGAATCGCAACGAACAGTTGCTCGACCTGATGGCGCAGACGATGGCTTCCAAACTCCGTGCCGTGTTCGGTGCGCGGGTGTTGGGACCCGACAAGCCTCCTGTGGCCCGCATCCAGACGTTGTTCATCCGTAAGATTGTGGTGAAAATCGAGATGAATGCTTCGATGGCTCGTGCCCGTCAGCTGCTCGTACAGGTGCAGCGCGAGATGGTAGCCGAGGATCGTTTCAAGTCGCTCATCGTTTACTACGACGTAGATCCGATGTAAGAATTATTTTCCTTATTGATATACACTTGTCATCCGTTTGTGGGACACTTGTACGGCTCGCGAGCCGTGCAAGTGTGGCTCGTGAGCGACACTTGTGTCTCTC
>OMAY01001117.1_pt1 | contig 13373 bp, 9 predicted proteins | sample 1673611 | NCBI WGS metagenome assembly OMAY01 (sample SAMEA103958117, study PRJEB25191) | human gut metagenome | biome: human-associated habitat [ENVO:00009003]; feature: intestine environment [ENVO:2100002]; material: feces | place: Germany | collected 2013/2015
CTGGATGCAAGAGCGGTCGGCGGCCTTTGCCATCTCGCCGCCGAGCGCGTCGATCTCTTTTACGAGGTGTCCCTTCGAGGTTCCTCCGATGTTCGGATTGCACGGCATCATCGCGATGCTGTCGACACTTACCGTAAATACAACCGTTTCCAGCCCCATCCGCGCTGCCGCAAGTGCTGCCTCGCATCCCGCATGGCCCGCACCGATGACGGCAATATCAATTGTTTCTTCTAAAACTGCCATTTTTCCTGTCCTTTTCTATCTAAACTCTACGAACTGTTTCGTGATTATTTGCCTGTACAGAACTTGCTGAAAATCTCATTCACAAGGTTCTCTCCTACCGCTTCACCGATGATCGAGCCAAGTTCCTCATACGCATTCATTAGGTCAATCGAGAAGAAGTCCTCCGGCATACCCATTTCGATGCTGCCTGCCGTCAGCTCCAGACTCTTTTTTGCTTCCAGAAGCGCCTGTTTATGGCGCGCATTCGTGATGTAAACCTCATCGTTGAACGAAATTTCACCTTGGAAGAACATCTTTTTCATCTGCTCTTCCAGCTCTTCCATGCCCGTCTCTTCCCGCGCCGAAATGCTGATGACCGGAGCACCTGTCTTCTGCTCCATCTCCTCTTTTTCGATCACCGCGGTCAGATCTGATTTATTCAGCAGCACAATCGCCTTGCGCCCTTTCAGGATCTCCATAATTTTCGCATCATTCTCATCGAGCGGCACCGACGCATCCACCACGTAGAGGATCAGATCCGCATCTTTTGCGTGTTCGAGCGCACGGTCCACGCCGATTTTCTCGACCGTGTCCGCCGTCTTGCGGATACCCGCCGTATCGAGAATCCGAAGGGAAATACCCTTCAGCACCAGATTTTCCTCGAGCACATCGCGCGTCGTTCCGGCGATATCCGTTACAATCGCCTTTTCCTCTCCGGCCAGCAGATTCAAAAGCGACGATTTTCCGGCATTCGGCTTTCCAAGAATAACTGTCTTGATGCCCTCCTGGATCATCTTACCCTCATCCGCAGATGCCAGGAGCTTTTCAACCTGCTTTTTCTGCTCCGCAACAACCACGGCCAGCCGCTCCGGGTATCCGTCCAGACTGATGTGCTCCGGGTCATCAAGCGCCGACTCGATAAACGCGATCTCATAAATCAGCTTCTCGCGAATTGCCCGGATCGCCTTTTTCACCGTTCCGCGCAGCTGGCTCTCGGAGCTTTTTAAGGCATACGCACTCTTTGCCGAGATGACATCCATAACCGCCTCGGCCTGCGTCAGATCCATTCTTCCGTTCAGAAACGCCCGTTTCGTAAACTCACCCGGATCTGCCGCCCGCGCACCGGCATTTAAGACTGCCTCGAGCACTTTTTTCACCGCCAGCACCCCGCCGTGACAGTCGATCTCGACGGTATTCTCGCCCGTATATGTTTTCGGCCCTTTCATCACCATGACAAGGACCTCATCAATCACTTCCTCCCCTTCGGTAATCCATCCATAATGAATCGTATGGGATTTGACCGCGGAAAGCTTTTTTCCTTCTTTTTTTGCACGGAATACGCGGTCCGCCACTTCGAACGCATCTGATTCTTACAATACCAATTCCCGCCGGCGCCATCGCTGTGGACACTGCGGCAATTGTATCATCCAAATGAAATCCTGCCATTGTTTCCAGTCCTTTCTAAAACCTCTCTTTTTGGGGATCCCAGTATTCAGATCCACATTTTTTCTTTCCTTTCGCATGGCTCTGAATAGTTCCATTTTAGCAGAAAACCAGAAAAGACGGTACCCCGTATTTTCAACAGGTACCGTCTTTTTGCATATTTTTTACGCTTTCTTATCGTTTCGGCGCTACAACTACGTGGCGGTATCCCTCGCTGTAGGCCTCCACGAATTTATTTCCCTGCAGTGCAGAGTGGATGATTCTTCTCTCGTAAGGATTCATTGGCTCCAGAGAAACCGGTCTTCTGGTCTTTTTCACTTTGTAAGCGATGTTTCTTGCCAGATTTTCCAGTGTTTCTTTTCTGCGTTTGCGGTAGTTCTCCGTATCAAGTTTGACACGAACGTAATCCTTCTGCTCTTTGTTGACCACAAGGCTGGTCAGATACTGAAGGGAATCCAGTGTCTGTCCTCTTTTTCCGATCAGGATACCCATATCCTCACCGGCAAAATCAACTTCAAGAGAACCGTTCTCGGCATTATACTCCATCTGGATCTCAACCGGGAGCTCCATGGCTTTGAATACACCGCTTAAGAACTCAAGTGCCGTTGCCTTGATCTGGGCGATTTCCTCGTCTGTTCTCTGAACTACTTCACGCTCTTCTCTTGGCTCGGAGCGTCTTGCAGTTTCTGCCTGACGCGGAGCAGATTTTCTTTCCGTTTCTTTCTTTACAGCTTCTTTTTTCGGCGCTTCCTTTACCGGTGCAGGAGCTGCCTCTTTTTTCTCTGGTTTCTGGGGTGCTTCCGGTTCTTTTTCCGGTGCGGCTTTTACAGCGGCACGGATCACAGCCGGTTTACTTCCGATTCCAAAGAATCCGGAACTGCCTTCGCTGATGACCTGGATCTCCAGTTTATCGCTGGCAGCCTGAAGCTCAATGCAGGCTTTTGTAATAGCGTCGTCCACGGTTTTTGCGGATACTTCGATAAACTCCATAAAGATTTACCCCCTATTTTTTCTTTTTGCTGTTCTTTTCATCAAACTGTTTTACCATGTTTGCTTTCGCAGCGATGCTTCCGGCGCGGTATTCCTGATTACTGTTGTAATACTCAGTCGAAGCTTTTCTTGCTGCCTCTTTTTCCTCAGCAGACGGCTCTTCGTTCTCCTGTACCTGAATATTACGCACACTCTGCGTTGCAGCCTGTGTGATTTTCTGCGGCGGAAGGCCGGCTTTTTCTCTCTTCTTTGCAGCTTTTTCTTGGTTTTTGCGGATCACCTCATCCATGTCAATGGAAGACATATGACGGTTGATCACAATCTGCTGTACGCTTCGAACAAGCGCACCTGCAATCCAGTAAATACCAATACCGATGGAGAACGATAAACACATAAATGCGGAGAAAACAGGCATTACCGTGTTCATGGTCTTCATAGAATTTTCCATGGAGTTTGCTGTCTTATTTCCGTTGTTGGAAGATGGTGCCTGCGGCATCAGCTTGTAATTCAGCCACTGGGTAAACCATGCCAGAACCGGCACCAGAATTGCTCCTGCAATCAGAAGCGCAGATCCGTTTGCCATACCCTCGCGGATGACATCCATCGGAGACTGTGTGATATTAAATCCAAGGAACATGTTGATATGCTTGGACTCCGCGGCGGTTTTTGTAATGGTATCCGCAATACCGGAGAACTCGCTGATGTCGGCCAGCTTCGTCCACTGGGACGGTTTCAGCACATAAAACATGTCCAGAAGGTTATTTTCGGTTAATGTTTCACTTACTTTACTGTACATGGTAACACGGTTATCTGTGATAAACTGTGTCAGAATTCCAGAATATCCTGATACACCCATCATCTGTGTTGTCAGTCCCTGGAATACATTGCGGACACTTCCGATATATCCCGGAATATGATAGATAACCTGGTACAGCGCAAGCAGAATCGGCATCTGAATCAGCAGTGTACTGCAGCTTCCTGTCGGGGAGACACCGTATTTCTGATAAACTGCCATGGTCTCTTCAGATTTTTTCATCTGAGAAGCCTGGTCTTTTTTGTTCTGATATTTCTTTTCAATTCTCTGCAGATCCGGCTGCATTACGCTCATCATCTTCGACATCTTCTGCTGCTTGATCTGAAGCGGCGTCAGAACGAGATAAATGATAATCGTATACAGAATAATCGCAATACCGATGTTCGGAATTCCAATTTTTTCCAGACAAAAATAAATTCCATTGATCAGCCAGCCGAGGATCTGGCATACCCACCCGATAATCGGCCACGTTGACTTACTCAGTACGATATCCAAAACGTCTTTTCCTCCTTATTTATCTACGGCACAGGGTCGTAACCTCCGTGTGAAAACGGGTTACATCTCAGTATTCTCCATAATGCCAGCAGACTTCCTTTGAAAGCACCATATTTCTGAATCGCTTCCAGCCCGTACTGCGAGCAGGTCGGCGTATAAGGGCAGTGCACCCTCTTCAGAGGAGACAGGTACTTCTGATAAAACCGGATACCTTTTATCAATACCGTCTTCATTCTTCTGTTTCCTTTAATATATGATGCAGTTTTCCCAGATGCAAAAGTGCTCCCTCTATCTCGAAATACGTACAGTTTTTTGCATTAACTCTTGCGATCACAACTACATCCATTCCACACTGAAATTCCTCTTCATGCAGACGATAACTCTCCCGGATCAGTCTCGCCAGATGGTGGCGCACAACGCTGTTTCCCACCTTTTTGCTTACTGAAATTCCAATCCGGTTCCGTCCCAGCTGATTTTTCTTCACATACATGACCAGAAATCGGTTTGCAAACGATGTTCCCTGCTTATAAACCAGCTGAAAATCTCTGTTTTTTTTCAGGCTTTCCGAATATTTCATGAATCCATTCTTTCCTTCATGATTTGTCTAAATTTTCTTTTCCTTGAATAGCTTTAGATAGAAGAAAAGACCACATAAATTTTATGCGGCCTTTGGTTTTATGCTGATAATTTTTTTCTTCCTTTTAATCTTCTTGCAGCTAAAACTTTTCTTCCACCTTTTGTGCTCATTCTTGCTCTGAATCCGTGAACTTTAGCTCTGGATCTTTTTTTCGGCTGAAATGTCATTTTCATAAGATAAGGCACCTCCTTTAAATTCTAATCAATAACTGCCTGCAAGGCAGTATTTCACTACATGTATGACAGAAAACATCATTTCAATTATATTCATAAACCCCCATTTCGTCAACCCTAAAATCAATAATTTTCGCAGTTTTTTCGGGAAAAATGCCGCTCTGACGCGGTTTTCCGGTCTGCCGCTGCCCGTGCCTTCCGTGTGCTGATTTTCGGTTTATCCACAACTTATCCACACTGTCCGCCACACGCGTACAAATACCAGTTCGATTTTTGCGCTTTCCACACGATATCTTGTAACCGTAATCAACATTATCCACAATCTGTGGATAACCTTGTGGATAACTTTCGGTTTTGCTGTGTACAACCTGTGGGCATTTCCAATTTTTCCAGTATTTACGCCATGTATAATGTGTATATAAGTTTTCCAGACTTTACACATTTCGGTTTTTCCAGCCCTCTATCCACAATTTTATCAACATAAGATTCCCTGTTATCCACAAACTATCCTCCATTTCATCAACAGGAAAATTTTTTACACATTCTGTGGATAAAAAAATAATTATCCACATTTTTGGGTTGAATAAAACGGCATTTTATTATATCATATAGAAGTAAAAATGCGACTATTCGGGGAAAATTTCGTTTTCCAGATAGAAGTTATCCCCAAAAAGCAATGATTATAGAAGCGGAGCGACAGAAAAAGCATGGAAATCGTACAAGATAAATGGAAAGAAATACTGCAGAGAGTGCGGGACGAGCACGAATTATCTGAGATCTCCTTTACTACATGGATTGAACCACTTACGATCCATTCGGTTGAGGACAATCTGATCACAATCCTGGTTCCATCCGAAAAAATGGGTCTCGATTACGTGAGCAAAAAATATACTCTTCCTATTAAAGTGGCAATCGCGGAAATCACAGGTGTCAACTATGAGATCCGCTTTATTCTTCCGGAAGAAGTGAAACAGGAAAAAGCGCCTGCTCCCGTCCAGAAAAATCTCTATGTGCCGAACCTGAATCCAAAGTATACCTTTGATACCTTCGTGGTCGGCAGCAATAACAAATTTGCCCATGCAGCTTCTCTCGCCGTGGCCGAATCCCCGGGAGAAATCTACAATCCGCTGTTTTTATACGGTGGTGTTGGACTGGGCAAAACCCATCTGATGCACTCGATCGCACATTTTATTCTTCAGAAAAACCCGTCTTCGCGGATTCTCTACGTAACGAGTGAAGAATTTACCAATGAAGTCATCGAGGCTATCCGAAACAGCAACAACACCGCAATGACCAAATTCCGTGAGAAATACCGCAATATCGACGTACTTCTCATCGATGATGTGCAGTTTATTATAGGAAAGGAATCCACGCAGGAAGAGTTTTTCCATACCTTCAATACGCTGCACGGCGCCAACAAACAGATCATCCTTTCTTCGGATCGTCCCCCGAAAGACATGGATATCCTGGAAGACCGCATCCGTTCCCGTTTCGAATGGGGACTCCTTGCCGACATCCAGAGCCCGGATTATGAGACGCGAATCGCCATTCTCCGAAAGAAACAGGAATTAGACGGCTATTCCGTCAGCGACGATGTGATCGAATACATCGCTTCCAATATTAAATCGAACATCCGTGAGTTGGAAGGCGCTCTCAACAAAATCATTGCATACGCAAACCTTGAAAAACGTGAAATCAACATTGATCTTGCAGAGCAGGTGCTGCGCGACATCATCTCCCCGAACGAGAAGAAGGTGATCACGCCGGAATTTATCATCGACACCGTTGCAGATCACTTCGATATTACGCCGTCCGACATTGTCGGCAGCAAGCGGAGCAGCAAAATCGTATTCCCGCGCCAGATCGCAATGTATCTGTGCCGCGAAATGCTCGATGCCCCGCTGACCGGAATCGGAAAAATGATGGGCGACCGCGATCATACCACTGTCATGCACGGCATTGAGAAGATCGAAAAGGAAATGAGTGCTAAAGACAGTGTCCGCAACACGGTAGACATCTTAAAGAAGAAGATCAACCCGTCGAAATAGGCGGAGCCTTTGTAACTCTGTCAAAACGGTTAAAACCGATTTACATTTATATAAGAAGAAACTCATCGGTTGACAGGCCCTTATTTATACACAAACCGATGTGGAAAGCCTGTGGATGAATTGTGGACAAATTTGGGGCCTGAAGTTATCAACATTTCATACACAGGTTCACGTTCGATTATTCACAGAGTTATACAGATCGATTTTTCCAGTATTTCCGCATTCTTGACGGGGTTTTCCACATATCCACAGCCCCTACGACTAAGACTACGGATTTTTACTATATTTTTTCTTTATAAGCAGACTCACCAAACAGTGAGGAAAGGAGAGTTATCCACAATTATGAAATTAGTGTTTGACAAAGCAGACCTTGTAAAAAGCGTTGGTATCGCTATGAAAGCTGTCTCCGGTAAAACAACCATGCCGATTCTGGAATGCATTCTGATTGATGCATCTTCCAACGTGATCAAATTTACCTCCAACGATATGGAACTCGGAATCGAAACCATCGTCACAGGTATGATTCTGGAACGCGGTATTGTTGCTCTGGATGCAAAGATTTTTTCTGAGATCGTAAGAAAACTTCCGGATAATCAGGTTACAATAGAAACAGATGAAAATCTGGTAACCACGATTACGTGTGAAAAAGCAAAATTCAACATTCCGGGACAGTCAGGAGAAGATTTTTCCTATCTGCCGATTCTCGAAACTTCCGATTGTGTTTCCATTTCCCAGTTCACCTTAAAAGAACTGATCCGTCAGACCATTTTCTCCATTGCAGCCAATGAGAACAACAAACTGATGACCGGTGAGCTTTTTGAAATCAAAGATAACACACTTCGCGTCGTATCTCTGGACGGACACCGTATTGCGATCCGCAGAATTGAGCTGAAAGATTCGTATCCGGACCGAAAAGTCGTTGTTCCGGGAAAAACCCTGAACGAAATCAGCAAAATTCTGTCCGGCGAGATGGATGATCAGATTGATATTTACTTCTCGGAAAACCACATTATGTTCAAGTTCGATGATACAACGGTCGTTTCCAGACTGATCGATGGTGAATATTTCCGCATCGACCAGATGCTTTCGAGTGATTACGAGACAAAAGTGACGATCAACAAAAAAGAATTCTTAAGCTGTATCGACCGTGCGACGCTTCTTGTCAAAGAAGGCGACAAAAAACCGATCATCATCGACATCCAGGATGGAGCAATGGAACTGCAGATCAACTCCGCGATGGGTTCCATGAAAGAAGAGATCGATATCAACAAAGAAGGCAAGGATATTATGATCGGTTTTAACCCGAAATTCCTGATCGATGCACTTCGTGTTATTGACGACGAGGAGATTTCGATTTATCTGGTCAACCCGAAGGCTCCATGTTTTATCCGGAACGAAGAAGAGAGCTATATCTATCTGATTCTGCCGGTAAACTTCAATTCCGTGAGATAAGTCACATAAGTTTGAAATCTGCCGGAACCTTTTCTGAAAGAACTTTCAGCGGTTTTACAGCCACACAGATTGAAAACTGCGAACTTACGTGAGGAAAAGGCACGGCAGTGCAGGAGGAAAAAATGGAAATTATTACGCTGCGTGAAGATTACATCAAACTGGGCCAGGCATTAAAAGCTGCGGCTCTGGTAGAAGACGGCGTGGAAGCAAAGCTCGTCATCAAGGACGGCGAAGTGACCGTAAACGGTGAAGTAGATACCCGCCGCGGCCGCAAGCTCTATGACGGAGATGTTGTCTGCTACAATGGAAATGAGATACAAATTAAAAAATAAGGCTTAAAAACTTAAGCTGATTTTTCACGGACGAGTGCTCATGTATATCAAATCTTTAGAACTGAAGAACTATCGGAATTATGAGAGTTTATGCATAAATATCAGCCCCGGAACGAATATTCTCTACGGCGACAATGCCCAGGGAAAGACGAATATTCTCGAGGCTTTATATCTCGCGGGTACGACAAAATCGCACCGTGGCAGCAAGGACCGCGAAATCATCCAGTTTGACCGGGAGGAAGCCCATATCCGGATGATGGTGGAGCGGAACGGCAGCACGCATAAAATCGATATGCATCTAAAAAAAAATAAATCCAAGGGAATCGCCATCGATGGAGTTCCGATCCGCAAAGCGTCGGAACTTTTTGGCATTGTAAATATTGTGTTTTTCTCTCCGGAGGACCTGAATATTATCAAAAACGGTCCTGCGGAGCGCCGGCGTTTCCTGGATAGCGAAATTTGTCAATTGTCAAGACTATACATGATCGAGCTTGCCAATTATAATAAAGTGGTGGCGCAGAGAAACAAGCTGCTTAAAGAGATTTCGTTTTCCGGCAGAATGGCGGATACGCTCGTGATCTGGGATGAGCAGATGGTCCGCTATGGAACAAGCATTATTTCCGAGCGGAAAAAGTTTATCAGCCGCCTGAATGATATTTTATCCGAGATCCATCAGAATCTGACCGGAGGAAAGGAGCAGATTCTGATTACCTATGAACCGAATGTGTCCGAGGAAGCGTTTTCCGAAGAGTTAAAAGCCGGAAGAGAGCGTGATCTGCGTTTCGGACAGTCCTACACCGGGCCGCACCGGGACGATTTCTGTGTGCGGGTCAACGACATTGATATCCGTAAATACGGTTCCCAGGGGCAGCAGAGGACGGCGGCGCTTTCGCTGAAACTGGCGGAGATCCGTCTGGTCGAGGAGGAAATTCACGATACACCGGTTTTACTGCTGGATGATGTTTTGTCGGAGCTGGACGGCAGCCGGCAGAATTATCTTCTGCAGAGCATTCACAGCATACAGACACTGATTACCTGTACCGGACTGGACGAGTTTGTCGAAAATCATTTTGAGGCAAACAGCGTATTCCAGGTGGTCGAGGGATCTGTGTTTCACAAAGAAACAGGAGGAATCTAAATGAGTACAGAGAACATGGAAAAGACAGAGTATGGTGCAGACCAGATTCAGATTCTGGAGGGTCTGGAAGCCGTACGGAAGCGCCCAGGTATGTATATCGGCAGTACCTCCGCACGGGGACTTCACCATCTGGTCTATGAGATTGTCGACAACTCGGTAGACGAGGCACTGGCAGGATACTGCAAAAATATTGACGTTACGATTAACCCGGACAACTCCATCACCGTCATCGACGACGGCCGTGGTATTCCGGTCGGCATCAATCATAAGTCGGGCCTTCCGGCCGTTGAGGTTGTCTTTACGGTGCTGCACGCAGGCGGAAAGTTCGGCGGCGGAGGGTACAAGGTATCCGGCGGTCTGCACGGTGTTGGTGCATCCGTTGTAAATGCGCTGTCCAACTGGCTTGAGGTGCGCGTTTATCACGATGGAAAGGTTTACTTCCAGCGGTATGAGCGCGGAAAAACCATGAATAAGCTGGAGGTCATCGATACCTGTCCGATCGAAAAAACAGGTACCGAGGTCCGTTTCCTGCCGGATGATACGATGTTCGAGGAGACGGTTTATGATTACGACGTTTTAAAAACAAGACTCCGCGAGACCGCATTTCTGACCAAGGGACTGCGCATTGTTCTGCGCGATCTGCGCACGGATCCGGTAGTGGAAAAAGCATTCCACTACGAGGGCGGTATCAAAGAGTTTGTCAGCTACCTGAACAAGAGCAAAACGGCGCTCTACCCGGACATCATCTACTGCGAGGGAGAAAGAGACGGCGTTCTCGTTGAGGTTGCGATGCAGCACAACGATTCCTATCAGGAAAATACGTACGGTTTCGTCAACAACATTACGACGCCGGAGGGCGGTACCCATATCGTGGGCTTCCGGAATGCGCTGACGAAAACCTTTAATGAATATGCAAGAGCAAATAAACTGTTAAAAGACAGCGAACCGAACCTGACCGGAGAGGATATCCGCGAGGGTATGACGGCGATTGTCAGCATCAAAATCGAGGAGCCGCAGTTCGAGGGCCAGACAAAGCAGAAACTTGGAAACAGCGAGGCGAGAGGAGCAGTCGACAATATCGTGAGCACTCAGCTCGAGCTGTTCCTGGAGCAGAACCCGGCTGTCGCAAAAACGATCGTTGAAAAGTCCCTGCTTTCCCAGCGTGCGAGAGAGGCTGCAAGAAAAGCGCGTGACCTGACGAGAAGAAAATCCGCACTGGACGGTATGTCCCTGCCTGGAAAACTGGCAGACTGTACCGACAAGGATCCGAAAAACTGTGAGATCTTCCTGGTCGAGGGAGATTCCGCGGGCGGTTCCGCAAAATCCGCGAGAAGCCGTGCAACGCAGGCGATCCTGCCTCTGCGTGGAAAAATCCTGAATGTAGAGAAAGCACGTCTCGATAAAATTTATGCCAATGCCGAGATCAAAGCGATGATTACGGCATTCGGAACCGGAATCCACGACGATTTCGATATCACCAAACTGCGCTACGACAAGATCATCATCATGACCGATGCCGATGTCGACGGCGCGCACATCGACACACTGATGCTGACGTTCCTGTACCGCTTCATGCCGGAGCTGATCAAACAGGGCCACGTTTACCTGGCACAGCCGCCGCTGTTCAAGATTGAGAAAAACAAAAAAGTATGGTACGCATACGATGACGATCAGATGAATCAGATCCTCAATGAGATCGGACGCGGAGATAATAAGATCCAGCGTTACAAAGGACTGGGAGAGATGGATGCGGAGCAGCTCTGGGAGACCACCATGGACCCGGAACGCCGTGTTCTGCGCCGCGTTGTGTTCGATGAAGAGTATTCTTCTGAAATTGATCTTACCTTCAATACGCTCATGGGCGACAAGGTAGAACCGCGCCGTGACTTTATCGAAGAGAGAGCAAAATACGCAAACAACCTGGATATCTAAAAAGTCCTGTGAACTGAAGTGGAGGAAAAGATGGAAGATAATGTTTTTGATAAAATTCACGAGGTCGATCTGAAAGACACGATGGAGGAATCCTACATCAACTATGCGATGAGCGTAATTGCATCCCGTGCACTTCCAGACGTCCGCGATGGCTTAAAGCCGGTACAGAGACGTATTCTGTACTCCATGAGTGAACTGAACAATACGCCGGATAAGCCGCACCGTAAGTGCGCGCGTATCGTCGGTGATACGATGGGTAAATATCACCCGCACGGCGACAGCTCTATCTACGGAGCACTCGTCAACATGGCACAGGACTGGGCAACCCGTTATCCGATGGTGGACGGCCATGGAAACTTCGGTTCCGTCGACGGCGACGGCGCTGCGGCTATGCGATACACCGAGGCACGTTTAAGCAAAATCTCGATGGAGATGCTGGCGGATATCAACAAAGACACCGTAGACTTCGCCCCGAACTTTGATGAAACCGAAAAAGAGCCTGTTGTTATGCCGGCCCGCTACCCGAACCTTCTGGTAAACGGTACTTCCGGTATCGCAGTCGGTATGGCAACGAACATCCCGCCGCACAATCTGCGCGAGGTGGTAAGTGCCATTGTAAAAATTATTGATAATATCATCGAGGAGGATCGTACGACAGATCTCGAGGAGATTCTCGGCATTGTAAAAGGCCCTGACTTCCCGACCGGAGCAGAAATCCTCGGCACCCGCGGCATCGACGAGGCCTACCGTACCGGCCGCGGTAAAATCCGTGTTCGTGCGGTATCAAACATCGAGACACTGCCGAACGGAAAGAGCGAGATCATCGTAACCGAGATCCCGTACATGGTAAACAAGGCGCGCCTGATCGAGAACATCGCCGCGCTGGTAAGAGATAAAAAGATCGACGGCATCACCGGCATTGCGGACCACTCCAACCGTGAGGGTATGCGCATCTGTATCGAACTGCGCCGCGACGCCAATGCAAACGTCATCTTAAACCAGCTGTACAAACATACCCAGATGCAGGATACCTTTGGTGTGATCATGCTTGCACTGGTAAACAATCAGCCGAAAGTCATGAACCTTCTGGAGATGCTGACGTATTATCTGCAGCACCAGGAAGAGGTTGTGACGAGAAGAACGAAATACGACCTGAACAAAGCGCAGGAGAGAAGCCATATTCTGGAAGGACTCTTAAAAGCGCTTGACCATATTGACGAAGTGATCCATATCATCCGTGCATCCGCGAATGCGGCAGAGGCGAAGAAGAACCTGATGGAACGCTTCGATCTGAGTGATGCCCAAGCCCAGGCAATCGTAGACATGCGTCTGCGCGCTCTGACCGGTCTGGAACGGGAGAAGCTCGAGAACGAGTACAAAGAGCTGATGGCGCGCATCGAGCAGTTAAAAGCCATCCTCGCAGACCGCAAGGTGCTTCTTGGCGTTATCCGCAGGGAGATTCTGAACGTATCCGAAAAATACGGCGATGACAGAAGAACTTCCATCGGCTTTGATGAGTACGATCTCTCCATGGAGGATCTGATTCCGCGCGAGAATACCGTCATCACCATGACGAAACTGGGCTATATCAAACGTATGACCGTTGACAACTTCCGCAGCCAGAACCGCGGCGGTAAGGGAATCAAGGGCATGCAGACCATCGAGGACGACTACATCGAGGAGCTTCTGATGACGAC
>OMAY01001131.1_pt1 | contig 13231 bp, 9 predicted proteins | sample 1673611 | NCBI WGS metagenome assembly OMAY01 (sample SAMEA103958117, study PRJEB25191) | human gut metagenome | biome: human-associated habitat [ENVO:00009003]; feature: intestine environment [ENVO:2100002]; material: feces | place: Germany | collected 2013/2015
AATATATTTTAATAGATGAGTACCAGGATACAAATGAAGCTCAATATATCTTAACAAAGATGATAAGCGCCAAATATAAAAATATATGTGTAGTTGGTGATATTGATCAGGCTATTTATGGGTGGCGAGGTGCTAACTACAAAAATATTTTAAACTTTGAAAAGGATTATAAAGATTGCAGCACCATCCTACTAGAAGAAAATTATCGTTCTACAAAAACAATATTAGACGCTGCCAATGACGTAATAAAAAATAATAAAAATAGAAAAGACAAAAAATTATGGTCAAATAATGGTGATGGAGAAAAAATAGAATATTTTAGAGCCTTCAATGAAAGAGATGAAGGACAATATGCTATAAGAAAAATAAAAGAATTACACAATAGAGGTGTTAATTATCAAGATATAGCGATCCTTTATCGTACTAATGCCCAATCAAGAACATTAGAAGAGGAAATGTTAAAGGAAAATCTTCCATACCGAGTTGTGGGAAGTTTTTACTTCTATAGTAGAAAAGAAATTAAGGACTTAATAGCGTATTTACGCTTAATTCATAATAGTAAAGATAACATCAGTCTTTTACGAGTTATAAATACTCCCAAAAGAGGAATAGGACTTAAAACTATAGAAAATTTAACTAAAAAAGCCGACTTAGAAAATAAAAGTATCTATGAGGTAATCGATAGTGGCAAAGAATTACAGTTTAAAGAATTAATAGAAAATTTAAAAAAAGTGGCTGAGGAGTTGACCTTAACCCAATTAATTGATAAAGTATTAGACGCTAGTGGTATGAAACAAGAATTAGAAAGTGAAAAATCTCTTGAAGCCGAAATCAGACTAGAAAACTTAGAAGAATTTAAATCAATTACAAAATCTTTTGAGGAAAGAGAAGGACTTATATCACTTGAAGATTTTTTATTAGAAATTAGTTTAATTAGTGATGTTGAAGAATATAAAGACGATGCTAATAAAATAAATCTTATGACAATTCACTCGGTAAAGGGATTAGAATTTGATTATGTCTTCGTTGTTGGATTAGAAGAAGGAATATTTCCACATATGAATTCACTAATGGAAAATAGTGAATTAGAAGAAGAACGAAGACTATGCTACGTTGCTATTACCAGAGCTAAGAAAAAATTATATTTAGTAAATGCTAGAAGAAGAACACTTTTTGGTAGAGAACAAGTCAATCCACCAAGTAGGTTTATTGGTGAAATTAATAATAATCTTATTCACTCTAATGTTAGCGAAGAAAATAAAACTATTCCAAAGATAGATACAGAGGAAATGTTTAGAAAAGAAGATATTGACTATCAGGTAGGTGACTACGTTTATCACGAATCATTTGGTACTGGAAGAGTAGTCGAGGTAACATCAACACTAGTAAGTGTAGCCTTTAAACATCCATATGGAATAAAAAAATTAATGAAGAATCACAAAAAATTATCAAAAGTATAAGGAGAAAACATGAAAAAAAATATTACATTAGTTATAATGGCTGCAGGTATGGGAAGCCGTTTTGGGGGATTAAAACAAATTGAACCAATGGGTCCAAGTAATGAGTTTATAATAGACTATTCAATATATGACGCTATTAAAGCAGGATTTAATAAAGTTGTGTTCATAATAAAAGAAGAGAATTTTACTGTATTTAAAGAAACAATTGGTAAAAGAGTAGAACCACATATAAATGTTGAATATGTGTTCCAAAAAAATGACAATATTCCTGATGAATACCAAGAAATTAAAAATAGAGAAAAACCACTTGGTACAGCTCAAGCAATACTTTGCTGTAAAGAAAAAGTACATGAACCATTCGCAATTATTAATGCAGATGATTTTTATGGACGAGATGCTTATTTTAAGGCAAGAGAATTTTTATTAAATGTAGAAAAAACAGATAAAGAAAATTATGGAATGATTGGATATATTGTTAAAAATACTATGTCATCTATTGGTTCTGTTAAAAGAGGAATATGTGAAGTAGAGAATGGATATTTGAAAAAACTTACTGAAAGTAAAGTTGAAAGAAAAGATGGCATCATAGTTGCCCAACCTCTATCTGGAAAAACTCCATTTACAGTATCAGATGATACAACAGTATCTATGAATATGTTACTATTTACTCCAAGTATCTTTTCTTACATTGAGAAAAAACTACCTAAATTTTTAGAAGAAAACAAAGATAATGCAGCATCAGCCGAATTCTTAATACCAGACGTATTATTTGAAGCAATAGAAGATGATGTTGCTAATGTCAAAGTAATAGGAACAACCGCAACATGGCATGGAGTAACATATAAAGAAGATTTAAATGAAGTAAAAGATGCCATTAATAAGTTAGTAGAGAATGGAGAATATAATAAAACATTATGGTCATAACAGATTAATACTATTTGAATAATATCAAAAAAATAGTATAATATAATAAGAGGTGAAATATGATTCAAGAAAAATATCCTAAAGTTTTTACATGGTTATTCATAGGTTTAATAATTACATTCTTAACTGGATATAGTTTATCACTTTATCCATATGCTACATTAAGACTTAATAGTGGTGGTACATATATAATACTTGCCATTATTGAAATAGCAATAGCTATATTCTTTTCAACAAGACTACATAAAATGAGTAAATTAACAGCTATAATTTGTTACTTAATATATTCATTCTTAACAGGAATAACATTTGGTGTAATATTCCTAGCCTTTAAACTATCAAGTATTATGAGTATTTTCTTAATAACATCCATAGTTTTCTTGGCCTTTGCAGTAATTGGAATGACTACAAAAAAAGATCTTTCAAAAATGTCAATGTGGCTTTTGATGAGTCTACTTGCTATTTTAGTAGCTGGAATAGTAAACATATTCGTAAAATCATCAATGCTTGACTTAATAATTACTATAATATCTACTATCGTCTTTATAGCGTATATCATATATGATATGAAAAATGCAGAATACATTATAAGAGAAGTAGGAGAGGATAAAGGAGCTATTTATGGAGCCTTTCAACTATACCTAGACTTTATAAACCTATTTATAAATTTATTAAAACTATTAGGAAAAGCAAATGATAATTAGAGCTAACAAAAGTTAGTTCTTTTTTTGTAAAAAAAAACTCGCCCTAAGCGAGATAATTAATTATTAATTTTTATGACTATTTACAAATTTTGTAAACTCCATTTCATGATATGGTAAAGCTTTTTCTTTATTGTTAACCATAAGATTAATTACTCTACCATTACCTAGTTTAATTGTTATTTCTTTTGAAACCAAACTAATTAAATTTGCCCTTTTAATTTTTAGACTCTTTATTTCCTCATTCTTGAAAAAATAAAATTTATTAGGAACAGTTACTAATTTATCAGGACGTAAAGCAAATAAGGCACTGCCATCACCAGTTACAAGCGGGATTAAACCAATTCCTTCATTAGTACCATTTATTAAATAAGCACTACATTGATTTTCTTGTGCCGCTTGCATTCCAGCAACCATTCCTCCCACAGCGCCACCAAGTAAAGAAGCTTTAGTAGGGGCTTTAACATATCCTATAAAATAGGAATTTTGATTCCCATTCATTCCAAAAGATTCAAATAAACTTTTAACCTTATCAATAGTATTAAATTCATTCATATACATATCCTCCATAAAAAAGTATATCATAAGTATATAAATTAAAGTAGTTTTTTTCAAAATATAGACTTTATAAAATAAATCTAGTACAATAAAAAAGGTGATAATAATGGACATAAAAAAAAGAGTAGAAGAATTAACTAATATTTTAAATGATGCAAATTATAAGTATTACGTTTTAGATGAACCGACAATAACAGATCAAGAATATGATAAATATTTACGTGAGTTAGAAGAACTTGAACAAAAATATAAAGAGTTTGCAAGAGATGATTCTCCTACAAAAAGAGTAGGAGGAGAAGTCCTAGATTCTTTTAAAAAAGTTACTCATAAAATACCAATGATGTCATTAAGCGATGTTTTTAGTGAAAGCGAAGTTGTAAATTTTGATGAGAGAATAAAAAAAGAAGGCATTAGACCTCAATATGTCTGTGAATTAAAAATAGACGGTTTATCAGTTTCCCTACTATATGAACATGGTAAGTTAGTAAGAGCTGCAACTAGAGGTGATGGTGTTGTTGGTGAGGATATTACCCATAATGTTAAAACCATAAAATCAGTTCCTCTAACTCTAAATGAAGATATAGATATAGAGGTTCGCGGCGAAATTTACATGAGTAAAAAGTCCCTAGAAAAAGTAAACTTAGAAAGAATAAAAAATGGTGAAAAGCCCCTCCAAAATGCTAGAAATGGAGCAGCTGGTTCCATCAGACAATTAGACAGTAAAGTAGCGGCAAAAAGAGGATTAGACGTTTGGATATATCATCTTCCTAATCCACTAGACTATGGAATACATACACATTATGAAGCCCTAGAATTTATGAAAAAACTAGGTTTTAAAACTAATCCAAATAATAGGTTAGTAAATAATATAAATGAAGTATTAGAATTTATTTCAGAAAAAAACGCAGAACGAAAGAGTCTTCCCTATGACATTGATGGCATTGTCATTAAAGTTAACAACATTGATCAACAACAAGAACTAGGCTTTACAGCTAAATATCCAAAATGGGCAACTGCCTATAAGTTTCCAGCTGAAGAAGTATTAACAAGATTAAATGATATAATTTTTACAGTCGGAAGAACAGGTCAAATTACTCCTAATGCAGTTTTAGATCCAGTTATAGTAATGGGGTCTACTATTGCTAGGGCAACTCTTCATAACGAAAATTATATAAAAGAAAAAGATTTAAGAATCGGAGATATAGTTTCTATTAGAAAAGCAGGAGATGTTATCCCTGAAGTTGTAGAAGTAAAAAAGGAAAGAAGAACGGGTAATGAAAAGAATTTTGAAATGATTCATAATTGTCCTATTTGTGGAACAACTCTTGTAAAAAAAGAAGGACAGGTTGATTATTTCTGTCTAAATGAACATTGTCCTACAAGAAAAATAGAATCCTTAATTCATTTTGCTGAAAGAGATGCTATGAATATAGATGGATTAGGTGAAAAGATAATGGAAGACTTTTTCAACTTTTCATTTATTAGAACCATACCAGATATTTATCTTTTACAAACACATCGTGAGGACTTAACAAGATTAGAAGGATATGGTGAAAAATCTGTAACTAAATTACTTGAAGCAATAGAAAAAAGTAAAAGTAATTCTCTTGAAAAGCTTCTCTTTGGACTTGGAATTCCTCATGTAGGAAGTAAAACAGCAAAGATAATTGCGTCACACTACCATAATATTGATAATATAATGAAAGCAACTCTAGAAGATTTAAGTAGTATTAATGATATTGGCGAAATAATTGCGAAAAGTATCGTTGATTATTTCCAAAAAGAAGATAATAAAATTATAATTGAAAGATTAAAACAATATGGAATAAATATGAATTATCTTGGTCAAAAAATCATCAAAGATGAAACATTTTATGGTAAAACATTTGTCCTAACAGGAACTATGACAGAATATAAAAGAGATGAAGCTAAAAATCTAATTGAAAATTATGGTGGTAAAACAAGTAGTTCTGTTTCTAAAAAGACTGATGTTGTAATAGCCGGTGCCGAGCCAGGAAGTAAATATGATAAGGCTGTAGAATTAGGTATTACGATCTGGTCAGAAGAAGATTTTAAGAAAAATATTGAAGAGAGCAAAAGAAATAATTAATTGCTCTTTTTTTGACAAAAAAATTGTTTTTTACATTGAATTATTTTCAAATTAAGTTATAATAGTAAGCATATCTTGAAACTGGGGGAGATACCTTATGAACAAAATAAATGTATTTCTAACAAATGACATAATCTTATTTCCAAATTCTGAAGTAAGATTTGAAACTGATAATTTTGATGATAAAGAGATATTTTCTCTTCTTGAGGAAAATGGTTCTAAAGAGTTACTCCTAGTAAACCCATATAATACAACTACAGAATTTCCTGATATAACAGAACTTCCCCGAATAGCAACTCTTGCAGAAATAAAAATGAAAATAGATGTTCCAAATGGTAAAACAAGAATAACCCTATTTGGTGTAAAAAGAGTAGAAGTAACTGAATATTTTAATGACAATACCCTTTATTTTGCTAATTATAAAGAAATAAACTCTGAAGTAAATGAGGAAGATGACGTTAATTATAAGAATCTCCTTATTAAGTCTTTAGAAAGATATATTAATAAAGTTCCCTATGTTTCCAATTCAATCATGGGTCAACTTAATCTAATAGATACAGTGGAAGATTTAACAGATATCATTGCTGCTTTTCTTCCTTTAAATAATGAAAAAAAGAAAAAATATATTCTAGAACTAAATCCAATAAAACGAGTTCGTATGCTGATAGAAGATATGAATGAGGATATTAAATTTATTGAATTGGAAGAAAAAATAGAAGAAAAAGTCGGCAAAGAATTAGAAAAAAGTCAAAAAGAGTATTATCTCCGTGAAAAAATGAATGTTATTCAACAAGAATTAGGCGATTTTAATAGTAAGGAAAATGAAATAGCAGAAATCAATAAAAAATACTCTAAATTGAATTGCAGTAGACAAGTAAAAAATCGTATCAAAAGGGAATTGAAACGTTATGAATCAACTTCAGCTGCCTCTCCAGAATCAGGCATAATTAGAGATTATCTTGATTGGCTATTAAATATCCCTTGGAATAAATTTACAAAAGATGAAAATGATTTAAGAAAAGTAGAAGCAAGCCTAAACTCAACACACTTTGGATTAGAAAAAGTAAAAGATAGGATAATAGAATATTTAGCTGTAAAACAAAATACTAATAATCTACGTAGTCCTATAATTTGTCTTGTAGGTCCCCCAGGAGTAGGAAAAACAAGTCTAGCTCTTTCTATTGCGACTGCTTTAAAGAAAAAATCCACCAAAATATCAGTTGGTGGAATAAATGATGAGGCTGAAATAGTAGGACACAGAAGGACTTATGTAGGAGCCTTACCTGGAAGAATTATTCAGGGAATGCGTAAGGCAGGCAGTTCTAACCCTGTATTTATCATCGACGAAATTGATAAATTAAGAAAAGATATCAAGGGAGACCCTGCTAGTAGTCTACTAGAAGTATTAGATCCTGAACAAAATAATAAATTTTCAGATCACTATATAGAAGAAGATTATGATTTATCACAAGTTATGTTTATTTTAACAGCCAACTATATAGAACAAATACCTTATGAATTACAAGATAGATTAGAAATAATTGAAGTACCTAGTTATACAGAACAAGAAAAGCAATCTATTGCTAAAGATTACTTAATACCAAAACAACTACATGAACACGGTCTAACAGAAATTGAGGTTCAGTTCACTGATGATGCTATCATAAAAATAATTAATAATTATACAAAAGAAGCCGGAGTACGTGAATTAGAGAGATTAATTGCTACTATTTTAAGAAAAATAGTTAGAAAAATTTTAACTGACAAAACCATAGCGGCATACGTAATTGATGAGAAACAAGTAGAAACATTACTTGGAAAAGGTAAGTATGAATATGAACATATCGATAACGAAAAAAGAATAGGTGTCGTAAATGGTATGGCCTATACTGTATTTGGCGGTGACATATTACCAATAGAAGCAACATATTATAGCGGTGAAGGTAAATTATTATTAACTGGATCACTAGGAAAAGTAATGCAAGAATCTGCTCAGATTGCTTTAAGTTATGTAGAATCACATGCTAAAGATTTTAATATAGATGAAGAACTAATGAAAAAAATTAATATTCATATTCATGTCCCAGATGGTGCTATAAAAAAAGACGGTCCAAGTGCTGGAGTAGCTCTTGTGACAACCTTAGTAAGTTTATTATCCAAGAAAGCAGTTCCAAGTGATATATCCATGACTGGGGAAATAACCCTAAGGGGTAAAATTCTTCCAATTGGTGGACTTAGAGAAAAAGTAATTGGATCAAAACGAGCAGGTATTAAAAAAATATTTGTACCTCAAAAAAATAAAAGTGACATCGATGAGTTGGCGGAAGAATTAAAGGAAGGACTACAATTTATATATGTTGATGAATATTTTGACATATATAATATGGTGTTTAAAAATGATAGAAAATAGTTTAGAAGGTTTTATAGCAGTTAGAGATATATTATTATTAGCACCAGCAGAAGAAATAGTCGCAATGTTTAATACAGAGGAATTACGAGATTATCTTCTAGAAAATATAAATTTATTGCTTAACTTTGATTCCCGTTGTCTTTTCTTAAAAAAAGATATGTATGAAAAACTACTTTTAATAGTTAACAACGGACGCTTTAAAACCGAAAATGTTAATAGACTTACCAAAATTAATTATGCTATTATTAAAATAAATACAGAAAAATGCCATAATAATTCCATGGAAGAAATGAATAGTTATATACTCCAACAATGTAAATTAAGATTAGGAAAAAGAATAACTTTGGAATACATGTATGACTATAAGTTATTAAAAGAAACATTATTAGAACTAATGGAATATGATGCTGACTTAATAAATTCACTAAACAACAGATCACTTTTTATTAATGAAAACAACCTCTTTAAAATACTTTCATCAACTGCTTATATGGTAACAAACTTCAAAGAAAATCTAGAAAATGACAATATCTTAAGTTTTATAAGAGAAGAGACAACTACCATTACAAATGTATTAGCAATAGCCAAGAAAACAAAAATGCTAACAAAAGAATTATATAAGTCTGGAATAGAAATTACTGACTATATAAATAAAGAAATAAAAGTACCAAAAATCAAACAATTATAATAGTATTTTGAACTAATTTAGTTCTTTTTTTTTGCCTTGATCCATAATATTAAGTGATGAGAGGAGATTTATATGAAAAAGAAAGTATCTTTTACTAAAGATTTGGAATTTCCAACAATGATAGGAGAAATAACAGAAATTACCTTAGAAGATAACTTAAAATTTATTGATTCAAACAATATAGAAGGTAGCTTTTTTATTAGTGGAAAATATAAAATGACAGAAGCCAGCAGATTAGAAGAAGACTTTTCCTTTAATTTACCAGTAGAAATATCCATATTAGAAAAATGTGAATTAGATACATGTAAACTATCAATAGAAAACTTTAACTATGAAATTATTGACGACGATATTTTAAGAAGTAATATAGATGTATTAATAGAGGGAAGAGAACTAATTGAAGAAAAAGAGCCAGTAATTGCTGAAGACAGAGAAGAAAAAATTGAACAAGAAGAACAAGAAGTTAAGTCAATAGATACAAAAGAAGAATGTGATGATAAGGAAAGAGAATGCGATGGCGACAGTAAAGACGAAAAGGAGAAAGAAATACCTATGAAACCAGCAAGTATAGAAAAAGAAAATATAGAAATAGATGCTAAAATAGAACCAGCAGAGCCAACTATGGCCGATATTTCAACTGTTACTGATACAAGCAAAGAACTAGAACACTATATGAAAAAAATAGATGAAATAAAAATAACTTCTAAAGAAGAAACTAAAACAACCACTACAACCAATACTAATTCATTATTTTCTAATTTAACAGATGAAGCTGATAGCTTTTCAACATATTCTATTTACATTTTAAGAGAAGGAGATACCTTAGAAAAAGTAATGGAAAAATATAACATAACAAAAGAAAAATTACAAGAATATAACGATCTTGGAACAATAACATTAAATTCTAAGATAATTATTCCCAATAGTATTAATGAATAATTTATCCAGTATTATAGATAAATATGACCTTAAAGTAAGTAAATATTCCTATAAAAATAAGGCAATAATTCTAGATACCGAAAAGGGGAATTTTGTATTAAAGAAGAGAAAAAGAAATGATAAAAAAGAATTATATGATTATCTTTTATCTAGAAATTTTTCTTTCTTTTTGTATCCGGAAAACAATTTTAATGATGATTATGAAATATATGCCTATATTGATGAAATATCAACTATAAAGGAAGAAAAAGCTATTCACTTAATATACATTTTAGCGGAATTGGAAAATCGTACCACCTCATACAAGGAATATACTTTAGATGAAATTAAAGAAATATATGAAGAAAAAGGTAAACAAATAGATATGTTATTTGAATATTATAACAATTTAGAAGAAGTATTTTCATCAAGTGTTTATCCATCTCCTTATGAACTTCTTTTATTAAATAATGTTTCTAAAATATATAATACTCTAAATTATAGTAAAGAGTTATTAGAAGAGTGGTATAAACATATTAGTAATACTAGAAAAAGAAGAATTGTCCTTTCACACAATCATTTATCTTTAGACCATTTTCTAGATTGTAAAGACGCTAAAGTAATAAACTTTGATTATGCTTCATATAAAAGCCCTATATATGACTTTGTATACTTTTATAAAAATCATTATCATGAATTAGATATGTTATCACTTTTTACAACATATCAAAGAAAGTACCTTTATACAGATGATGAACTATTATTGTTCTTTATAGAAATAATAATCCCACCTAAAATAAATTTAAAAAAAAATACTTATGAAAATACACTACTTATTCATAAGTTAATAACGTATATAGATTCAACGAGAGATTTTATACTAAAAAAGCAAAAGAAACAACAAGAAGAACACTAGAAGAAATTCTGCTAGCAAAATAATGGCGTTTATTCTAGTGGTTATGAATACTAATATTAGAGCCTGATAAAAAACAATTACTGCTAAACAAAAGATAAAACCTAAGTAGAATAGTGACATTCTTCTTTTTTGTTTGCAAGAACTACATCTACAGTAGAATGGATGTTTACCGTTTCTCCTCATTATTAATCACCTATAATAATTTATGTAAAAATTTAAATATATGTGCTATAATAAAAAATATAAAGGTAGGAAGAATTTGATTGGCATTAATCAAATGTGAGGATGTAATATGAATAAGAAAGCTTTTACTCTTGTAGAATTACTAGTTACTATTGTAATTATTGGTCTTATTGCTTTAATGGGCTTCCCATCTCTTCAACGAATGCTAAATGGCAACGCTACTAAGGAAATAGAAATTTATGGAAAGTCTATGATAGGTGCAGCTAAGATGTATATGCAAAAAGAAGGAAGAGACATAAATGAAAATGCAAACTCTAAATTAGAACTTGAGGGAAATGGTTATATGATAGGTCTTAAAACTTTAATAGACCAAGACTATATAGAAACATTTAAACCATCAAAAAAGAATATACAATGTGATTTAGATAATGCTAGTGTTAGAGTAAGAAAAGAAACCCAAAATACACTAAAATATGATTACAAATTAAAATGTACTTACAAAGATAAAGTTTATCGTAAATCATATGATGATACAACTCCAAACATTACCAAAAAAGAAGACCTTGCATTAGAAAATGTAATGAGTAATGATACAAAAGGAAATTATCACAGTTCAAAATATAAAACAAAGGTTACAAAAATCATTACAAAAAATGTCATATCTATACCAGCAAATATAGTTGAAAAATGGGATGTTTCACAGGCAAATGATGGCTCAGTAATTGCTTATGCCGAAAATGATGGCAATGGTGGTTATGTTATTACCATTTGTAGTGATGGAAAGACCTATTTAAATGGTACTTATGATTATTTATTTTTCAGCTTTTCGGCCTTAGTTGATATTGACTTAAGTAATTTTAACACCAATAAAGTTATAAGTATGAAGGCTATGTTTGGAAATTGTAATAATTTACAAAAGATTAATTTAAGTAGTTTTGATACATCACAAGTTACTAGTATGTCCAATATGTTTTTAAATTGTAAAAACTTAGAAAGCTTAGATTTAAGCAACTTTAACACATCACATGTTACTGATATGTCCAATATGTTTTCAAATTGTAATAAAATACTAACTCTTGACTTGAGCAGTTTTGATACATCAAATACTAAGAATTTATCAAGTATGTTTAGCAGTTGTAAGAAATTAACAACAGTAAATCTAAGCAGTTTCAATACGTCTAAAGTAACGCAAATGACAGCTATGTTTTATTATTGTAATAGCTTAGTAAATCTAGATTTAAGTAATTTTAATACATCACAAGTTACTAGTATGTCCAATATGTTTAATGGTTGCAACAAGTTATCGACTTTAGATTTAAGTAATTTTAATACAAGTAAAGTAATTATGATGGAAAATTTGCTCTATGACTGCTATAATCTTGAGAATATTAATTTAGGTAGCTTTGATACAACTAACGTCATTAATATGTCTAGTATGTTTAATAACTGTAAAAGATTAACATCATTAGATATAAGTAATTTTAAAACCTCTAATGTTCGATACATGAACTATATGTTTGCTAATTGTGATAAAATATCAACTCTGGATTTAAATAATTTCGATACATCCAATGTAACAACTATGGCTGGTATGTTTTATGGGTGCAAGGGGTTAACAAACCTAAATATAAATAATTTTAATACACAAAAGGTAACTGATATGAATCGTATGTTTTATGGATGTACTTTAACTAGTATTGATATAAGTAACTTTAATACCAGCTCTGTTAAAGATATGGGTGAGATGTTTGCAGGCAGCTCCTTTATTCAATTGAATTTGAATAATTTTAATACATCACAAGTTACTAATATGTCACAAATGTTTAACAGGTGTAGCAAGTTAACTACACTTGACATAAGCAGTTTTGATACTCAGAAAGTAACTATGATGACAGATATGTTTAGTTTTTGCCGAAGTTTAACAAGTTTAAATTTAAGTAATTTTGATACATCAAAAGTTATTAATATGGCAAATATGTTTGAGTGGTGCGATAAGTTAACAAATTTAGATTTAGGTTCATTTAATACAAGTATATTGGCAAATACATCTTATATGTTCTCTAGATGTACTAGCCTAAGAACTATAAATTTGAGTAAAGCTGTATTTACAAAGGTAACAAATAGCAGTGACATGTTCGATGGTACAAGTAACCTTACAGTTAAAGTTAAAGACGAGGCTGCCAAAACATTTTTAACAAGTAAATTAGGAAGTCATGGAACAGCTGTAATAGCCTAAGAGTCATTTGACTCTTTTTTTGTTTTCTTAATATTTTAAATAATCTATAAAATACATGTTATAATATAAACATAGAAAGAATTTGATTTATTTTATTAAATAGGAGATGTGAATATGAATAAAAAAG
>OMAY01001141.1_pt1 | contig 13178 bp, 9 predicted proteins | sample 1673611 | NCBI WGS metagenome assembly OMAY01 (sample SAMEA103958117, study PRJEB25191) | human gut metagenome | biome: human-associated habitat [ENVO:00009003]; feature: intestine environment [ENVO:2100002]; material: feces | place: Germany | collected 2013/2015
GTCAGACTGCTGCGGATGTTCTCGCATTGGTGCTGACCGGTCTCTTGGTTGTGTTAGGCACACTCGGACTGCTCATCTGGCTGGTTTCTCTCAGCAGCCGACTTTGCCGTGCCAAACCGCCCACTACAATGGATCCGCCCAATTTGACAGAAGCACCGCAGCCCATCCAGCAGGCACCCCATTCCAATTCCTTTGCAGCAGAAGAAACCGCCCTGGCAGCTGCCATTGGAGCAGCACTTGCTATCGTATTGGAACCAGAACCCACAAAGACTCCTGCATTGCCGACAGACGGCAGAGAGCAGTCTGCTGCATTCCACAGCAATTGGACAGCCGTTTCCATACAAGAGCAGACCCGTCCATTTCTCCCCCATCCAGAAAGGAGATCGTCATGAGTACCATTTGGCATACCATTCTACACACTGTTTCTTCCCTCTGGCAGTCCAGCGGTCTGGTTGGCATGAGCTGGCGGGAACTGGTCATGCTGCTTCTGGGATTTTTCTTGCTCTATCTTGCCATTGCCAAAAAATTTGAACCGCTGTTACTGGTTCCCATTGCATTCGGCATGCTTCTAACCAATCTGCCCGGCGCAGGACTTTATCATCCAGAACTCTGGACGGCAGATCCCGTTACGCATACGTATTCCTACCAGCGCATTCTGAACGAGGGCGGTCTGCTGGATCTGTTATATATTGGCGTAAAGGCCGGTATTTTTCCGCCGCTGATCTTTTTGGGCATTGGTGCTATGACGGACTTCTCGTCTCTGATATCCAACCCTAAGTTGTTACTGATCGGTGCAGCTGCCCAGTTTGGTATCTTCGGTGCTTACATGATTGCTTTGGAAATAGGTTTCGATCCTATGCAAGCCGGTGCAATCGGTATCATTGGTGGTGCTGACGGTCCGACGGCTATCTTCCTTTCATCCAAGTTGGCCCCTAACCTGATGGGTGCGATTGCGGTATCAGCCTATTCGTACATGGCGTTGGTACCGGTAATCCAGCCGCCTATCATGCGCCTGTTGACCAACAAGCACGAACGTCTGATCCGTATGAAACCGCCGCGCGTAGTTTCTCACACGGAGAAAGTAATCTTCCCGATTATCGGTTTGTTGCTGACTTGTTTCCTTGTTCCGTCCGGTCTGCCTTTGTTGGGTATGTTGTTCTTCGGTAACCTATTGAAAGAAAGTGGTGTAACCCGTCGTTTGGCTGAAACGGCACGTGGTCCGCTGATTGATACAATTACTATCCTGTTAGGTTTGACAGTAGGTGCCTCTACTCAGGCTTCTGAGTTCCTGACACTCGACTCTATCAAGATCTTCGGTCTGGGTGCATTGTCATTCGTAATTGCTACCGCTTCAGGTGTGATCTTCGTGAAAATTTTCAACCTCTTCCTGAAGAAAGATAATAAGATTAACCCGTTGATCGGTAATGCAGGTGTATCTGCCGTTCCCGACTCGGCACGTATCTCTCAGATAGTAGGTTTGGAATATGATCCGACTAACTACCTGCTGATGCACGCCATGGGTCCGAACGTTGCAGGTGTAATCGGTTCAGCAGTAGCTGCCGGTATCTTGCTGGGATTCTTGATGTAAAAGACATGTGCGTTGAGTGGTATCTTTACCATTCAAAACATCCGGTATATTTTAGCGCTCCTTCGTCTGAAGGGGCGCTATTTTTATTCGTTAATCTATCTAAAAGAAGCTACGAATATTTCGTAAAGTAAATCTTTTTAGTAACTTGCAGCCAATTAAGCAATACTTTAAAGATAAAAAGACTATGCGGAAACTCTTTATTCTACTCTTTTTCAGTGCCTCTTCATTGCTGATGGCACAAAATACCAACCCTATTCAGGAAGCAATGGCAAACTATGATTATGAGACGGCATTGACGCTTATTGATAAGGAGGCGCCGGCTGTTCCCCTACTCTATCAAAAAGGGAAAGCGCTGAAAAGTCTTGGTAACAACAGGGAAGCGCTTCAAGTATATGAAGAAGTCGTGATGCAAGATTCTCTGAATCCACGAGCTTATATTGAAGCAGCAGAGTGCTGCAAGTCATTATTAAAAAACAAACAGGCATTAAAATATTATCAAAAGGCAGTGGACCTGAATCCGGATAATAAATATGCCCGTATCCAATACATTACTCTATTACTGAATCAGCGGAAATTCGATGAAGCATTGGGAGAGAGCAGTCTACTTACAGAAACAGATAGTTCGGCTGTTGCATTACATCTACAAGCTCAAAGTTTTGAAGGGGTAGATGACATTTTAGCTGCATTGGGATGCTATGAAAACATACAGGAAAAATATCCCAACGATTTTCTGGCTGCTGCCAAAGCAGCAAGACTACACATCGAAGGAGCATTTTATAATTATGCTATCGAAGCTACTGAAAAATACCGCCAGATAGACAGTACAAACGTTGTTGTAAACCAACAAAATGCATTGGCATACTGCCTGATGAAAGATTATCAGACCGCAATACAGAGATACGAACAGTTACTAAGCCTAGGGGACAGTACATTTACCACCTGTTATTATTTAGGAGTCAGTTACTACGCAGTAGAAAAGTTTTATGAAGCACATGATATACTGGAAGTAGCTCGCCAATATGATAAGCGTAATGTGAATCTGCTATATTATTTAGGACGCTCCTGTTCCAAAACGTCATGGAAGGATCAAGGAGTTGCATATCTGGAAGAAGCTGTGGCATATGCTACCCCACCCGATAGTGCTATGGTACGCCTCTATGTCGGCCTCACAGACTGCTATAAAATGGCACTAATGCCTAAAGAGCAAATCAAAACGATGCAAGACAGATATGATAAATATGATATAGAAAATCATAAGCTCTTGTATGACATGGCATATGTTTACCAATATCAGTTGAAAGATAAAAAGAATACAGAACGTTGTCTGGAGGCTTTCCTTAAAACGCGTCCCAAAAACAGCAGTGAGCAACCCGAAACAGATGATAAAGGAAATGTAATATTAGGATTAAGTACTTATTATGGTGCGGCCGAAACTTGGCTGAAAGATCTTCGCGAGAAAAAGAAAGTGGATGACTTCTTTCAGGGGAAAGTGATTGCAGTACCAACAAATACGAAAAAGACAGAAACTTCCAGAGACACAGTAAAGAAGTGAAAACGTTTGCATAACATTATAAAGTATATAATAGCGGAGTAGCGGCAGCTTTCTCCGCTATTTGCTTATATTAGCACCAAAATACGGATATAATAACGAAAAGCTAATATCATGAAAAAATTATTGTTACTCTTAGGTTCATTCCTACTGTCATTAACCACTCATGAAAAAATTATTCCTTATCCTGGGAACGTTTTTACTTTCCCTTAGTACGTATGCAGCTATGAACGTAAACAAAATCGACCCTCCGTTTTGGTACGCCGGAATGCAAAATCCCGAACTCCAACTTATGGTCTACGGTGAAGACATCGGTAACTCTTCCGTTACTGTCAACTATCCCGGCGTTTCTTTGAGCAGCACTGTCAAGCTGGAAAGCCCGAACTACCTGATTGTCTACCTGAGACTGGAGAAAGATGTGAAACCCGGTAAAGTAGCTCTCACTTTTGCACAAGGCAAAAAGAAAATCGTCAAAGAGTATGAACTGAAAGCACGCGGCAAGAAAAGCTGTGAACATACAGGTTTTGATGCTTCCGATGCCCTCTACCTGTTGATGCCCGACCGCTTTGCAAACGGCAATCCGGACAATGACCAAATCCCCGGCATGGCCGAATACAAAGTAGACCGCAATGATCCGAACGCCCGCCATGGTGGTGACCTTGCAGGTATCGAGCAAAATCTGGATTACTTCTCCGACCTGGGTATAACCGCTCTTTGGTTCACTCCGGTACTGGAAAACAACATGACCGGTGGTTCGTACCACGGCTATGCTACTACCGATTACTATAAAGTTGATCCGCGTTTCGGTACCAATGAAGAGTATCAGCAACTGATATCCAAATGCCACGACCGCGGCATCAAGATTGTAATGGATATGATCTTCAACCACTGCGGCGTAGAACATCCATGGATTAAAGATATGCCGTCTAAAGACTGGTTCAACAATCCCGATCATGAAAAGAACTTCGTGCAGACTTCTTTCAAACTGACTCCGCACGTTGATCCTTATACTTCACAATACGACTTCGACCAGATGAACGACGGTTGGTTTGTTACCGCTATGCCGGACCTTAACCAAAAGAACCCGCACGTATATCGCTACCTGGTACAGAACAGCTTCTGGTGGATTGAGTACGCCAATATCGACGGTATCCGCATGGACACTTATCCGTATGCCGACTATGACGCCATGAGCAACTGGATGAAAGAGCTGAACGAAGAATACCCCAACTACAACACCGTAGGCGAAACCTGGGTTACCGAACCGGCTTATACAGCCTGGTGGCAAATGGATTCCAAACTCTCTGCCCCGAAGAACAGTAACCTGAAAACCGTTATGGACTTCAGCTTCTTCGATAAAATCAATACTGCCAAGAACGAGCAGACCGAAACATGGTTCAAAGGTCTGGATCGCGTGTACAATAGCTTCGTATACGACTTCCTCTACCCCAACCCTGCTTCCGTACTGGCATTTATCGAAAACCATGATACCGACCGCTTCCTGGGTGAAGGCGACAATCTGCCAATGCTGAAACAAGCTTCTACCTTGCTACTTACCACCCGCCGTATTCCGCAACTCTACTATGGTACGGAAATCATGATGAACGGTGTAAAGAGCAAGAGTGACGGATACGTTCGTAAAGACTTCCCCGGTGGATGGACTGGCGATACAGAAACTGCACTGACAGCCGCAGGACGCAGTAAGATACAGAACGAATGTTATAACTTCTACAAGACCTTATTGAACTGGCGTAAAGGAAACGAGGTTATCGCCAAAGGTAGCATGGTGCAATTCATGGTACAGAATGGTGTTTATGCGTATGCCCGCCAGCACGAAGGTAAAACCGTATTCGTAATGTTGAATGGTACAGATGCCGAAACTACTGTACCTTTGAAATTCTACAAAGAAATATTGAAAGATTCCAAACAAGGAAAAGATATTCTTAGTGGAAAGACAGTTGCATTCGGTGAATCGCTGACAATGGGACCAAGAGAGTCATTGGTTATCGAATTATAAATCGTATTTCAATTATAACAGAAGGGTATAGAAATTAGCTTTCTATGCCCTTTCTTTATTCATAAAAGTATATTCTCTAATTTTTCTTTCAAATCTCCTCCCACAAATATTAGTCAAACATTTGACTAATTCCGATAAAAAGCTCTACCTTTGCGCCCGAAAAATAAAAAGCAACGTAGCAATGGAGAATTACAATTCATCCCGCGGGCTTATCCAGCAAATGCTAAGAACCCGCATGGCATTCCGCCAAGCTCTGCAACGCGTTTTGAAACGCAATAACATAGATATCACCTTTGAAATGTTACAAGTACTGAGTTCCCTGTGGCAGGAACAAGGAATCAGCCAGCAGGCATTAGCCGAAAAGACAGCCAAAGACAAAGCTTGCATGACTAATCTGATGGCAAACCTCGAAAAGAAAGGCTGGATCATGCGCCAGGAAGACCCTAACGACCGTCGTAACCGACTTGTGTACCTCACTCCCGCAGGAGAAGAGATATCCGACCGTGTACGCCCGCTCATCAAGGATTTTTATACCCAGACGGGCCAACTGATGGGAATAGAGAACCTAAACGCATGTTCCAATCAACTAGAGACACTCTATGAGATATTCAACCAGTTCTAATTTTCTTCGCCTCTTGCTCATTCACATACTTGCTGTAGCTCCGCTGTGGCTAACCGCTCAGGAGAATGCGCATCTATTATCCGTAGACGAACTTTTCCGTCTGGGCACAGAAAACAGTCTTCAACTTAAAAGGAGCAAACTACAAGAGGTTATTTATAACGACCAAAAGAAGTCTGCATACACAGACCGATTGCCTGATATCCAAGTAGGTGCCAGCGCCGGAATCATAGGCCAGCCCGTCATCTTTCAGCGGGGACTTTCACATCCCGTACGCCCCGAAACTCCGGATTGGTCACAAAACTATAACATCAACCTGACGCAACCCCTCTACCAGGGAGGAAGAATACAAGCCAAAATACATCAGGCCGAACTTAAAAAGCAAATAGCCGCCCTGACCAGTGCCGACAACGAAGCCGAAATCAAGCTGGTACTGCTGCAACAGTACATGACGCTTTTCAGTTACTACAAGCAGCGGGAAGTGCTGGCACGCAACATCGAAGAGTCCGAACACCGACTGAAAGATATCCGCCGGATGAAAAAAGAAGGTATAGTCACCCGCAATGATGAAATCCGCAGTGAACTGCAACTGACCAACGACCGCCTGGCCTATCAGGAAGCCGACAACAGCATCTCCATAGCTTCGCAACAACTCGATATTCTGCTGGGACTGGACGAATCACAGTTGATAGCACCGGACACCACTTTACTGTATACCGCCGTCAATGTGTCTGATTATGATACGTATGTACAATTAGCCTACAACAACTATCCGGGCATGCAGATTGTCCGCCAACAAACCCTGCTGGCAGAAAACGATATCCGGCTGACTAAAGCAAACTACCTTCCCAGCCTGTCACTGCATGCGGGCAACACCCTTGCACGCCCACTCAGCACTACGCTGGCTGACATGTACAACAACAACTGGAACATCGGCCTCAGCCTCTCATACAACCTGTCGTCTCTTTATCAGAATAAGCACAAGATGCACGAAGCCCGGCAGACGGTACAACTTCAAAAGTATGCCGAAGAACTCCTGATGCAGAACGTCCGTATTCAGATCCGAACTGCCTACACCCGCCATAAAGAGGCCCTGAACCGCATAGAAGCCCTGAAGCTCTCTGTCAGCCAGGCAGAAGAAAACTACCGGATTGTGCAGAACCGCTACTTGAACCAGCTTTCCATTCTCACCGACCTGCTGGATGCAAGCAGCGTGCGGCTGGATGCTGAACTGCAACTGACCGTTGCCCGTACGCAGGCCATTTACACTTACTATGAATTACAGCGAACCTGTGGCATGCTTTAATTTTTAATTATTAATTTTTAATTTACAATTGTAATCTATGTCCGAATTACAAAAGAAACATAAGCAACTGAAGAGATTAAGAATAAGGAATATCACCCTCAATACGGTATGTATCCTCCTTGCATTGGCGGGAATTTCATGGACAATCAATTATTTCTGGAAATACGTCCATTACGAAATCACCAATGATGCCGTAGTAGACCAGTATATAGCTCCGCTCAATATCCGCGCTTCGGGTTATATCAAGGAAGTCCGCTTCACGGAGCACCAGCCTGTGCATGCCGGAGACACCCTTCTCATTCTTGACAACCGCGAATACCTCATCAAAGTAAAGGATGCGGAAGCTGCCCTGATGGATGCGAAAGGTGCAAAAGACGTATTAAGTTCCGGCATTCAGACCTCGCAAGTAAATGTAGCCATTCAGGAAGCCAACATTGCAGAAACCAAGGCCAAGCTCTGGCAACAGGAACAGGACTATCGCCGCTATGCCAACCTGCTTGCCGAAGAATCCGTCAGCCAGCAACAATATGAACAGGTAAAAACTGCCTACGAAGCAACCCAAGCACGCTATCAAGCCCTGCTGCAACAAAAGGAAGCGGCAAAATCCCAATACTCCGAAACAAGTAAGAAATCCACCGGCATCGAAGCGAATATCCTTCGCAAAGAAGCGGATCTGGATATGGCAAAATTGAATCTCTCTTATACGATAGTCACCGCTCCTTACGACGGATATATGGGGCGCCGCACCCTCGAACCGGGACAATTCGTACAAGCCGGGCAAACCATCTCCTATCTTGTACGGGGCAACGACAAATGGATCACTGCCAACTACAAAGAAACGCAGATTTCCCACATCTACATCGGACAGAAAGTACGCATCAAGGTCGATGCTTTCCGCGGGCATATCTTTCACGGCACAGTTACCGCCATATCCGAAGCAACCGGTTCCAAGTACGCCCTGGTTCCGACTGATAACTCCGCCGGCAACTTCGTCAAAGTGCAGCAACGCATTCCCGTTCGCATCGAGCTGGACGACGCCACTCCCGAAGAGATGAAAAGCCTCCGCGCAGGCATGATGGTAGAAACCGAAGCACTGAGAAAATAAGGAAGTCCACTGATGGTAAAACTGAACCTTCCACTCCGCCCCTGGGTACCGCAATGGCTGGGTATCGTCACTATGTTCGTGGTGATGTTCCCTATCATTATGCTCAACGGAACCTATACGGGAAGCATGCTGGAAGTCAGCAGTACCCTCGGAATACTCAGCGAAGACATCACAATGGGGTATTATGCGGCAGCGGCAGGTATGGCGGTAGCTTATCCCATCATTCCTAAGATTCGTGCGATCGCCACTCCAAAGACGATGCTGCTTACCGACCTGATCCTACAAATCTTTCTCAGCTACATCTGCGCCCAGGTTGGCAATATGGACATCACCATTATATGCAGCTTCTTCATCGGCTTCCTGAAAGCCTTCATTATGTTGGAGTTTATTATTCAGGTACGACCGTTCTTCAGTCCGAAGAATGTGCGTAGCGAGTTCTACGCCTACTTCTACCCCATCGTATTTTCCGGCGGACAAATATCCATGGCGCTGACGGCACAATTGGCCTATTACTATCAATGGCAGTACATGTATTACTTTACAATCCTGCTGATGCTGATTGCCATTATCTTTATCCTGTTGTTTTTCCGGTATGCCAAGCGCCCCATGCGCATCCCTTACAAAGAAATCGACGGAAGAAGCATGTTTATCATAGCTGCTGCATTGCTTTTCAGCATTTACATATTTACCTACGGAAAGACATTAGATTGGTTCTCCTCTCCCAAAATACGGATTTATACGATTGCCATCCCCATACTGATTTACCTTTTCGTCCATCGGCAACGGACCCAGGAGAAGCCATACGTCAGCCTGAAACCACTCCATCACCATAAATCCATCATCGGATACACTTTCATGGTACTGGTCATGTTTTTCAGTGCCAGCAGTTCCCTGATTACCAATTACCTGAACAGCATTATCCGCATAGACAGCGTGCATGCCAATTCGCTCAGTCTGATGCTTATACCGGGATTCATTGTGGGAGCCATCATCTGTTTCTGGTGGTTCAGATGGCAGCGATGGCGTTTCCGCTATCTCATTTCCGGAGGAATGTTCTGCTACGTCATCTATCTGGTCATCCTCTACTTCGGCATCACGCCCTACTCCACTTACGAGATGCTTTACTTTCCGGTTTTCCTCCGCGGACTGGGGATGATGACTCTTTTCATAGCCTTCGGTGTATATGTAGTAGAAGATTTGGATCCTAAGCTCATGCTGTCTAACGCTTTCTTTCTGATATCCCTCCGCTCTGTACTGGCTCCGGCAATATCCGCTTCTTTTTTCAGTAACCTGCTCTATTACTTACAAATTAAGGGGATGAACACCCTTTCGGAGCACATGACGCTCACCAATCCACTGGCTTCCTCCCGCTATGCGCAAGCCATGAACAGTGCCTTGGCACAGGGACACGGATACGATGAAGCCAGCCAGTTAGCCGCCAATAACTTTTATTCCACGCTTCAGCAACAGAGCCTGCTACTGGGCATCAAGACTGTAATCGGCTATCTGCTGATTGCCGCATTGATTATCGCAGTGTTTTCCGCTTTCATCCCTTTTCATAAGACTCTGAAAGTGGCTGTGGTGAAGACGGGAGACGATATGGTATAAAGATTATAAATGCCAGCTAATTCCGCATGCCATCTCCAGATAGTGCACGCGTACACGTTTCGAGTAGCTATCCTCAATCTCTCCTGTCAACAGGTTTCTCTTTTCAAAAGTCTGCGTAGCCCGTTCAGGGAGGAAGATATATTTGGCCTCCACCGAAAAATGGAGTTTGCGCCAGATACGCCTCGACAACATAGCTGAAGTCTGAATAGCACTCATTAAGTCACCGACTTCTGTAGAGAATGACTGATCATAATTAATCCAACGTACTACATTGGAATTCTTTTCTTTCACATAAAAATGAGAAGAATGTTCCTCTGCATCAACCATGTAATATCCCAAGCGCAGCTGTAAATCCCATACCGGTTTATTCAGCCGGTAGGCAATACCGAAAGCCATAGATAAACCGATTCCATCATCAAAGTCATACGCATCTTTTACAAAATGGTCATTCTCATAAGTTTTTCTCAACTTATTCCCATTTCCTTCTCTGATGAGGGGAGCTGAACTCATGGAAGAGAAGATTCCCCAGTGTGGAAGTACATAGAAAGTATAAGCAAAGCTCATGACGGGAACAGGAGAAGAAGAAATCCAGGATTCTCCACTCTGAAAATGACAGGATACTCCGGTGGTTAAGTCAAGCTGATGACGTGAATTTCTATTTTGTGCCTGTCCGCCCATAATGCTCAGCAGTCCCACTGCCAGCAAAGTGATAAATAGCTTTCTCATTGACTCTTCATTTATTGCATGGTGATCTCATCCGTTTCTTTGGTAAACTCTTCCCCTTTGCGGGTCGTCACTACGACTTTAAACCGATGCACTCCGGCTTGAGGAAGTGTACGGGGTATCTTATAAAAAACAGTCCCATGCATGTAACCGTATTTATAATCTGTCAATTGATCCTCCTGACGCAAAGGATAATCCATGAAAAGTTCGTTCACATCCGTACCGGCAGGGTGGGATTCATCATAAGCGGTAAGTGAGATAATCTGTATATTGGCGATGGTATCAGTCAGGATGTATTCATAATATGTTCCCTCTACAATCTCTTTCTCATATTCAAAGTCCAAAGGTATCCGCAACATATATGCCTGGCGAGATACCACTCCACCCACCGGAGCAACAGGCACGCTTCCGGCATTATCCAAGTGTTCCACCTTACCTATTCCGGTTAAGGTCACCTGACAGGGAATGTATTCCTCAAATTCCTCGCAGCACATTGCCGTACAAAGCAAAAAAAGTAGTGCCAGTAAAACGGATAACTTGTTTTTCATATTTTAGTTTTTTAGTGCGTAAGCAGTCTCACCTTTTAAGAAATGCAAGAAATTGTAAAATACTGCATAAGACAACTCAACAAATATATGATATCATCTGCTCCGGTAACTTTAAATATGAATTAGTGGCCTCATAAGCATAAATTAAGATTCATATCAAGCCTTTGGCTAAGCTCAATCGAATCAGGGTAAAAGTTTTAAGAGATAATTGGAGGCCTTTCTCAAAGATTTAGTATTTTTGGCAGCTGTAATAAACCGTTAAACTATCGAAGCCTACATATTACTATCGTGGAGAATAGTAATTGCGCTACATACAGAAATTGCTGAGGCAAAAAGTAAATTAACAAAATGCTTCATTATCAAGAAAGTAAAGCTATAAAATGATCAATTTGAATACCTGTTATGACTACAGAAAATAAAATAAAGTATTTTGAAAATCGAGAAGATTGGAGAAAGTGGTTAATGGACAACTTTGAAACCTCCTGTGAAATATGGTTTGTATTTCCCTATAAGTCATCAAGTAAAAAAGGTATTTTATACAATGATGCTGTTGAAGAAGCCCTTTGCTTCGATTGGATTGACAGCACAACAAAACCACTTGACAAAGATCATAAAATTCAGCGTTTCACACCCAGAAATCCTAAAAGTACTTACTCACAAGCCAACAAAGAAAGACTTAAATGGCTATTGGAAAATAAAATGATACACCCAAAATTTGAAGATAAAACGCGAAGCATTTTATCTGAGCCTTTCATTTTTCCCAATGACATAATTGATAAATTGAAAGAAGATGAAACGGTATGGAAAAACTATCAACCATTTTCCGAAGCATATAAGCGAATCCGAATAGCATACATCGAAGCCGCAAGAAAACGTCCTGAAGAATTTGAGAAGCGTCTAAACAACTTCATTAGCAAAACGAAAGACAATAAAACAATAGCAGGATTTGGCGGAATTGAAAAATACTATTAATCAAAAGATTAGCATCATAAATAGAAAAACGATTTAAAATGAAGGCTGAAACACTTGACTTCACCTTTCTGATGTAGTATCTTTGTAGAAGTTTAAGAATAGAACTCTAACATACACCTAAAACTTTAGCTAATGGAAAAAGTTACCTTTTCTTTTCTCGGAACTTACCGGAATGCATTTTCCGGCACGTTTTATTCTGAATAACACCACAATATCCTTACAGCAAAGTATTATTAAGCGAACAAATATGACAATGCTTTCAGCAAAACCGGATATCAAACATATAATCACTGATAGCTTACTCCCAAACCATCTGAACTGATTATAGCGAATTCAGAAAACTTATACTCCAAATAATAACGAGTATAAAAGATAAAAAGGCAGTATTTCCTCGCAAGGATTACTGCCTCTTTTGTTGATATATATTCATTTTAGGCCTAACTACCTGTTTTTGCGCTGTTAATAAACGCAGAGAACATTCTTAAAAAACGTAGCCATTATTCTTTAAAAACGCTGATTACAGTTATTAATGGGGTGCTTACAATTGACTAGAATTATTACTTATCGATTTATATCTAAAATCCTCTATCCTTCTCTTCACTATAAATGTAAATCAAGTACATTGATTATCTCGTCATTATTCTCCGAGCAAAGATACCCGGAGCAAATATCTTCAAGATTTCCAGTTTATCACCATTAAACTGAAATATTGACATTACCTTATGGCTAAGGATGCCGGGCTTCAAATAATGCCATGTCGATTGCTTGAAGGTGAAAAAGAAGAAATCACATCGCGAATAGAGAATCTTTCGCATGAACGGACTTAAAGCCATACTTCAACCTCATAGCACTCTATAAAATTGTTCTGAGGAAATGAAAAACCGGCTTGACTACTGAGCACGAAAAAAGGCTGCCCTTTTTCAAGAGCAGCCTTCTATTCAGTCTAAAATCCCGTGGATTATTCAGCCAATTTACCGTCTGAACCAAGCACGTTGATGATCTTATGCATGTACATCTTTTCCATGTTGTCACGAGCCGGGCCAAGATACTTACGCGGGTCAAACTCAGCCGGTTTTTCTGCGAATACCTTACGGATAGCAGCAGTCATAGCCAGACGAGAGTCTGAGTCGATGTTGATCTTGC
>OMAY01001152.1_pt1 | contig 13118 bp, 9 predicted proteins | sample 1673611 | NCBI WGS metagenome assembly OMAY01 (sample SAMEA103958117, study PRJEB25191) | human gut metagenome | biome: human-associated habitat [ENVO:00009003]; feature: intestine environment [ENVO:2100002]; material: feces | place: Germany | collected 2013/2015
CCGCCAGCTATGAAGATTCCGTCCGCCTGCACGAAACGCAGTTTACCGCCCACTTTGCCGCCCTTGGTTACCGGTGGGATACCTTTGTGGATACAAAAGACCTGGCAAGCCTTTTCGTCAACCCCATTATGGCCTGCCCCAAGCTGCTGCTGGCGGACCGCGGGTGCCCGTTTTTCAAGCGCCGCAGCTTTTTTACCCCCTATGCGGATGAATTGCGCCGCACAGACGGCCAGGCCGCCGCAGAACTGTATGACTATCTGAAATCCGAGACTGATTACCCGGTGGATGACCTGCTGCGCGCACTTCTGCCGGTGCAGCCGCTGGCTGCCATGGCGCAAAACCTGCACTGGCATTATATCCTGCCGCAAACGGCGGGGGAGTGTGCGCCCGTTTTGCTGGATGCCAACACTTTGGCAAAAGGCTGCGCCCTGCAGCCGGATGCCGTCTACTGCCTGCCGCTGCCGCGTGCTGCCGGGGTGGAGGGCTATTATTATGCCCGGTCTATGCCAACCAGCCTGCAGCTGGCCCAGGCGGCAGAACTGTTTGATGCCCACCCGCTGGTAGGTGTGCTTGGCCCGGCTCTGCCGCTGTATGCGGGCTGCGCCGCCGAAAAAGCCCGGCGCTGGCAGCAGCAGAAACCTGCCGTACAGGCAAAACTGTCTGCGCTGGATTGCCCGCTCCCTCTGGATGAAACCCCGCCGCCGCTGCCCAATGGCGGCTGTCTGTTGGTGCGGGGGGCGGCATTCCCGCAGGGGTTGCCGCCGCTGCAAACGGAGTCAGATTTCTGGCTGGTGCCGCTGCTGGCCCAGTATAACGGCTATGCCAGCGCTACATTTGAAACCGCCGCCCAGTGTGCGGCCCGCGCCGATGTGCTGGATGCCGCCCTTGCTGCCCAGCGCGGCGTTGGCCCAGTATTCCGCCTGATGGGCCGCACCGTCAAAAATGCTCTGCGCAAACGAAAGGAGAGTGCCCGGTGAAAAAACAGCGCCTGTTTTATCTGGATCTCATCCGCGCCGTGGCGCTGGTGTGCATTCTGGTCATTCATTTCAATGCTGCCGTTACCGGGTATTTTACACTGCCGTCCAAACTGTTCGGCAGTGTGCTGCCCTTTAACATCTATTTGGGGGACTTTGGCTCCTCGCTGTTCTTTATGGTTTCCGGCGCGGCGCTGCAGTATACCAGCCCCGGCCAGGGAAGAGAGCCGCTCAATCTGGCGCGCTTTTACCAAAAGCGCGCCAAGGCGGTTTACCCCATGTTCTGGCTGGCGTGGTGTATATTTTTTCCCATCCGTTTTGTCACAAAGCCGGGGTATTATGCCGCAGCCAAAACGCCCAGCCTGCTGCTGACGGTCCTGGGGCTGGATAATTTTGCTCAGGCCGCGGGCTTGGTCACGATGGATTTTGCCTGCGTGGGAGAGTGGTTCCTGGGCAGCATCCTGTTTTTGTACCTGTTATTCCCGCTGCTGCGCTGGGGGCTGCGCAAACAGCCGCTGCTGACTTGGGCCGTAGTGCTGGCGGCCAGCCTGCCGGTGCATTACATGGGGTGGGATGCCCGCCTGGTAGCAATCCATATCCCGGAATTCCTGCTCGGCATGGCGTTTGTACACTGGAAGCGCCCGGCGCGCCTTGGCGTGCTGGCCGGGTGTGCGGTGCTGCTGTTTACCCCCGCTGCGGCGGATGGCAAGGTGGCCTGTGCGCTGTTCAGTGCCGCGGCGTTCATTCTGCTGGCCGCACTGGGGGGCTGCATCCACTGGGTGCCGCTGCAAAATGCGTGTGCGCTCCTCAGCAAGTATTCTTATGCGGTCTTTCTGACCCACCATGTCATCATTCTGCGCCTGGTGGATAACTTTGACCTGGCCGCCATGACCCGGCGGGATACCGCGCTCTTGTTTGGCGTTTACCTTTTGGCCGTTGCCGCGGCGTCGGCAGCGCTCTTCCAGTTGGATGCCTGGGTGCGCAGCAGTGCGGTAAAGCTGGCTGCTAAACCGGAATAACGTGCCCCATAATTTGCATTAAGATGAAAATGCCTGCTTTGCTGCAGGCATTTTTTCTGTGGTGAATTATGATTGAAATATCGCAGCGCCGCGGACACCTGTGCGGCAGAACCGGCAGGGAAAGCCCTGCTGTTTCACCCCCGGAACAAGGAAAGAATCAAAATTATTTCGGCTATGACTGTACAAAAAAAATCCTGTACGTTATAATACTAACAAAACCATTTGATCGCAAACCTAAAACGATATACCATAACTAAAATTGGAAAGGGGCGCATTTTCCGTGGAGCAGTTTTTCGTCAGCCTTGACAAGCTTGCGCGCGAATCCCATCTGACCGTTGCCTACACCCCCAAGGATCTTGACCAGTTTAAGGTCTATACCGCTGAGGTTTACCGCCCCGGCATCATGCTGGCCGGTTACTATCAGTACTTTGACCGCACCCGGATCCAGATCATCGGCCTGACTGAGCTTTCCTACCTGAATGAGCTGGACCCGGAGATCCGCCGTACCCATCTCGAAAAGCTTTTCTCTTTCCAGCCGCCGGCAGTCATCCTGACCCGCGGGTTTGAGCCGTTGCCGGAAATGATGGAGTTTGCCCAAAAGTACGGCGTGCCACTGCTGCAGTCGGCTGAGATGACCTCCCCGCTGATGAGCTCCCTGATCCAGGCACTGAGCACCGAGCTCGCCCCCCGCATCACCCGCCACGGCGTGTTGGTGGAAGTATACGGCGAAGGCATCCTGATCCTTGGTGACAGCGGCGTTGGCAAAAGCGAGACGGCCATTGAGCTGGTCAAGCGCGGCCACCGCCTGATTGCGGACGATGCTGTGGAGCTGCGCAAGGTTTCCAGCAGCAAGATCATGGGCATGGCACCGGAGAACATCCGCCACTTTATTGAGCTGCGCGGCATCGGCATCATCAACGTGGCGCGTCTGTTTGGTATCGGCGCGGTCAAAAACAGCGTTGAGGTGGAAATGGTCATTGAGCTGGAAGCCTGGGACCGCACCAAGAATTATGACCGCACCGGCCTGGAAAGCAATACCTATGATATCCTTGGCGTTAAGGTGCCCAGTATGCTGATCCCCGTTATGCCCGGCCGTAACCTGGCCGTTATCCTGGAAACTGCAGCCATCAACAATCGCCAGAAAGAGATGGGCTATAACGCGGCGCAGGAACTGCTCAACCGCCTTGGCTTGCAGAACGATGTGAGCGGGTTCTGAGCCTGGCTGTAAATTATCATTTTATCACTAGAAACGGAAGTACCATCTGTATGCAGATCATTGCGGATCTTCACACCCATACTTTAAGCGCTACCCATGCATTTAATACCTTAGATGAAATGGCTGCCAAAGCCGCCGCCCTCGGCTATGCGGCGCTGGCCATTACCGACCACGGCCCGGCTATGCCGGATGCCCCGCACATGTGGCATTTTGCCAACCAGACGGCTTTGCCGCTGGTACTGCACGGCGTTGCGATGATGTACGGCGCGGAGGCCAATGTGATGGACACAAACGGCGGGCTGGATTTTGCCCAAAGCCGTTTGCGGGCGCTGGATTGGGTTGTGGCATCCATCCACAGCCCCTGCATCCCCGGTCTGCTGACCGAAAAAGAAGCCACCCGCCTGTGGCTGGCTGTGGCCGAAAACCCTTATGTGGATTGCATTGGCCATTCCGAGCAGCAGAATTACCGCTATGACTATGACCTTGTAACCAAAGCGTTCGCCAAAAACCATAAGGTTGTGGAGCTCAACGGCAATTCCGTCAATGTGCGGCGGGATGGTATCCCCAACATGAAGCTGCTGCTGGCCGCCTGCCTGAAAAACGGCTGCCATATTGCGCTGGATACCGATGCCCACAGCACCACCCAGCTGCAAGGCAACATGCCCCCGCTGCTGGCGATGCTGGAAGAAATGCAGTTCCCGCAGGAACTTGTGGTAAACGCCACGCGGCAGAACCTTGTAAATGAGCTAAAACTGCACGGCCGCATCTGTGCAGAATATATAGGAGGAGAAATCTTATGAAATACACCATTGGTATCGATCTTGGCGGCACTACCATGACGGCAGGCCTTGTTGACGAAGCTTACAACATTGTGGGCAAAATTACCCGCCCGACCCGCCTGCCGCGTCCGGCGCAGGACCTGGAGCGGGCACTGGCAGATTTGTGCCGTGCTGTTGCCAAAGACTGCAAGATTGATTTTGCGGATGTCAGCTATGTGGGCATCGGTACCCCGGGCAGTGTGAATTTTACCACCGGCTTTGTGGGCTATAACACCAACTTCGGCTACTATGACTGGAACCTGGGGCCTGACCTGGAAGCTCTGCTCGGCTGCAAGGTCTATGTGGAAAACGATGCCAACGCAGCAGCATTTGGCGAATACATCGCAGGCGGCGCAAAGGGCTTCAAGGATGCCGTTGTTATCACGCTGGGTACCGGCATTGGCAGCGGCATTATCCTGGGCGGCAAGATTCTGCGCGGCTTCAACTTTGCTGCTGGCGAGATGGGCCATACCGTAATTGTAAAGGGTGGACGCAAGTGCAACTGCGGCCGTTATGGCTGCTGGGAACGCTATGCTTCCTCCCGCGCTCTTTCGGAGGATGCCCGCGAAGCGATGACCCGGCACCCCGAGAGCATGATGTGGAAACTGGCGGGGGATATTGACCATGTGAACGCCAAGATCCCCTTTGACGCGATGGAAGCCGGCGATGCAACCGCCAAGGCTGTTGTGGATAATTGGATCGAATATGTTGCCTGCGGCATTTCCAACGTGGTGAATACCTTTGAGCCGGAAGCCATCTGCATTGGCGGCGGTGTTTCCAATCAGGGAGAAACCCTGCTGGCACCCATCCGCAAGTATGTGGAGGAAGAAACCAAAAACATTACCACCGGCAAAATGCCCGCTATTCGTGCCTGTGTGCTGACCAACGATGCCGGCGTGATCGGCGCGGCAGCCCTGGCAAATTCTATCTGAGCCGTTTGTGAGGTTTGCTTATGAACGAGCAATTTCTTGCAGCTTTGCAGGCAGAAAACCTGCCTGTCAGCCTTGATGAATCCCTGGGGCGGCATACAACGTTCCGCATTGGCGGCAATGCAGACTTTTTTTGTGTGCCCGCCACGGTAACGCAGCTGACCCGTATTCTGGAACTGTGCCGCCAATATCAAGTCCGCACCTATCTGCTGGGCAACGGTTCCAACACGCTGTTTTCGGATGCAGGGTTCGGCGGGGCGGTTATCTGCCTGACGGGGTTAAACTCCCGCTTTTCCATGCAGGCCCAGCCGGATGGCAGCACCAAGGTGCTGGCCCCGGCTGGCATGATGCTTTCCGCTCTTTGCAACACCGCCCAGAAGGAAAGCCTGGCCGGGCTGGAATTTGCCTTCGGCATTCCCGGCACGGTGGGCGGGGCTGTGTATATGAACGCGGGCGCTTACGGCGGAGAAATAAAGGATGTGCTGACAGCTGTTACGTTCTTGGACGAAAACCTGCATCTGCAAACCCTGCCTGTGCAGGAACTGCAGCTGGGTTATCGCACCAGCATTTTTGAGCGGTGCTCCTGGTGCATCCTGGAAGCGGAATTTACCCTGCACCCCGGTGATGCACAGGAGATCCATACCGCCATGCAGGAATATATGCGCCGCCGCAAAGAAAAGCAGCCACTGGAATATCCGTCCGCCGGCAGTACCTTCAAGCGCCCTGTGGGCCAGTTTGCCGGCAAGCTAATCGAGGACTGCGGCCTGCGCGGTTTCCGCGTGGGCGGGGCAGCCATCAGTGAAAAGCACTGCGGCTTTGTGGTCAACCTGGGTAATGCCACCTGCGCGGATGTTGTCAGCCTGACGGAGCAGGTGCGGCAGATCGTGCTGGAAAAAACCGGCTGCACCCTGGAACGCGAGATCCGCGTGGTGGAATAACCATGCCGCATCTTGATGCCTGCCAGGTAAGGAACGGTATTCCGCCCCGCTGAATGAGAGAGGAACAACAGGATGAACTTTTTGATCGTAACCGGCCTTTCCGGCGCAGGCAAGTCCATGGCGGTCAACGCGCTGGAAGATATCGGATTTTTCTGCATTGATAATATCCCGGCGGGCCTTTTGCCCCGTATCCTGGACTTTGCCCAGCAGGGCGAAAACCAGCTCAGCCGCGTTGCGGTCGTGATGGACATCCGCGGCCTGCATTCTGTTCAGGAAACCAATGAGGCACTGGAAGCGCTGGACGAAAAGAAAATGCCTTATGACATCCTGTTCCTGGATGCCAGCGATGCCGCCATCCGCCGCCGCTATAAAGAAACCCGCCGTGTGCATCCCATGACCATCAGCGAGGGGATCCCGGTCAGTGAGGCAATCACCAAAGAACGGCAGATATTGCAGCCCCTGCGGGAACGTGCAAAATATGTGATCGATACTTCTTTGCTTTCTACCGCACAAAACCGGGAACGTGTTTCCAGCCTGTTTTTGCAAAAAGGTCAGTGTGCCATGTCTATCAACGTGGTTTCCTTTGGCTTCAAATACGGTCTTCCGCAGGAAGCGGACATCGTGTTTGATGTGCGCTGCCTGCCCAACCCGTTCTATGTGCCAGAGCTGAAAGAAAAGACTGGCCTGGACCAGGAAGTGGTGGACTATGTGATGAAGTTCCCTGAATCGCAGGAGCTGCTGCGCCGGATAGAGAGCTTTCTGGAATATGCGCTGCCGCTGTATGTTAAGGAGGGCAAAAGCCAGCTGATGATCGCCATTGGCTGCACCGGCGGCAAGCACCGTTCTATCACTTTTGCCCGCAAGATCGGGGAGTACTGCACAAAGCTTGGTTACCAGCCCAGCGTGCAGCACCGCGATGCCCGCCGCACGGCCTGATACATCCCAAATCTCCCGATAAAGAGAGTGTGAACACCAAACGTGAGTTTTTCCCAAGACGTTAAAAACGAGATACTGCACCGCAAAATCGTGCGCAGCTGCTGTGTTACCGCAGCAGCTTACGCGGTTGCCTGCTTTGGCAAGTATTTTGATGACCGCGGCGTGGTTTTGCAGACCGAAAACGAGGGCATTGCCCAGCTGGCACAAAAGCTGTATGCCCGCTGCGGCATTACCGGTACCGTAATTTCCAAGGAGCGCGGCACCGGCCTGATTTATGAGTTCAGCGTAAAAGACCCCGAACAGGTACAAAAAATGCTGAACCTGTTTGGACATACTGGCCGCGAAACCACCCTGCGCATCCGGCCGGATTGCTTCAAATGCCAGAAATGCGGGTCATTTTTCATTTCCACTGCATTTTTATGCTGCGGTACGGCAACCGACCCGGAAAAGGAATATAACATTGAGTTCCTTTCGCCCCGGCACTCGCTCTCCCAGCAGCTGGAGGGCATTCTGGCCCAGTATGAGTTCAATCCCCACCGCGCCGTGCGCAAGGGGGCCAACACCGTATATGTCAAATCCAGCGACCATCTGGAAGATCTGCTGACCTTTATGGGCGCGGGTAACGCCGCCATGCGCATCATGGAACAACGCATGTATAACGATATGCGCAATAAAACCAACCGCCTTTCCAACTGCGAAACCGCCAACATGGGCAAAACCGTACAGGCAGCCGTGCAGGTGCGCCTTGCGATTGAGATGCTGGAAGAGGCCGGCGCGCTGGAAACCCTGCCCAAACCATTGCAGCAGGCAGCCCGCCTGCGGATGCAGTACCCCGAAATGCCGCTTGCCAAACTGGCGGAAAAGTTTGACCCGCCTGTCAGCAAAGCAGGGCTTTCCCACCGCTTCAAGCGGATCCAGGAAGCTGCCGCTCGCCTGAACGCCGCTGCATCAGCACAGCCGGAAGAGCAGGAAAATCTTAAAGAGCCGGAACCGGCAGGACAGGACATCGCACCATCTCCGCAATAAACCACGCAAAGCCGCTGCGTAACTGCTGCGGCTTTTCCGCATTTTACCACAGCAGCAAAGGGATACATTATGCCAGAAACCACGCCACACCAACCGCAAAGACAGTTCACCCACCTGCACCTGCATACTGAGTACAGCCTGCTGGATGGCGCCTGCCGTATTGACCGCCTGTTTGACTATATCAAACAGCTGGGCCAGACCGCCGTTGCCATTACTGACCACGGCGTTATGTACGGCTGCGTTGCCTTTTATGATGCAGCCAAAGCCGCAGGCATCAAGCCGATCATTGGCTGTGAGGTGTATGTTGCCACCCGCACCCGCTTTGATAAGGTCAACCGCATTGACGGCAACAACCACCTGATCCTGCTCTGCAAAAATGAAACCGGGTATAAAAACCTGATCAAAATGGTATCCGCCGGTTTTTTGGAGGGCTTTTATTCCAAGCCGCGCATTGACCATGACCTGCTGGAGCAGTACCACGAAGGCCTGATCTGCCTTTCCGCCTGCCTTGCCGGTGAGGTCCCTCAGGCGATTCTGGCAGGGGACTATGAGCGCGCCAAGCAGATTGCTCTTTACTATAACGATCTGTTTGGCCAGGGCAACTATTATATTGAGCTGCAGGACCACGGCCTGGAAGAAGACACTACCGTTCTGCCGCAGCTTATCCGCCTTTCGCGGGAGACAGGCATCCCCATGGTTGCCACCAACGACTCCCACTACATCACCCGCGAGGACGCCAAGATGCAGAGCATTCTGCTGTGCATCCAGACCGGCAAAACCGTCAACGATGTGGACCGCATGGAGTTTCAGACCGAGGAATTCTATGTAAAAAGCACCGATGAAATGTATGACCTGTTCTCCATGGTGCCGGAAGCCTGCGAGAACACCAACAAAATTGCAGAACAGTGTAACTTTGACTTTGTGTTTGGCGATACCAAGCTCCCGTATTTCAAAGCTCCGGACGGCATGGAAAACCAGGAATACTTTGAAAAGCTCTGTTATGAGGGCTTGGAACGCCGCTACCCCGGCAAGGTAACGGATGCCTTGCGTGAACGCCTGGAATACGAGATTGGCGTGGTTAAAAAGATGGGGTACACCAACTATTACCTCATCGTGTATGACTTTATCAATTACGCCAAAAGCCGCGATATCCCGGTCGGCCCCGGCCGCGGCTCCGGTGCGGGCAGCCTGGCGGCCTATTGTGTCGGTATTACGGACATTGACCCCATCCGCTACAGTTTGATTTTTGAACGCTTCCTGAACCCGGAACGTGTCTCTATGCCGGACTTTGACGTTGACTTTTGTTACGAGCGCCGCCAGGAAGTGATTGATTACGTCAACCGCAAGTATGGCCGTGACCATGTGGCACAGATCGTGACCTTTGGAACTATGGCCGCCCGTGCCGCCGTGCGCGATGTTGGCCGCGTGATGGGTATGCCGTACCAGGACGTGGATAAGGTGGCCAAGCTGATTCCTACTGAACTGAAAATGACGCTGAACCATGCGCTGGAGGTTTCGCCGGACCTGAAAGCAATGTATGACGCTGAACCCCAGGTGCATGAGCTGATCGATACCTCGCTGAAAGTGGAGGGCATGCCGCGTCACGCTTCCACTCATGCGGCGGGCGTTGTGATTACCCGCGAACCGGCTACCGAATATGTGCCGCTTTCCACCAACGATGGTCTGCCGGTTACCCAGTTCAACATGGTGGAAATTGAGCGCCTTGGCCTGCTCAAGATGGACTTCCTTGGCCTGCGCACCCTGACCGTTATCCATGATACCGAAGCCGCCGTGCGCCTGCATGAACCGGATTTCCGCATTGCCAATCTGGATTATGACGATGCCGCTACTTATGCTATGCTGGAACGGGGCGAAACAGAGGGCATCTTCCAGCTTGAATCTACTGGTATGACCCAGGTGCTGGTCAGTATGCACCCCCGCAGCCTTGAAGACGTCATCGCCCTCATCTCGCTGTACCGCCCCGGCCCTATGGATTCTATCCCGACCTATCTGCGCAACCGCAGGGAGCCGGATAAAGTCACCTATAAAACACCCCAGCTGGCCCATATCCTGGATGTTACCAACGGCTGTATCGTTTATCAGGAACAGGTCATGCAGATCTGCCGCGAGCTGGCAGGCTTCAGCTTTGGCCAGGCTGATAACGTGCGCCGTGCCATGAGCAAAAAGAAGCATAAAGTCATGGAAGCCGAGCGAGAGCACTTTGTGCATGGCTGTACTGAGCCGGGCAAAGAGTGCGCCGGGTGTGTGAAGAACGGGATCCCGGAAGCCGTGGCCAATGAGATCTATGACGATATGGTCAGTTTTGCTTCTTATGCGTTCAACAAATCTCATGCGGCCTGCTATGCCTATGTGGCATTCCAGACAGCCTATCTCAAGTGCCATTACCCCAGCGAATTCATGGCCGCTCTGCTGACCAGTGTGCTGGACAACACGGACAAGGTCATTGAGTATTCCGGCGAGTGTGCCCGCCTTGGCATCAAGGTGCTGCCGCCGGATGTGAATGTTTCGGGCGGCGGCTTTACGGCGGACGAGAACGGCCAGATCGCGCAGAAGACGGAGGACCTTGTCGGCCCCTACGAGCTGCATGATTTCTTCCTGTATTATATGCTTCGCTGGACATTTCCACCGAAAAAGATCTTCCGTCTGGCTCAGAATGCATTTGCAGGAGAATATGATGATAAGACTATCTATAAGTGGCTAAGAACGTTCACATGGAGATTCTTTGCGCAGCAGTTTAAGCGCTCCTGCCTGCCGGACGGCCCGAAGGTCGGCTCCGTGACGCTCAGCCCCAGAGGCGACTGGCGTATGCCGTCGGACGCGTCGGGCAGCTTATGGCTCGCGGAGGCGGAAGCGCTCTGATTCCCCATTTTTCGCGTCCGCCCGGTTGACAAGCAGCGTCCAGCGTGCTATGATTGTCACAGATTTTCATAAGGAGAGTCTTCTCATGTTCACTTCTGTTTTCGCGTCCTATTATTACTTTACTGTCGCCAGATAGTAAGGTCAATTTGTGATGCGCAGAAGAGTTGGTAATTTGCATGCGGCACAGAATTGACTGTGCCGCATTTTTTATTGTACTGGAGGTCAAAACCATGATTGTCGTATTGAAGCACAACGTCCCGGACGAAAAGCGGAATCAACTCATTACCTGGCTGCGGAACCAGCAAATCGATGTGCACCCCTCGCTCGGCGAGTATCAGACCGTTCTGGGGCTGGTTGGCGATACAAGCCGGATCGATATGTCTTTGCTGGAAAGTCTGGATATCGTCGATTCCGTCAAGCGCGTTTCCGACCCGTTCAAATGCTGCAACCGCAAGTTCCACCCAGATGATACCGTGGTTTCGGTCGGGGATGCAAAATTCGGCGGCGGGCATTTTGCGATGATCGCAGGGCCGTGCTCGGTCGAATCGGAGGAGCAGATCGTATACGTTGCAAAGGCCGTCAAGGCTGCGGGCGCGCAGCTGCTGCGCGGCGGCGCGTTCAAGCCGCGCACGTCTCCGTATGACTTCCAAGGGCTGCACGGCGAGGGCATCCGCCTGCTTGAGATTGCCAAGCAGGAAACGGGCCTGCCTATCGTGACAGAACTTATGAATATTAAGCATCTGCCGCTGTTTGAGAATGTTGATGTCATTCAGATCGGCGCGCGCAACATGCAGAATTACGATCTTCTAAAAGAGATGGGCACGGTCAAGAAACCGATTCTGCTCAAGCGCGGGCTTGCCAACACACTCAAGGAGTTGCTGATGAGCGCGGAATATATCATGGCCAGCGGCAACGACAATGTCATTCTCTGTGAGCGCGGCATCCGCACGTTTGACGACTATACCAGAAACACGCTTGATCTGGCAGCCGTCCCGATGCTGCATGAACTGTCGCATCTGCCGGTCATCGTTGACCCCAGCCACTCCACGGGCATCAACCGGCTCGTGCCGCCCATGACGCTGGCTGCTGCCGCGTGCGGGGCTGACGGCGTGATCGTCGAGGTACACAATGACCCCATCCACGCCCTGTGCGACGGCGCGCAGTCTCTGACCTGTGAGCAGTTTGCCGAGGTTGCTCGCAAGGTGCGCGCAGTGCGCGAGGCGGTGGCAGAATGACGGTCGGAATTGTGGGTCTGGGGCTGATCGGAGGCTCGTTTGCAAAGGCGTATCACGCTGCCGGTTGGACGGTGTACGGCTATGATGTGGACGAAAGCATGCTGGCCTTTGCACAGCTGGCGGACGCGGTGAACGCGCCGCTTACGATGGAGAACATTGGAACGTGCGATCTGGTGCTTCTGTGCGTTCGGCCACTCGCTGCGATCGGGTATCTGCGCGAAACCGCGCCGCACATTGGGCGCAAGCCGGTCGTGATCGACTGCTGCGGTACGAAGCGCGTGGTCTGCGCGGCGGCATTCCCGCTGGCGGAACAGTACCGCTTCACCTATCTCGGCGGACATCCAATGGCCGGCACGCAGTATTCCGGCTTCGGCCACGCGCGCGCAAATCTTTACCACAACGCACCGATGGTCATTGTCCCGCCGGCTTTTGATAACATTGAACTGCTCTCTCGCGTGCAGGAGTTACTGCGACCGGCAGGCTTCGGCAGCTACTCGGTCACGACAGCTGAAAAGCATGACGAAATGATCGCTTTTACCTCACAGATGGCGCATCTCGTCTCGAACGCATATATCAAAAGTCCGACGGCAAGGGCACACAAGGGCTTTTCTGCCGGAAGCTACAAGGATATGACCCGCGTGGCGTGGCTGAACGCGCCGATGTGGTCGGAACTGTTCCTGGAAAACCGCGACAATATGCTCCATGAACTGGACTGCCTGATGGACAGGCTGATGGAATACCGGACAGCGATTGCCGAAGACGACCCCGATGCGCTGACGCAGCTGTTGGAAGATGGAAAAAAGCGCAAGGAGGAGGTCGATGGACGATGAAGACAGTCTCTGTCTCCGCCTCGCGGCAGTATGAGATTTTGATTGAACGCGGACTGCTGCGCCGCGCCGGCGAACTGGTTCGCAGCGTGACGAACGCGGGAACGGTCATGCTCGTCTCGGACGATTCCGTATGGCCCTTGTATGGCGAAACAGTACAGAAAAGCCTCGCGGAATCCGGTTTTTCCGTATGCCGGTTCGTATTTCCGCACGGAGAGAATTCCAAGTGCGCGAAAACGTATCTGGCGCTTCTGAATGCGCTGTGTGAAAACCGGCTGACAAGGGCAGACGCAGTCGTCGCGCTCGGCGGCGGCGTGGTG
>OMAY01001158.1_pt1 | contig 13073 bp, 7 predicted proteins | sample 1673611 | NCBI WGS metagenome assembly OMAY01 (sample SAMEA103958117, study PRJEB25191) | human gut metagenome | biome: human-associated habitat [ENVO:00009003]; feature: intestine environment [ENVO:2100002]; material: feces | place: Germany | collected 2013/2015
AATTCGACAATACCCCGCAGGGCAACTTCGAAGCCCTTTGGAAAATCATCGACGAGCAATACTGCTTCCTCGACTATAAGCAGATAGACTGGGACGCCATCCACGACAAGTATCAACCCCTGATCAGTCCGGGCATGAGCAACGACGGCCTGTTCGAAGTGCTGGGCAACATGCTGGCCGAACTGAAGGACGGACACGTCAACCTGTACAGTGCCTCGAACACCGCCCGATACTGGGACTGGTATCTGGACTACCCGCGCAATTTCGACGAAGCCATCATCGAGCAATACCTGGGACGCGACTACCGCATCTCGGGCGGAATGAAATACCGCATCCTCGACGATAACATCGGCTACATCTACTACGGCGACTTCTCGTCGGGCGTGGGCGACGGCAATCTGGACGAAGCCCTGTCGTACCTCTCCATCTGCAACGGCCTCATCATCGACGTGCGAAACAACGGAGGAGGCAATCTTACCTATGCCAGCCGCATTGCAGCCCGATTTACCAACGAACGGGTGCTGACGGGCTACATACAGCACAAGACCGGCAAGGGTCACAGCGACTTCTCCGACCCCGAACCTATCTACCTAGAGCCTTCGAACAGCATCCGCTGGCAGAAACAGACGGTGGTACTGACCAACCGCCACGCCTACAGCGCCACCAACGACTTTGTCAACTCGATGAGTGTGCTGCCCGGCGTCACCCTCGTGGGCGACAAGACCGGAGGCGGTTCGGGCCTGCCCTTCTCGTCGGAGTTGCCCAACGGCTGGGCGGTGCGTTTCTCGGCCAGTCCGCACCTGAATGCGCAGATGGAACAGATTGAGTTCGGCATCGACCCCGACATTCACATCGACATGGACGAAGCAGACCAGAGCAAAGGCATAGACACCATCATCGAACGGGCCCGCCAGCTGCTGAAGTCGGGGCAATAAGCCTTCCTGCAAACGGCCTGAAGGCATCGTACAAACGCAGTTTATGCCTCGCAACCGCCAAAATCTTTGTCAAAGAGTTTGGCACAACCGAAAATCTTATTATCTTTGCCCCCGCTAAACCAAATTAGCCCCCGGCGGGTGTGGCGTAATTGGCAGCCGCGCCAGACTTAGGATCTGGTGCCGCAAGGCGTGTAGGTTCGAGTCCTATCACCCGCACTCCTTCGCTGAAGGAAAAAAGAAGATGCACCTCAATCGGGGTGCATCTTCTTTTTTTGCCCATGCCCGAAGGTCTGTTCCGCCAGCATGCCGCCGCCCTGTCTACGACCGGAGCAAGCCCCGCCACAAGCCCTCTGAACAGGGGTTTGAGCGACGCAAGTGTGGCTCCCGCGAGCCGTACAAGTGTCCTGTAAACTGTCTGTTTTTACTCCATTCCGCCGCCGGAAGATCCGCCGCTTTCGCCCGACTTCACATCGTCGTTCGAGATAGTGCGTGCTGCTTTCTTTACGGTAGCTTTCAGTTCGCCAATGCGGTAGCTGATGCTGACACCGAAGCGCATTTGCGGATATTTGTTCCACGTGTCGTAAACGAAGCCCTGTCCCTCGATGTGCGACTCGTTACGGTTGTACTTCTTCAGGAAGTTGCTGGCAAAAGCCGAAAGCGACAACCGCCGTTCCATAAACGACTTGTTCAGACTCAGGCTATAGCCGAAGTAACTGCTGCCTTTTCCCTGCAACATAATCCACGGAGTCTGGCCAAAGACATTCAGACTCAATCGCCAGTCGTACTTGAAGGTCTGCTGCGCCCCGCCGTAACCAAAGAAGCTCCAACCGCTGTTCTGCAGTCCCTGTGCGCCTTTCACGTCGACGTAGTTGCCATACAGGTTGGTGTAGATGCGCGTATTCTTCGTGGCGTTCCAGTTGATATAGCCGCTCAGACTGAAGTTACGGTTCTTGCCGATGTTCCGGTAGGTGGTGTAGAGCACGTCTTTGCCCGTCTTCTTGCTTTCGTCCAGCCCGGGAATATCGTCCTCGGACACCAGGCTGGTGACGGAGTTGATGCTGTTGTTCGTAAACGAATAGCGGGCAGTCAGATTGATGTTGAACTTCTGTGTGAAGTTGCTGTAGCTGAGGTCGAAAGCATGGCTATGCTCGCTCTCCAGCTCGGGATTACCCCGACGGAGGTTGGAGGGGTTCATATCGTCGAGGTAAGGATTCAGATAACTGATGCTCGGACGATAGATGCGCATGTTGTAGCCCAGGCGCAGGTTCGACAGGTCACTCAACTTCCACCCCAGCGAGGCAGAAGGCACTACGTCGTCGTAGTTCTTGCGGAAGTCGTCGCCACGGCCCAGCAGGTATTCCACGTCTTCGATGGTATGTTCGTAGCGCACGCCCAGACGGCCCGAAAGCTTTTCCCACTTCAGTCCGTAGCCCAGGTAGGCAGCCAGAATGTCGTTGCGGTGACGGTAGTGCATGCTGTACTCCTCGTCGAACTGATAATCCGAGTTGGTTTCGGCAGCCGTGCGCAGATAGCGGTCGTTGTCCGAAGCGTTGTTGCGCAGGATGTACTTCACGCCCGTCTCTATGGTGTGCAGCTTGCCGATGGGCGTAGTGTAGTCGGCCTGGAAGGTATGTTCGGTAGTGTTCTGACTGCCGTCGGTGTGCTGGTCCTGCAAGCGTCGCAGGTAGTCGGCCCAGTCGGTTTCGCCGAAGGCAATGCCGTATTCGGAGTAAGCGTCCGAGGTTTGCGGGCGGGTATTGATTTTGTACGAGAACGTCAGCATGCGACCTGCCACCGTACGCGACAACTTCTGATAGTCGATACCTCCGTCGATGGAGTACCACGACGACTCGCTCCGGCTGCCGATGCCATACTGGTAGAGCAGGTGGTTGTCCAGCGGCGAGAATCCGCGATAGGCACTACCACCGTTGCTGTTGCTGCCACCGCCCCACAGGCCGAAAGAGGCCGAAATCAGGTTCAGCGAGTCAATCTCGTAACTGGCTTCCATGCTGCCCGACTGGAACGAATAGTTGCTTTCGCTGCTTCCGTCGTAATCCAGGTTGGCCACGTCGGCAGAAACCTCGGTGGCACGCTGCGAACCGCCCGAATAGCTGCGGGGCGAGTCGTTATAGTTGTAGTTGTAGCGTGCGCTTACGGTCAGTTTTCCTTTCTGCACAGTGCCGAACAGTCCGCCTCCGGCGCCGCGATTGCTGACGTTACCGCTTACGGTCACCGTGTAGCCTTCGAATCCGCTACCCTCGGTCACGATGTTCAGGATACCACCCACACCCTCGGCATCGTATTTAGGGCCGGGGTTGGTGATGACCTCAATGTGCTTGATGGTGTTGGCGGGCATGCTCTTCAGCACTTCGGTGGGGTTGTTGCTCATCATGTTGTTGGGCTTGCCGTTCACGTAGACCTTGAAGGAGCTGCTTCCGTTCACTTTGATGTTATCTTCTCCGTCCACGGTCACCAGGGGTACCTTGCGAAGCATTTCGAGCAGCGAGTTGGTTTCCGAGTCGGGGTCGTCCTTCACGTTGTATTCTATTTTGTCAATGTCGGCCTTCACCAGCGGCTTCTGTGCCACTACTTCCACCTGGCCCAGTTCGTTCGAGGCATCGGTGACGTAGAGGGTTCCGAAGTCTACCAGCTTCTCGCCGGCCTTGACGGTAAAGTTTTTCACAATGGAGTTGCGTCCCACCGAAGTGATGGTCAGCACAAAGTTTCCTGTGCCGGGCACCTTCTCGCGGAATTCACCTTTCATGTCCGACACCAGCATTTTCACCGCCTGCTGCGGTTTCTCTTTCTTAGCCACTCGGATGGTGGCATACGGCTCGCCTTCGTGGGTGAGCGAATCGAGCAGCACTCCCTTGATCTGGAAAGTAGCCGCCGTGCCCTGTGCCACTGCTACGACCGATACTCCGACGAGCATCCACAGCAGTACACAGCACTTCATCATGCGTTTAGCGCTTTTCATACTCTTTTTAAATAACCTACTGTCTGTTTGTTGATGTATTGTTCTGGCCGTATGCCTCTCTTCTTACATACGACTGGGCAAAAATAGAACGTTTTCCGATAGTAACGAGAGTTTCGGAGTTAAAAAAGGCAAAACTACACGAATTCGCAAGTCAGCCGGTACAGTTGCTTCTGCACCGATTTTCCAGAATGATGCACATTGGGATAGTTTAAGCTACTTTATAAGATAGAAAAGCAGGAGCAGACATACGTTGACGGCAATCACGCAACCGAAGCCTTTCAGTATCCAACCACGCAGTGCACTGCCCCGCCCCGCAAAGAAAAGGGCGTAACACATGTTAACAGCAATGTTGCTGACAATGGCCTGCATGCTGCATGCCGTAATGACAAGCGTGGCCACGCCGCCCGTACCTTGCAGCAGGTTCAGGATGAACGGGGTAATGTCGCTGAAACCGGAAACGAAAGACAGCAACGTCAGACCGCCCGTACCGGCATAGAGCAACGTATAGTGCGTCAGCACGGTAAACACCACAAACAGCCCCGCAAAAATCAGAGCCACCTTGAACTCAAGCGGGTTGCGGCTGTCTTCTTCCTCCTCGCTCTGCCCGGCTTCATTCGTACGCTTGCGGCGCAGGTGCAGATACCATGCCGCCCCAGCCGACACGACCGACATGCCCAGTAGGTAGGGATAGATGGTCAGTAGCGTTTCGCGGCTGAAGATGCCTATCAGGATGAGGAAACGCAGAAACATCATGCTCACCGCCAGCAGCATGGCAGCTACATACTCGGGTGCCTCCTGTGCCGAAGCTCCCCGACTCTTGCGGGCCAGCACCGAAATGGTAGCCGTACTGCTGTATAGTCCGCCGATGATGCCCGACACCAAGATGCCCGACTCGCGGAACACATAGCGCCGCAACAGGTACGAAAGGTAGGAAATGCCCGACACCACCACCGTAGCCAGCCAGATGCTGTAAGGCGTCAGCTTGATGCCCGGAATCAGCGTCTTATCGGGCAGCATCGGCAGTATGATGCCACTGATGGCGAGGAACTTGGCCAGCGTAATCATTTCGTCGTTCTTCATGCGTTGTGCCAGCTCGGTAAAGGTATGTTTCAGTTCGGTGAACAGCAACACGGTGACCACCACCATGATGTAGAACCACGAAGGCTGCGTGGCCACGATGGGGGCAATGCAATAGGTGATAAGGGCGATAACGATGGTCGTCACCCCGAATACGCGGTACTGCGTCTGCTTGACGTAATAGTTCAGTGCCAGCAGTACACCCAGCACAGCCCCGCCACCCATAAACAGACGATAGTCCACGGGGTCGAGGATATAAAGCAGATAACCCAGAATGCCGATGAAAGTAAACGTGCGGTCGGTTCCGAAGAGCGTAGTCTCGCCTTCGTGCTTCAGGCTGATGCGCCGTTGCGAAAGCCCGATGAGCAGGGAGAAGAGAGTCACCAGTACGAAGGTGACCAGTTCGCGGGGCAGGTATTGATAAAGTTTCTCCATAATACTCCGTTATAAAATTGGCTGGCACCTCCCGCGCCCGCACGTCGTCACCAGCGGCAGAAAGGATGCCTCATCAGCTGCGCATTGTAGTAACGGGCGTCTCCCGTCACTTCCTGCCCGATGAAATCGGGCTTTTCGAAGGGTTCGTCGGGCGAGGACAGTTCGACCTCGGCAATGATCAGCCCTTCGTTTTCGCCATAGAATTCGTCCACTTCGAACACGTGCCGGCCGCTCCGCACCAGGTAGCGCGTCTTGTCGATGGCTCCCGGTTCGCAGATTTTCATCAGGTCGCGGGCTTCGTCCAGCGGTATCTCCTTCTCCCACTCGTAACGGCTGATGCCCGAGGCATCGGCGGGTCCCTTTATGGTGAGGTAGCCTTTGTCGTCGCGAATGCGGATGCGCACGGTCCGCCCGCGTGCACTACAGATGTATCCCTGCACGATGCGGCTGCTGGCGTAGGCCTTCGACTTGTACTCGCCGTCGACGAGGAATTTCCGTTCGATCTCTTGTGGCATAATTCTATCTTCTTATCAGCCCCAGAAGGAGTAGAGCACAAACATGGCAATAACCAGGACTACGGCTACGACGCCGATACCTATCAGAACTTTCTTGCCTTGCTCTTCTTCCTTGCGGGTATGTCCCATATTTTTCTTATTCTTTCCCATGGTCTTTCTATAGTTTTAAGTTCAACGATGAACAAAGTAAGAGGAAAAAAGGGAGGAATGCAAGAAAAAAGAAAGAAAATTTGTGTTTTTCGCGTCCGGCAGGCAATCGATCGCCATCCGGAAGGCCGGAAACAGGAAATCGGGCCAGAAACAGGGGCTTTACAGGACACTTGTACGGCTCGTGTGGAATGCAAGTGTCGCTCGTGAGCCGTGCAAGTGTCCCAGACGAGCCACACAAGTGTCCCACAAACCGGTGAAATGTGCCCTGTAAAAAAGAGACGCGGCTGCAGGTGCTAATCCCTACAGCCGCGTCCCCGGCCATCCGTGTCCCAGGGGACACGAACGTTATTCTGCTCCGGCAAATTCCATCAGGTAAGCCTTGACGAATCCGTCTATCTTACCGTCCATCACGCCGTTCACGTCGCTTGTCTGGTAGTTGGTGCGGTGGTCTTTCACACGGCGATCGTCGAAAACGTAGCTGCGGATCTGCGAACCCCACTCAATCTTCTTCTTGCCGGCCTCAACCTTCGCCTGCTCGGCCATGCGGTGCTTCATTTCTTTGTCGTACAGCATGGAGCGGAGGAGTCGCAATGCGTTTTCGCGGTTCTTCGGCTGGTCGCGCGTCTCGGTGTTTTCAATCAGGATTTCTTCTTCCTCGCCCGTGTAGGGGTCTTTGTACTGATAACGCAGACGGACACCGGACTCTACCTTGTTCACGTTCTGTCCACCCGCGCCACCGCTTCGGAAGGTATCCCACGAAATGCGTGCTGGCTCGATGGTCACTTCAATAGTATCGTCGACCAACGGGGTAACAAAGACGGATGCGAACGACGTCATTCGCTTGCCCTGCGCGTTGTAGGGCGACACGCGTACCAGGCGGTGTACTCCGTTTTCGCCTTTCAGGTAACCGTAGGCATAGCTGCCTGCTATTTCGATGGTACAAGTCTTGATGCCCGCTTCGTCGCCTTCCTGCAAGTTGGCAATCGTGGCTTTGTAACCATGAGTTTCGGCATAGCGCAGGTACATACGCATCAGCATGCTGGCCCAGTCCTGGCTTTCCGTACCTCCGGCACCGGAGTTGATCTTCAGCACGCAGTCCATCTGGTCGGCCTCGTCGCGGAGCATGTTCTTCAGTTCGAGTGCCTCGACGGCATCGGCTGCTTTGCTGTAAGCCTCGTCCACCTCTTCTTCGGTCACCAGTTCGTCTTTATAGAAGTCGAAAGCCAGCTGCAGTTCGTCGGCCAGGGTCTTCACTTCGTTGTATCCCTCAATCCATTGCTGCAGGCCTTTCACCTTCTTCATCTGTGCTTCGGCAGCCTTCTGGTCGTCCCAGAAGCCGGGTGCCTGCGTGCGCAGCTGCTCTTCTTCTACTTGAATCTTTTTCCCTTCGATGTCCAGATAGCGGCAGAGCGCTTCGGTACGTTCCTTGATGTCCTTCAGTTGTTCTATGGTAATCATAATCTATGAAAATAAACCTTCTTATTTAAAATATTTACTTTTTGAGTGCAAAGGTATGAAAAAAACGCATAAATTTGCGGTTATCAACCTAATTAAGTATTGCTTATGAACAAACGAATCAGACAATTCGGTTTTTCGCTCCTGCTGCTGGCCACGTTAGGACTGGGCAGCTGCAGTTCGAAGTACAGTTACGAGACTGTTCCCAACGACCCGCTTCAGGCACGCATCTACACCCTGGACAACGGGCTGAAAGTGTACATGACCGTCAACAAGGACGAGCCACGCATCCAGACCTACATCGCCGTGCGCGTAGGCGGTAAGAACGACCCCGCCGAAACAACCGGTCTGGCCCACTACTTCGAACACCTGATGTTCAAGGGTACCAACCACTTCGGCACCCAGAACTACGAAGTGGAAAAGCCATTGCTGGACCAGATTGAACAGACATTCGAAGTCTATCGCAAGACTACCGACGAAGCCGAGCGCAAAGCCCTCTACCACGTCATCGACAGCCTTTCGTTCGAGGCCTCGAAATATGCCATCCCCAACGAATACGACAAGCTGATGGCCGCCATCGGAGCTAACGGCACCAACGCCTACACCAGCTACGACGTGACCTGCTACACGGAAGACATCCCCAGCAATCAGGTGGAAAACTGGGCCAAGATTCAGGCCGACCGCTTCAAGAACTGCGTGATCCGCGGTTTCCACACCGAGCTGGAGACGGTATACGAAGAGAAGAACATGTCGCTCACCCAGGACGGACGCAAGGTGTACGAACAGACCCTCGCCGCCCTCTTCCCCCATCACCCCTACGGCACACAGACCGTGCTGGGTACACAGGAAGACCTGAAGAATCCTTCCATCACCAACATCAAGAACTACTTCAAGACGTGGTACGTGCCCAACAACATGGCCATCTGCCTCAGCGGTGACTTCGATCCCGACCAGATGATTACCACCATCGACAAGTACTTCGGCGACATGCAGCCCAACCCCAATCTGCCCAAGCTCGACCTGCCCAAGGAAACGCCTATCACCGCGCCCGTCGTACGCGAAGTGTTCGGTCCCGAGGCCGAGAACGTAAGCCTGGCATGGCGATTCCCCGGCGCAGCCAGCAAGGACATCGAAACCCTGCAAATCGTATCGCAGATATTGTACAACGGACAGGCTGGCCTCATCGACCTCGACCTGGCGCAACAGCAGAAGACACTGCTTGCCTACTGCTATCCCATGACCATGAGCGACTACAGCGCCTTCCTGATGGCCGGTCGTCCCAAAGCCGGACAGACGCTGGACGAAGTGAAAGACCTGCTGCTGGGCGAGCTGAAGAAGCTGCGCGACGGCGACTTTGACGAAAGCCTGCTCGAAGCCAACATCAACAACTTCAAGCTGTACCAGCTGAAACAGCAGGAAAGCAACGACGCCCGTGCCGACTGGTTCGTACAGTCGTTCATCAACGGAAGCCAATGGGCCGACGAAGTGACCGCTCTGGACCGCATGGCCAAACTGACCAAGCAGGACATCGTGGACTTTGCCAACAAGTACCTGAAGGACGACAACTATGCCATCATCTACAAACGTCAGGGCAAGGACCCCAATGAAAAGAAGATAGAGAAACCCCAGATTACGCCCATCGTGATGAACCGCGACACCGTGAGCGCCTTCCTCAAAGAGATTCAGGCAAGCACGGTGCAACCCATCGAGCCGGTCTTCCTGGACTTCTCGAAAGACCTGACCCAACTGAAGGCCAAGGACGACATCCCCGTCATCTACCGCCACAACAGCACGAACGACCTGTTCGAACTGATTTACCTCTTCGACATGGGCAACCGCAACGATAAGGCGCTGGGCATGGCCGCTCAATACCTGGAGTATCTGGGCACCTCGGACATGACGCCCGAACAGGTGAAGAGTGAGTTCTACCGCATGGCTTGCACCTTCTATGTGTCGCCGGGCAGCGAACGTACCTATATTGTACTCTCTGGCCTCAACGAAAACATGCCACAGGCCGTGACCCTGTTCGAGAAACTGCTGGCCGACGCTCAAGTCAACCCCGAAGCCTACAACAACCTGGTGGCCGACCTGCAGAAGAGCCGTTCCGACGCCAAGCTGAACCAGTCGCAGAACTTCAGCCGACTGATGGTCTACACCGAGTGGGGCCCCACCAACTACGCCACCAACCAGCTGAGCGAAGCCGAACTGAAGGCCATGGATCCGCAGCAACTTGTCGACCGCATTCACCAACTGAACAGCTACAAGCACCGCATCACCTACTACGGTCCCAGCAAGACCGAAGAGCTACTGGTCGTCATCAACAAGGAACACCGTGTGCCCGACACCCTGAAAGACGTGCCACAAGGCATCGAGTTCAAGCAACAGCTTACGCCGGAAACCAAAGTCTACATCGCCCCCTACGAAGCCAAGAACATCTACATGGCACAGATTTCGAACCGAGGCGAGAAGTATAACCCGGCCATCGAACCCGGCCGTAGACTGTACAATGAATACTTTGGCGGCGGAATGAACTCCATCGTCTTCCAAGAAATGCGCGAAAGCCGCGGGCTGGCCTACTCGGCATGGGCCGGAATGGACCGTCCGAGCCTGCCCAAGTACAACTACACAGTCAGCACGTACATCGCCACCCAGAACGACAAACTGATGGACGCCATCCGCACGTTCAACGACATTATCGACAACATGCCCCAGTCCGAAGCCGCCTTCAAGCTGGCCAAGGAAGGCCTCATCGCCCGACTGCGCACCGAACGTATCCTGAAAAGTGACATCATCTGGGCATACATCAACGCACAGGACATGGGCGAAACAACCGACAGCCGCATCCGCCTGTACAACGACCTGCAGACCGCAACCCTGAAAGACGTCACCGACTTCCAGCAGAAATGGATCAAAGGCCGCACGTACAACTATTGCATCCTGGGCGACAAGAAAGAACTCGACATGGAATCGCTGAAGAAGATAGGTCCCGTCATCGAACTGACCACGGAAGACATCTTCGGCTATTGATACTTCCGCCATCCTGATACGCAGGCGGGTGTACCGGCACAGAGAATTTTCCCCACCGGCACACCCGCCTGTTTTTTATCCCCCGACCCTGCTCACAACTGCCCTACGAAGGGCCGTCGAGCAACACAAGTGTGGCTCGCGAGCCGTGCAAGTGTTGTACAAATGGGGACAGACGGGGTATGGAAAGAAAATGGACCGAGAAACGGGAGTGCAAAAAAGATGAATAAAAATTATACATCATCCGCACCATATTCGCGACCTACTACAAAATTCACATTCAGCGATAAATAAGCAGCTAATCAGTTGCATTTTTCAGAACAAAATCAGTATATTTGTAAAAGCCTTACTTACAAAATACAATACTATCATGAAAAAACTTTTATTTCTCTTGCTGAGTGTCTTTCTCTGCATCAGTTGCAGCGACGACAACACCACTACCGACGAACCGACACCCAACCCGGGCGAGCCTCAAATCGAAATACCAGCCACTTCGCTGACACCTAACTTTAAATCCGAAGGCGGCGAAAGCATCATCGAATTTACAGCTAAAAGCGATTGGAGCGTTTCTGTTGTCAACACACGGGCCGAAAGCTGGTGTAGCGTATCACCGCTTAGCGGAAAGGCAGGAAAAGCCAGCCTGACTATCCGTACTGCCGCCAACGAAACATACGACGAGCGCAACGCCACCATCACCCTGCGCGCCGGAACCGACAGCAAGAACATCATCGTGACACAGAAACAGAAAGATGCCCTGCTCGTCAGCTCCAGCAAAGTCGAAATGAAAAAAGAGGGTGGCGAATTTACCATCGAAGTAAAAGCTAACGTCACCTTCAGCCACTCTATAGACGAAGGCATCGACTGGATCAGTGCTACTACAGCCGACACCCGCGGCCTCACCACCACCCAACTGAAATTCAGCGTCAGTGCCAACACTTCAGTCCACAAACGCGAAGCGGGCATCACCGTGACCGACGGTACCTTGTCCGAACGCATCACCGTCTATCAGGAAGGCGAAGAACCTCAGCTGACAGCCACTGCCAGTCAGCAGACTTTCGGTCCCGAAGGCGGCACACTGAAAATCGAAATAAACAGTAATGTCGACTACGAAACCCTCCTCCCCGACGCATCCTGGATTACGGAAGACCAAGCACGCAACCAGTCCACCCATACCCTTTACTTCACCATAAGCCCCAACGAAACCTACGACAACCGCCAAGCCGACATCGTGTTCAAAGACAAAGAAAGCGAACTGGCGGATACGGTGCGGGTGATGCAACTACAAAAAGACGCACTGGTATTCTCGGACGAGGTTATTCAAGTACCTGGCGAAGAAAACCGACTTAAAATCAGATTCCGCCGTAACATCGATTTCAAAGTAGATGTTACAGCAAATTGGATTACCCAGGTAGACAATCCGGAAACCCGCTCGCTACAAACAGACAGCGTCTATTTTGTCATACTTGCCAATCCTGATTATGAGTCAGAACGTACTTGCCAAATTATTTTTTCTTCTTTAGACGAGAAGATAGAACAGCGAATAACCATTGTACAAGAAGCCGGAATGCCAGAAGAGAGTGAGGATGAAAAAGAACTGCGCAAAGCACTTACTAAAATATATAATGATTGTAATGGAGTAAATTGGGATGGATACTCTTCTTGGAACAGAAAAAATCCTGTAAACGAATGGCGAGGAGTGAAAAAATTAAAAGATAACACATATGAAATCACACTGGATGGGAAATATTTAACAGGAAAACTTGAACTCGATAATTGTAAGCAAATATCCAAATTATTTATTGACGTACACAATTATTGGGAAATAGATACTTCAATACTATTAGGTTTACAAAGTATTTATATTAACAATTGTATTAACTTTAAAAACCTCTATTGTAAATGTGCCAATTACGATGAAAATCCTACTTTAGTTTCTCAATTAGAAGAAATTAATATTCAGAATTGTCCTTTATTCGATGATCTATCATGTGAAGGGAATATTATTAATAAACTCATATTAAAAGAATGTCCAAAGCTTAAATCCATATTTTGTCAGTACAACAATCTGGTTTCTTTGGATTTATCTGGATGCAAAGGTTTAGAAGTAATTCGCTGTATGTATAATAAGTTTACGGATTTAACAATAGATGGACATCCCTCTTTAAAGTCTATCGAAATTAACAATAATCCAGAACTTAACTCATTAAGCATAAAAAAATGCAACGTATTAAAATATCTTGATTGTGGCTCGTGTAATCTATCATCTTTAATTATAGAAGAGTGTAATTCTATTGAAAAATTATATTGCTATTATAACAAACTAACAAACCTTACTTTGCAATGCCCTAAATTATCTACACTCTATTGCCCCAACAATTTGCTGGAATCTTTAACAGTTTCTGGAGAATTAAAAAATATTGATTGTCGGAATAATATGCCATTAAGTCAATTCATTAGTGTCCAATAAAAATGGACGAGTTAAAAATTTAATCAAATAGTCCTTCA
>OMAY01001189.1_pt1 | contig 12770 bp, 9 predicted proteins | sample 1673611 | NCBI WGS metagenome assembly OMAY01 (sample SAMEA103958117, study PRJEB25191) | human gut metagenome | biome: human-associated habitat [ENVO:00009003]; feature: intestine environment [ENVO:2100002]; material: feces | place: Germany | collected 2013/2015
CGGCGAGTGCTCATGGTGCCGCTCAAAGCTCGTCTCGGGTAAGGTCTTTGTCCCGGAAAAAGGCGTGGTACTCCGGCCCGACGTAATCCACCGGGAAGCCGAACTGGGCCACATAGTTCACAAAATCCGTCTGATAATAATACTGCTGCAGAATTTCGGCCAGGTTCATGCCGGGGAAGATGGAGTAGAGAAAATCGAGACGGTCTTTCAGGTAGTAGATGAGGACGCTGTTCTCTTCGTCCAGACTGCTGGGGTCTTCCAGCAGAGCGGCCGCTTCGAGCGGCGTACTCCAGTTTTCGTAGCACGTTTGCGGATCGTCGTGCATCTGCTGTTCCGTTGCTGCGATTGCGAAATTGCGCAGTCCGAGCGACCGGACGTAGCGGTCTGTCGCTGCCGGACCGCCCGTGTGCTTGAAGAGGATGTCGCAGGCGTTGTTGTCGCTCAGTTGCATGCTGTACTCCAGCAGGCTGCGGAAGGATATCGGGATACCGCCTTCGGGAAATTCGTCCCGGAGGGGGCTGTACGTGTCGGGGACGAGCTCTTCTTCCGGAATGAATATTTCCGTGTCGGGCGTCAGTCCGTTTCGGTCCAGGTAATCTGCGACGGCGAGGGCCTGGTGGAATTTGAATACGCTCATCAGGGGGTAGCGGTCGTCGTTATTGACCGTTACCGTATCTTGTGCGTCGAGGATGACCGCAATACCGATTTCGGCTTTTTTATCCTTTATCACCTTTTTCAGCCGATACGACAGGTCGTCGTCCTGCGCTGCTGCGGCAAGCGGAAAGAACGAAATCCAGAGAATCGAGATCAGTGTACGCATATATTGTCGAGATTGATCGGAAACAAAAATAGGATAAATTTCGATTCCTTCCGGGGCGGATTTCATGATTTTTGCATCTCTTTCGATTATTAGGTTATGCCGGCGGGCGATTCGGGGTATCGTGTCGATGCCGTAAATCGTCCGATTCGCCTCGAATCGGTCTGCCTCGGTCGATTCTTTACGGCCGGAAGATCGAAACGCCGCTAAAATTATTAGTTTTGCGGACGGTTGATTTTGTGAATTATGAGAAAGAACTTACTGGCAGCAATCGTTTTGCTGGCATTGTACATTCCTTCTGTTTGGGCCGCAGCGGGGTATCCTGTGCGGGGCAGGGTTATCGACCGTCTTTCCCGGGAACCGGTCGCCTACGCTGCCGTTACGATCACCGGCCAGCCCGGTAAGGGCGCCATGACCGATTCGCTCGGGCGGTTCGAGATCCAACAGGTGAAGCCCGGCATTTACAGCCTGACGGCGTCGTTCATCGGTTACAGAACGGTCGTGACCCCCGAATACCAGGTGTCGGCCCGGACGCCTTTCATCGAAATCGAGATGGAGGAGGAGCCGGAGCATCTGAATGAAGTTGTCGTTCGTCCCTCGCCTTTCCGCCGTACGATCGAGAGCCCGGTCAGTATGCAGGTGATCGGGATGCGGGAGATCGAGAAGAGTCCCGGCTCCAATCGTGACGTGTCGCGTATCGTTCGTTCCTATCCAGGCGTGTCGTTTTCGCCCATCGGTTATCGCAACGACCTGATCGTGCGGGGCGGCGGACCTTCTGAAAACCGCTTCTTCATGGACGGGATCGAAATTCCCAACATCAACCATTTCGCCACGCAGGGTGCCACGGGCGGTCCCGTAAGCATCGTGAATTCCGATCTGGTGCGCGAGATCAATTTCTATACGGGTTCGTTTCCCGCCGACCGTGCCGGGGCGCTCAGTTCGGTGTTGGATTTCCGGCTGCGGGACGGCGATCTCGAACGGCAGACCTTCAAGGCGACGCTCGGTGCCTCCGAAGTGTCGCTCAGCGGCAGCGGACACGTGGGCAAAAAGACGACTTACCTCTTTTCCGTGCGGCAATCCTACCTCCAGTTCCTCTTCAAATTGCTGGGGCTTCCTTTCCTGCCCAATTACATCGACGGGCAACTGAAGGTCAAGACCCGTTTCTCGGAGCGGGACGAGCTGACTTTCCTCGGACTGGTGGGCATCGACAACATGAAGCTCAATCTCGACGAGAAGGGCGAGGAGAACGAATATCTGCTCAGTTACCTGCCTCGTATCCAACAGGAAACCTTTACTGTGGGTGCCGTGTACCGCCATTTCGCCGGCCGGCACGTGCAGTCGGTGGCGTTGAGTCACAACTACCTGAATAACCGCAATACCAAATACCGCAACAACGACGAATCGACTCCGGATAATCTGACCCTGCGTTTGCGGGGCGTGGAGCAGAAGACGACCCTGCGGTTCGAAAATCGCTCCTACCTGGGCCGGTGGACGCTGCGCGAAGGTGCTGAATTGAACTATTCTACCTATCATAACAAGACTTTGCAGCGGACTTATCAGCAGGAAGCCGAGCTGCTCGACTATCGCACTTATTTGGGGATTGTCGGCTGGGGCTTTTTCGTGGGGGCCGACTATGCCTCCGCAGACAAGCGGCTGACGGTTTCGATGGGCGTGCGGGCCGACGGATGCGACTATTCGACGGAGATGGAGCGTTTCTGGAAGCAGCTTTCGCCCCGTGTGTCGGCTTCCTATGCCTTGAGCGACAGTTGGTCGGTGAGCGGTAGCGCAGGGCTTTTCTACCAGTTGCCGCCCTATACGGCACTCGGCTATAAGGACAATACGGGCGAGTTGGTCAATCGGGGCTTGGAGTATATGCGGGTCCTGCAAAGCGCCGTCGGCGTCAATTGGCGTCTGCGTGACCGGTTGGTGGTTTCGCTCGAAGGTTTCTACAAATATTATACGAATATCCCGCTTTCGGTGGCGGACGACGTGCCGCTGACCTGCAAAGGCAACGACTACGGCACCTCGGGCGACGAACTGCTCGTTTCTTCGGCTCAGGGACGTGCCTACGGTCTGGAGCTGATGGTGCGTTGGCAGCTTCCCGACCGTTTCAATCTGGTCGGCGCCCTGACCGTTTTCAGCAGCGAGTACCGCAGCCGGCACGATGCGAAATATATTCCTTCTGCCTGGGACAATCGTTTCGTGGCGAACATCAGCGGTACGTATGATTTCTCTCGCGGGTGGAGCGTCGGTGCGAAGCTGAGCGCTATCGGCGGAACGCCTTATACGCCGTACGACGTCGAGAAATCGTCGCTCGTCGAGGCGTGGAACGCTTCGGGACGTCCTTATTACGACTATTCGAAATACAATACCGGACGTTTGGATGCCTTCGCCCAGTTGGACGTGCGCGTCGATAAGGTGTTTTATTTCCGTAAATGCATGCTGGGTATCTATGTCGATTTGCAGAACGTGACCTTCAGCAAGCTCCGTCAGCCCGACGTGCTGATGAGTACCGGCGTGATCGAGAATCCTTCGGCTCCGCCTTCGGAGCAGCGTTATAAGATGAAGTATATCCGCCAGGCGAGCGGTACGTTGGTGCCGACGTTGGGCGTCACGGTCGAATTTTAATCGTACAGCCATGAAAAATAACTTGCTCAGCGACAAGCTCGCCTACAACGGGGATACGAAAACACGGACTCATCTGCATCTGTGCAGTTATACTGTGGATCGGGTCGAAGAGGCTTCGGGAGATGATTTCGAGGAGATGAAGTCCCGCTTTCAGCCCGATGGCATCACTTGGCTGCAGATTCACGGACTGGAAGATACGGATGCCGTGCAGACGGTTTGTACGCATTTCGGGATCGATTTTCTGGTCATGCAGGACATTCTCAATACCGACCATGCCAGCAAGGTCGAGGAGCACGATCAGTACAATGTGATTATTGCCAAGCAGATTATGGGTGGCGAAGCGATGCAGGTCAGTCTGGTGCAGGGCGCTGATTTCGTGCTGACGTTTCAGGAGCGGGACAACGATTTTTTCGACGATGTGATGCGTGCCATCCGCAGTAATGTACTGAAAATCCGTACCCGACAGTCGGACTACCTGTTTTCGGTGTTACTCAATGGCTTGATAACCGGTTATATGTCGGTTGCGGCGGCGATCAGCGACGGGTTGGAGGAGCTGGAATCTGCATTGCTGGCCGATACCGGAGACCGGGACATCGGAGTACAGATGCAGGAGCTCCGGCGGGATTACATGCAGCTCAAGCGGACGGTTCTGCCGCTCAAGGAACAATATTCGCGGCTGTTTCGTTCCGATTCGAGTTTGTTGCACCGGGTCAATCGGCCTTTCTTCAACGATGTGAACGATCACCTGCTCAACGTGGCGCAAAATATCGACATCTGCCGTGAAACCCTTTCGTCGCTGATGGATTTGTATATCTCGAACAACGATTTGCGGATGAACGATATTATGAAACGGCTGACTGTCGTATCGACCATCTTCATTCCGCTGACTTTTCTGGTCGGAGTATGGGGGATGAATTTCCGTAACATGCCCGAACTGGAGTGGGAGCACGGTTATATCCTGGCCTGGGGCGTGATGATCGTCATCGGATTCGTGACCTATTTGTTCTTCCGCACGAAAAAGTGGCGTTGAGGTGCGCAGTCGGTGCTTTTTTGGCGGACGATGCGGGGAAATTCCGGGATTTTGATTTTCTTTGTACCAAAATTCCGGGCGGTACCCGCGATTTAGCCGACATAAATCCTTGTGCCGACTGCGCGAACATTCTATTGAAAACCTCCGATGAAAAAGATTTTCTCATTTTCCCTGCTTCTCATCCTTGGCCTCGTGGCTTCCCAGATTCTTCCGGGGATGCTCGGGGAGGGCTATCCTGCATTCCGGGCCGGGGCGACGACCTTTCTCTATGTCTGTCTGTCGTTCATCATGATCAATGTCGGCCGGGAATTCGAGATCGATAAAAAACGTTGGCGCTCCTATGCCGAGGACTATTTTATCGCCATGGCTACGGCAGCCGTACCCTGGCTGCTCATCGCTCTGTACTATGTTTTCGTGTTGTTGCCGCCCGAGTTTTGGGGCAATGGCGACGCCTGGAAAGAGAATCTGTTGTTGAGCCGTTTTGCCGCTCCGACTTCGGCCGGCATCCTGTTCACGATGCTCGCGGCCCTGCGGCTCAAGCGAAGCTGGATGTATCGGAAAATTCAGGTGCTGGCGATTTTCGACGATCTGGATACCATCCTGCTGATGATACCTCTGCAAATCCTGATGATCGGTCTGCGCTGGCAGCTTTTCGTCGTCGTGGTGATCGTCTTTCTGCTGTTGTGGCTGGGGTGGAAGAAACTCAGTACGTATGAGTTGAGGCAGGATTGGTGGGCGATTCTGACCTATTCGGTCGTGGTTTTCGGTGTTACCCAACTGGTTTACCTGCTTTCCAAATATTATTTCGGCGAGGAGGGCAGTATTCATATCGAGGTGCTGCTTCCCGCTTTCGTATTGGGTATGGTGATGAAAACCAGGCATGTCGAATCTCGCGGGGAGCGGATGGCCGCTTCCGGCATTTCGTTCTTGTTCATGTTTTTGGTTGGATTGAGCATGCCGTTGTTTATCGGTATGACTGCTGCGACTGGGGAAGCTGCTTCTTCCGTGACCGGTTCGCAGCCCATGATGTCGTGGGGCGTGATCGCATTCCATGTGGTGATCGTCTCGTTGCTGTCCAACCTGGGTAAACTTTTCCCGATGTTTTTTTATCGTGACCGGAAGTTGAGCGAACGTCTGGCCCTTTCGATCGGTATGTTTACCCGCGGCGAGGTAGGAGCGGGCGTTATCTTCATTGCGCTGGGATATAGCTTGGGCGGTCCGGCACTGGTTATTTCGGTGCTGACCCTCGTGCTGAACTTGGTACTCACGGGGATCTTCGTCGTTTGGGTTAAAAAACTCGCCTTGCGGACTTACGCTCCCGAAGAGTTCGATGCCGTATCGACGATCCGTTGAAAGACGGATTTCGCCGGAATCCGTTTCTGATCTTTCACTCCGGATATAAAAGATTGCGGGAAAAAAGGTTCCCTTTCCTTGTGAATATCGAATGCAGTTGGGGGCGTGTGGGCTACGAGGTTTGATTCTGCTTTTGCCGCAGCTGTCCTTCTGACCTTGTGCAGCAACAGTGGAGGGCCGCTTTCGGAGTGGCGACAGGCTTTTTCCCTCTCCCCTTCTTATCCTGTGTTGGGAGGAAAGTCATCAGTTTATAGCGTTGCATGTATTTTCTCTTTTAACTCCGCAGCATTTCCGTTTACCCTCCAGCGTTTTTTCTCTCCTTTTATAATAGTATAGGTGTATTGTCTTCTGAACCGATCGAAGGTGTTTCTCGCGATCCCGTATTCCTTGCAGATTGCCGCGATACTTTTTCCCTGATTCAGCATTTGGACGATTTCAGCTCTGCCGGTTAGCCGTGCGGATCCGATTTGTTTTCCTGTTTCCCGAAAGATACTGTATTTTTCCATATTTTGTCGCGTCGCATTTTATGAGTCGGGCGACTATTGCGGATTCTGTTTCGCCTGTAGGTACTCTGTGGTGGTATCGGCCAAGTGGTTTTTATTTTCAGTCTTGTCTGCTTTGAATCTCTGATGCTCCTTTTGAAACATCTGATAATTGCCATATTTGGTCATTATCTGTTCGATGGTCTGCATTGGCATTATGCCTTCGTTATTGTACGACAATACGATGTATCTGAACCGGGCGTTCCGGATCAAATCTTTGAATGTATGCTGTACTTTCGCCTTACTGCAATAATTCGATTTGTTGTATTCTCTTAGCTCCGTTTTTCCCTTCGGAGTAAATGATTTATAGTCGGCAATCGTGTTCAGCAGATGGTAGTTTGCGCTGTATTGTCGGGAGTTGTACGGTGGGTCGAGGTATAAAATATCGCCCTCGATCCGCTTAATCAGACTATTCGCATCTTCATTGTACACTTCGTGTTCGCCGTTGTTTATTTGGTAATCTGCGGGAGCGATAACGAGCGTTTTCTGTGCTGACTGTTTGAGATGTTTGAAAAATGCTCCGTATACGGATGCCGTATTGGCGCATTTGGCTGCGTTTTCGAGCAGACAGCACAGCCGGAAATAGTATAAATCGTCGGATATTTCTCCGGTTTCTGCCAATGCTCGATAGTCGATCTGATGGCATCTATTTTTGATCGTTGTCATCGGAGAAATACTGACGGTCATTACCCCCCCCTCGACAATATTGAGAGTATATGAGACCATTCTCTGTCCCTGACAGCGAGTTCAGTATTTCTATATAATCGGCTTTGTTCGCAAGTTCGTAGCAGTTGCCTATATAGTTGCGATTGAGGACATAACTGTAATACTTCCAATTATTGGCTATTACTTTGCTAACTCGTGTTTTGAAATGAGCCCTACGATACACGTACCTGCAAAGAGATCGCAGAATACCATATCCGATGGATTATCGCCGACGACCTTTTTGATCGTATTGTCGATAAAATCCCGCAGCGAATATTTCGATCCTATGTAATTCATCACTCGTACATGATATTATTAAACTTCAGCATTTCTTCGTCGTCTGTAAATTCTATAATATTCCAAGGATAGGAGGTAACGTCTATTGGATTTTGTGTCGAACGCTCTGAATGCGTTGATGTTTTTTTGACCGAGTTCTGATTCCGGGCATATCAGGATTGGATGTATTACGCTCGGTCTGTTGGGAATATACTACTGTTCTATTCAGTCTATATATCGGGATATCTGTCTGGGATTAGTTACGGCCTTCAGTTCGATAGGTACGATCTATTTTGTTTTTTCATCTATTTTCTGCGAAAACATCACATCGATTCGCTGCATGCCGATGCCGCATGAAACCTTGTTTCCTAACTATTCTATGTTTTTGCAATTGACTTTAAGGGCCCGGTTCAAGATCGGATCCCTGCCGATATGTTGCGCCAAATACATCTGCAAATGTACTTTATAGGCTTTCCTGTTGCGTCTCTTGTAGATCAGTCGGGGCAAGATGTCGAACGCGGTCTGTGTTTCGTCGGCATATACTTCAGTTTGCAACATATTTTCGACTTGTCTTCTGTTTTCATCGGTGAAACTGTTCCCGTTGAGGGCCTTATGGTTATTTTTTCGAGCGGATTAAAGAAAACAACCGCTCTGCCTCATAGGGCATAAGCATGGTATTTCCGCGATTGCCTTTCAGCTTTCTGTATATCAAACTGCACAGCATTTGATAGGGGCCTATATACCTTATTATATCATCCAAAGCCTCCCATTCGGAAGCCCCTTTTGCAAATACTTCGTACGGTTTGCTCAATACCCGGAATGTCAGATTTATCCAAAGTTTCTCGCGCAAATAGTAACCGTCGGGTTTAAGGAAAGGGTCACTGGCGATCTGATATATGCCGTAAAATTTCCCTTCTTTTCCTTTCGATGTCTGCACGTAAAATATCGCATAATCGTTCGCGCGTACCCGGCTGAAATCGGCCATCATTGCAACCAGTGTATTTCCCGTTTGAGCAACTGATATATTGGAATGTGCTGATCGGTTGAAACCTACGGTTTTATTTCTGGATCTCGTGCCTGCGAACATGTGCTCCAGATGTACTCGGAAACTCTGCTCGGTTGAATAAAAAGTAGTCGCTTTTCAACGCTCTGTATTTCCAGATGTTTTGTGCGCCTAATTTACCGCGATTCCCTTCGATATTTTTAACCACGATGCCCTTTAACTTGACTTTCAGGTGTTGTTTTACGGAATCCATTATCTTGAAAGCCAAAGGAATCACTTCGCTTTTTTCAGAAATATCCCCAGGTGACTATCGCAAAATAACCGTTCTTTCTCAAGTATCGGAAGCCGTGGCTATTGCGTTCGACAATTTTTTTTAGAAAGCATCGATGTCCGAAATATTGGACTGGTCCCTGCTGTCGTCGGTGAATTTTACGATGTCCAGATAAGGCGGATGAGCGATCATAAAATCGACCTCCTCTCGGTGCCTTTCGCCCAGCTATGCTGCGATCGCCTCGGAAAACGGCTGTCGATCGGTGACATCGACACTCTTGATTGCGTAGTTGATCGAAGACCATTCGCTCATAATGCTATTGACATAATCGATAATTTTTTTGGGGGGGCGAATCCGATGTAATCTTTGCGCAGGTTTTCATATGCGAACAGGGTAGTCCCGCTGCCTGCGAACAACTCCAGCACGGTATTTCCGGCATTCGTAAGCGTTTGAGTAGTTGGGGAACGAAATTGCCGTGATAGATATTCTTGTGCTTGCCTTGCCTATCTCTTTCGGGGATCAACCACAGGCTGTCCACATTTAGATCGATCTGCTTCCAGTTATCTTTATTGATCTCCATAACCTGTTTGAATTTATCTTTATACCTCGGCTGAATAAGGGACTTTGTAAAATTTTTTTATCCTACATAGATCCTTTACGGTGGGATCCAATTACAAAGATACACGAAACGGTAAGATATATCAGCTATAAGGGGCTGTTTGGACAATAAAAAAGGCGGAAAACTTAAGTTTTCCGCCTTTCCGTACCCCCTCAGGGGCTCGAACCCTGGACCCCAACATTAAGAGTGTCGTGCTCTACCAACTGAGCTAAAGAGGCGTTTGCAGGTGCAAATGTAGGATGTTTTTTTTATTTCTGCAAGAAAAAAATATTTTTTCTTCGTAAAAAATGCAGAGGAGGGCTTCGAAACGGAATTTTGCTTTTTTTTATCTTGTGTATATACTAAATAAAATATTATTTAAGTTATATAGGTGCATCGACTGGTTACCGAATTATTATGTTTCAAGATTTATTATTTCGGTACATCCGTCCAGGTGATGGAAAAAACGCCGCCTGTGGGCTAAAAATCATTTTTTTTGGGGGGGGGATTTTTTGTAGGTACGAATATTTGAATTTTAAATGTAAGATATTCAATATATTGTGATTTTTGATTTGCTTTTTTATTGAAAAAACTGTCTTAAAAAGTTGTTTAAGTTAGATTAATTTCCTACCTTTGAGAGAATTTCGGATTAAGAATTCGATTCCGAATGAAGGCGAGAATATTGATTCCGTTCGGTGCAGTTGCTTTATCGCAGGAATACGCTGGGGAACGGACGGGACAAAAGAATTGAATTTTGTTGGTTATATTGTGTATTAGGATTATTCTACGATACTTGCATGGTGGATTTTCGCTTTTTTATGATGTTTTTAATACCTAACTTTTAATTTTTATTAACCCGAAAGGGTGTCCGGATTTCGATCCGGTAGCTCTTTCACTAAACTACTTGTTATTTTTTTCTATGAAAAAGTATTTTTCTTTTGCGATGGCGCTTGTGGCGATGCTCGCAATGGTGAGTGCAAGCAGTGGCTGAAGCGACGATGGCGTGGATTACAGCGTCACCATCGTAGCTAAAACTACGCTTTCCTTATCGAAAAACGCTGGAACGGGTCGTTTGGCGTATGAAATTCAAGGGGCCGATAAATCGTCTATTGTCGAGGCAACGACGAACGTGGATTGGATCAAGAATTTCAACTATGCGGAGCCGGGATACGTCCAGTTTGATTACACTGCACTCGACGAGGGTGTCGAGTCTCGTTCGGGGCAGATCACCCTTTCTTATACGGGGGCAGCCGATGTAGTCGTTACCGTAAATCAGGGTGGTACCATGACGTTCGAACTTACGATCGATCCGAAGTCGATTACGGCAAACGGCTGTGCAATGCAGATCGTTCCTTCGAACGAGAGCGAGACCTATCTGTGCGCTTTTATGACTAAAGAATACGTCGATTCGTTCGAGTCCGACGAGGCTTTCATTCAGGCCGACTTGGAGGCGGTGAAAGAACAGGCCGAAAGTCGGGGGATGAAGTTGTCTGAATGGTTGAACATCTTACTCATGAAAGGTTCGAAGACCAATACCGTGGATGACTTGTCGCTTGCCAATACGGCATATTATGGGTATGTGTACGGTTGTACGTCCGAGGGCGTGCCTACTACGGACCTTTTCAAGGCGGAGTTCACGACCCAGAATGTCGAGATGACCGACCTTACGTTCACGGTTACTTCCAAGCAGGTCAATGCCGACCCTTATCCCGACAACAATCCTTACAACGTAGAGGTAACGATCACTCCGAGCAATCCGGATGCGAAGTGGATGTTCTCGACGATGAACAGTTATGTTTACAAGGTTGACGAGTGGACCAGCAAAGAGTATTTGCAGGAGTTGCAGTCCAGTGCGCGTAAGCAGCGTCCGACTCTTTATCAGGGCGAGCAGAAGTTCATGTTGAACACGTCTTTAAAAAACCGTGTATGGGGCGGTAACGACTACTATTTCTGGTGCTTCGGCATGGATGACAACTACAATATCAACAGCGAAAATGCCGAGGAATATTTCACGGTTACGACCGGAGAGATTCCTGTAACCGATAATTGCACGTTCACGGTCGAGAAGTTGAATGTGACAGCTCAGGATTGCGAGATCAAGATTACGCCCTCGAATCTGGAGACGAAATATTTCATCGGTATGTATCCCGGCGGCAGTGCCGAGAAATACGGTAAAAGCGTTTGTGTCGAGCGTCTGCTCCAGCGTCTGGATATGTATGATTCCGGTTCGGGCCTGGGTGATGGCACCCCTCCCAACTGGCAGACCAACGAATGGGTGCAGAAAGGCGAAATGACGACCAAGATGGGGGCCGATCAGGAGTGGCGTATCGAGCCGGAGAGCACTTACGAAATCTTTATTTTCGGTTTCGACAAATACGGACATCGTACTACCGATGTTTCGGTGACCGAATTCACGACTCCGGAATATGTCGCTCCTACAGATTTTAAGTTGGAATTCGAGTTCTCGGAGATCGAAATGCGTAGCTTTACTTGTACCGTTACTCCGTCTCACGACGACGTTTGGTATCATGTCGGTATCATTAACGCAGAAGTCTTCGATTCGTATAACGGCAACTGGCTTAAGTTCCTCGACGATTTGATTCATGGCGATGGCGGCGGAGACTTGTCGCAGTATGTGGGTGAGGAGATATTGTCGACCGATTGTACGCCCGGTACCCAGTATGTAGCTTATGGTTTTGCTTATGCGAGCGGTACCTATCAGTCCGACTTGTCGACCGGCCGGGTTGAGTCGAAACCGCTGCCGCGTAATGATAACGCAACTGTGTCTGGAACATGGCAGGTTTACAACGGTGATGAACTTGCAGCTCGTTATCCCTCGGCTTGGAAGGACTATAAGGGAGTGCAGTATGTATGCGTTTACCAAGCGGAGCCGACTAGTGAGGAAACTGCTCACACGTGGGTCTTTGTCCATGCTCCTCGTGGTGGCGATCTGCCTCTGCCGGATATGTTGATCTTCGATTATTTCGAGAATTATCCGTTTGTAGCCATCTATAAGGATGCTAAGCACGGTCGTTGTACTCCGCCGGGAGTAGGTCCTTGGGGCTTCTACTATGCAGGTCAGGACGAAACCGGTGCTTGGGGACCGTTGGGCTACGAAACAATCATGATGAACGATCCTGACCACCAGGGGGATATCGATACTGCTCCGACCGATGGTTTCGACGATAAGCGCGAGGATAAGTCCAGTGTATCGACCGTATCGAAAGTGAGCCTCTCTGCTCCGATCCGCTTCAGCCAGGCTTCGTTTATTCAGATCGAGCGTGAGCGTATGGACCATGGAAAAGCCACTATCTTCAATACGCCTAAAAAGGAGGCGACGGTGAACGTGGATTTCGATGTGGATGCACAGTTGAAGAATATCACTGATAATATTCGATAATTTGAAGTCGAACAGTTATTCGTCGATCTTCGATGAGTAACGGAATCCCGGAGGGGAAGAGAGCGATCTCTTCCCCTCTTTTTTGTGTATAAGGATCTTTGGAAGAGATAGACTTGGGGAAAGTCCCTTGACATTCGTTTGTATGTC
>OMAY01001193.1_pt1 | contig 12753 bp, 10 predicted proteins | sample 1673611 | NCBI WGS metagenome assembly OMAY01 (sample SAMEA103958117, study PRJEB25191) | human gut metagenome | biome: human-associated habitat [ENVO:00009003]; feature: intestine environment [ENVO:2100002]; material: feces | place: Germany | collected 2013/2015
ATCGCTCGATGAACTGACCGAGATATTGAAACAATATAAAACCCTGCACAATACGACCGACGTTGACACCGCCAAACGTGCCATACGCGCCATCGAAATAGAAGAGTATTACGCACATACACCCGTAGACGAACGGGCTTTTCCGCAACTGAACAGTCTGATTGTGGGAATAGACATTGACCGCGAACTGCGCCGTGAAAAAATAACACGACGTCTGCAACAGCGGCTCGAAGAAGGAATGGTGGAAGAAGTACGCGACTTGATAAAGAAAGGTATCAAACCTGAGGACCTCATTTACTATGGTCTGGAATATAAATACCTGACTCTGTACGTCATAGGAGAGCTGACTTACGAACAGATGTTCCACGACCTGGAAATAGCTATCCATCAGTTTGCCAAACGGCAGATGACATGGTTCAGAGGCATGGAACGCCGTGGTTTTACCATCCACTGGATGAATGCCCAATGGAGTATGGAAGAAAAAATAGCATTTGTAACCCAATTAATCGAACAATAAAAAAGAGACTCATGAGCGTAGAACCCAATAAATGGGGAATCATATATAACCCCAAAGCCGGAACACGGAAAGTCCAAAAACGATGGAAAGAAATCAAAGAGTACATGGACAGTAAAGGTGTGTCTTACGACTATGTACAATCCGAAGGATTCGGGTCCGTGGAACGGCTGGCTGGCATACTGGCAAACAACGGCTACCGCACCATTGTCATCGTAGGGGGAGACGGCGCACTGAACGATGCCATCAACGGCATTATGCACTCCGACGCAGAAGACAAGGAAAACATTGCCATCGGAATCATCCCCAATGGCATCGGGAACGACTTTGCCAAATATTGGGACATCGGCTCCGAGTACAAAGAAGCCGTGGACTACCTCATCGAAGGCAGACGACGCAAGATAGACGTCGGTACCTGCTACTATTATGATGGTGAAAAGCATCAGACCCGCTATTTTCTGAATGCCATCAACATCGGACTGGGAGCACGTATCGTGAAAATCACCGACCAGTGTAAGCGTTTCTGGGGAGTAAAAGCCCTGTCGTACTTCATGGCTTTGCTTTCCATCATATTCGAGCGCAAGCTCTATCGGATGCATCTGAAAATCAACGGCGAGCACATCCGCGGACGAATCATGACCGTATGCATAGGCAGCGCATGGGGATATGGACAAGCCCCAAGTGCCGTTCCTTATAACGGATGGCTGGATGTATCGGTCATCTATCGTCCGGAGTTACTGCAACTTTGGTCCGGGTTGTGGATGCTTATCCAAGGACGAATCCTCAACCACAAAGTAGTCAGGCCCTACCGGACTCAGAAAGTCAAAGTATTGCGGGCTCAAAACGCTTCTGTCGATTTGGACGGACGAATTCTCGACCGCCACTTCCCGTTGGATATCGGAGTGATGCATGAAGCGATCACGCTGATTATCCCCAATTGACAGTAAGCCATACTATTTCAGCTGACTCAACTTTCGCAAGCTCAAGTTGCAGTTGACGAGCAACAAGTAGACGAGTTGACAAGGAGTTGGTTGCGAGCCGTTTCAAAACGATACTTTATCAAGCAGGTGTTCCGACCTTGTTGACTGAAGCCTTGTCAACTGATAAGTTGAGCACCTGCGAAACTTAAATAAGTTAATAAAAAAGCAAATTAAATAAGTCTTATTACAAAGACAGATATTAGAACTTATTATGATAGAACTAAAAAACAATCCTGCCGGCAACTTTTTCCTGATTGCCGGTCCTTGTGTAATTGAAGGAGAAGAAATGGCCTTGCGCATTGCAGAACGCATTGTGGGCATCACCGAAAAGTTACAGATACCTTACGTGTTCAAAGGCTCTTATCGGAAAGCCAACCGCTCGCGTCTGGACTCATTCATGGGAATCGGCGACGAAAAAGCCCTGAAGATACTCAAAAAAGTACACGATACGTTCGGCGTACCGACTGTAACAGACATCCATGCAGCCGACGAAGCAGAAATGGCAGCCGAATACGTTGACATTCTGCAAATTCCTGCTTTCCTTTGCCGGCAAACGGACCTGCTGATAGCTGCAGCCAAGACGGGTAAGACCATCAACATCAAAAAAGGACAATTCCTGTCGCCGCTTGCCATGCGTTTTGCCGCCGAAAAAGTGATTGAAGCCGGCAATAAACACGTCATGCTGACCGAACGCGGTACTACCTTCGGCTATCAGGATCTGGTAATAGACTATCGGGGTATTCCTGAAATGCAATCGTTCGGCTTCCCAGTAATCCTTGATGCTACCCACTCCTTACAGCAGCCGAATCAAGCCAGTGGAGTAACCGGAGGAATGCCTCAGCTTATTGAAACAGTGGCTAAAGCTGGTATTGCAGTAGGAGTAGACGGGCTGTTCATCGAAACACACGAGAATCCGGCTGTAGCCAAGAGCGACGGTGCGAACATGCTGAAGCTGGACTTGCTGGAAGGACTGCTCACCAAATTAGTAAGAATAAGGAAAGCCATTAAAGAAACAGAAGACTAAATTCCAAAATATTTTTAGGCTTCTGTGTGATTTATCGCTTTTCTTTCCGACAGATAAGTCAGAAAACAACTTAATTACAAAAAGAAATGAAACATCTATTTCGTAAATTAGGATTTGCCGTTATCATGTTATGCGGCAGTTTCCAACTGGCATCGGCTCAGATGCAGATGCCTCCCATCCCGGTAGATAAAGATGTACGTATCGGACATCTTGACAACGGTCTGACCTATTACATCCGCCACAACGCCCTGCCCGAGCATCGTGTCGAATTCCACATTGCTCAAAAAGTAGGTTCTATCCTTGAAGAACCACAACAACGTGGTTTGGCTCACTTCCTGGAGCACATGGCCTTCAACGGAACCAAGAACTTCCCGGGCGATGAAAAAGGACTGGGCATCGTACAGTGGTGCGAAACCAAAGGTATCAAGTTTGGTGTGAACCTCAATGCCTATACTTCAGTAGACCAGACTGTTTATCGCATCAGCAATGTGCCTACTGATGATCAAAGCGTAGTAGACTCCTGCTTGCTCATTCTGCATGACTGGAGCAACGCCGTACTGCTGTCAGACAAAGAAATCGATAAAGAGCGCGGTGTCATTCACGAAGAATGGCGTAGCCGGAACAGCGGCATCATGCGTCTGTACACCGAAGCCCAGGCCGTGATGTACCCGGGAGACAAATATGCAGACTGTATGCCTATCGGAAGCATTGATGTCATTGATAACTTCCCCTATCAGGCTATCCGCGACTATTACGCCAAATGGTATCGTCCCGACCTGCAGGGAATCATCATTGTGGGTGACATAGACGTTGACCAGATGGAAGCCAAAATCAAGTCAGTATTTGCTGACGTGAAGAAGCCCGTCAACCCGGCCAAACGTGTTTATTATCCGGTAGCCGACAACCAGGAACCTTTGGTTTACATCGGTAAGGATAAAGAAATTGACGACCCGACTATCGAAATCTACTTCAAGCAAGACCCGACACCCGACTCCATTAAAGGGAACATGGCTTACCTGCTGCAGCAATACATGCTTAGCATGACTACCAGCATGCTCAACTCCCGCTTGAACGAATTGCGTCAGTCTGCCAATCCTCCGTTCATCTATGCCGGATGCTATTATGGAAATTACTTCCTTGCACAGACCAAGGATGCCTTTACTTTAAGCATCAGCAGCAAGGCAGAAGGCATTAACGAAGCCCTGAAAGCCGGATTGACCGAACTGGAACGCGTACGCCGCTACGGATTCACCGAAAGCGAATACGAACGCGCACGTGCCAACTACCTGCAACGTCTGGAATCGGCTTACAATGAACGCGAGAAGACCAAAAACGATTCTTACGTCAACGAATATATCAACCACTTCCTGATGGCAGAACCGATCCCCGGCATCGAATTCGAATATACGACCATGAATCAGATTGCTCCGAACATCCCGGTAATGGCCATCAACCAGGCAATCCAACAAGGTGGTCTGCTGCCCGACAACAACCAGGTAGTATTCATTGCTGCTCCTGAAAAAGAAGGAATTGTTTGTCCTACCAAAGAAGAGGTTGTCGCACAGCTGAAAGGCATGAAAGACCTCAAGGTAGAAGCTTATGTTGACAAAGTATCCAACGAACCGCTGATGAAAGAAGCTCCGAAAGGTGGTAAAATCATTTCTGAGAAAGAAGGCGATATCTATGGTAGTACAAAATTAGTTCTTTCAAATGGTGTAACTGTCTATGTAAAGAAGACTGATTTCAAAGCTGATGAAATCCGCATGAAAGGTACCAGTCTGGGTGGTAAATCCATTTTCCCCGACAAAGACGCACTGAACTTTGCCGTTATGGACAACGTAATAGCTGTAGGTGGTTTGGGTAACTTCAGCCAAGTAGACTTGACGAAAGTACTGGCTGGCAAGAAAGTTTCCGTCAATGCCGGTCTGGGTGCTACCACTGAGAATGTATTCGGTACCTGCTCACCAAAAGATTTTGAAACTATGATGCAGCTGACATATCTCACCTTCACCGCTCCCCGTAAAGATGCGGAAGCATTCGAATCTTTTAAAAACCGTATGAAAGCCCAATTGGAAAGTGCGCAGGCAAATCCTCTTTCTTCTATAAACGACTCTTTACAGAAAGCAATGTACAATAATCACCCGCGTGTAGTAATGATGAAACCGGAAATGGTGGATCAGATTGATTACGACCGTATTCTGGAAATGTACAACGACCGTTTCAAAGATGCCAGCGACTTTACATTCTACTTTGTCGGAAACATTGACCTTGAAACTGCCAAACCACTGATTGCCGAATACTTAGGTGCACTGCCTGCCATCAATCGCAAAGAGACCTTCAAAGATACGAAGATGAGTATACGCAAAGGTGTGTACAAGAATGAATATGCCAAAGAGCAACAAACTCCTACAGCAACCATCGTATTCCTGTACAGCGGTAAAGCTCCTTATACTTTAAAGAATGACATTTTGCTAAGCTTTGCAACTCAGGTTCTTGATATGGTTTATACTGAAGAAGTACGCGAAAAAGAAGGTGGTACATATGGTGTGAACTGTTTTGGCGACTTACAGAAGTATCCGAAAGAACAATTATTGTTGCAGATTGTCTTCCAGACCGATCCTGCTAAGAAAGATAAACTGGCAGGTATTGTAGTAGACGAGTTGAAGAAACTTGCAGCCGAAGGACCGTCAGACGTACACTTGCAGAAAGTAAAAGAGTACATGCTGAAGAAGTATGCCGACAACCAGAAAGAAAACGGATATTGGATGAATAATCTGAACGATTACTTCTATTATGGCATGGATATGACAGAAGGATACACGGATATCGTAAATAGCATCACAGCTAAAGATATCCAGAAGTTTGTATCTGACCTGTTGAAACAAGGAAATGAAATCGAGGTAACCATGACGGTACCCAACAAATAGTGATAAAGGATAAGTGATTAGTGATAAGCGAGTGCATTCTTACTTATTACTAATCACTACCTTCTAATCACTCCATTAATCACTAACAACTAATCACTAAACAGCATGAATCTATTTCTTGAGCTACGCAGACACGGAAAGTTAGCTGAAAAGCGGCATCCGATGTACGAGAAAAGTAAGTTCGGAAAGTTTTGGATGTACTTCATGAGTGTGTTCTGGGCAGGGTATCTCATTTTCTTCGGAACAACATTCGCTTTCGCCTTCGACGGAGGCGCCAAAGAAGCCTATCACGTAATGAACAGCGGCCTGATCTTCATACTCGCCCTGGACTTCCTTTTGCGGTTACCCTTCCTGAAAACACCGACACAGGAAGTTAAACCATACTTACTGCTCCCCATCAAAAGGAGTCGTCTTATCGACTTCCTGCTCCTACGCTCGGGACTTAACAGCTTTAATTTGCTTTGGCTCTTCCTGTTCGTTCCGTTCGCTATTATCACTGTTACCAAATTTTATGGAATAGGAGGTGTATTGACTTACTGCATTGGTATTTGGTTGCTCATCGTATTCAATAATTACTGGTATCTGCTATGTCGTACGCTGATGGACGAACGCATCTGGTGGGTTCTCTTGCCGATAGTCGTATACGGAGGTATTGCAGCTGCACTTTTCGTTCCAGATGACAGTCCGTTATTCGGTTTCTTCATTGATCTGGGTGAAGGATTTATCACGGGAAACATACTCACATTTATCTGTGTCCTGGTAGCCATTTCCCTTATGTGGTTCATCAACCGGAGCATTATGCAAAAACTGGTCTACAATGAACTGAATAAAACAGAAGACACTACCGTTCAAGTAAAAACAGTATCCGAATACAAGTTCCTGGACCGTTATGGCGAAATAGGCGAATACATCCGGCTGGAGTTGAAATTGCTACTACGCAACAAGGTGTGCAGGAAGTCACTTTATTCCGTTACCGCTATAGTACTGATTTTCAGTCTTACCATCAGTTTTTCTGATATTTACGATGGTGGCTCCCGCGACTTCTTCGTACTTTACAACTATATCATCTTCGGAATTCTGTTCCTCTCTCCGCTGATGAGCTACGAAGGTAACTACATTGACGGTCTGATGAGCCGCAAGGAGTCCATCTATTCATTGTTGCGTGCCAAATACATCTTGTACAGCATCGCACTCATCATCCCGTTTGTGCTGATGATACCGGGTATGGTGACGGGTAAAGTATCTGTACTGGAATGCACCGCTTGGATTATATTCGTTCCGGGTGCCGTATACTTCTGTCTGTTTCAGTTGGCAGTGTATAACAACAAGACGCTTGACCTTAATGCCAAAATGACTGGACGGCAAAATGTGGGTACCGGTTTGCAGAACCTCATTGCAGGAGGTGCATTCGGAGTGCCGTTGCTACTATTCTTCGTACTGAATGCGACGGTGGGCAAAGAAGTAACCCCATGGATTCTCTTAGTTGTCGGCATACTATTCATCGCAACTTCAAGATGGTGGCTACGGAATGTATATCATCGCTTCATGAAGCGCCGATATAAGAATATGGAAGGATTTCACGATAGTAGACAAAAATAATAACGAATATGATAGAGATTAACCAACTTCAAAAAAACTTCGGCGAAAAGAAAGCCGTAGATATCGAGAAATATAGCATCTACCAGGGCGATATGTTAGGATTGGTAGGCAACAATGGTGCGGGTAAGACTACCCTCTTCCGTCTGATACTGGACCTGCTACAGGCAGATCTGGGAAATGTGACAATCAATGACATCGATGTATCCAAAAATGAAGACTGGAAACAATTCACAGGTGCTTTCATCGATGATGGTTTCCTGATCGATTACCTCACTCCCGAAGAATATTTCTACTTCATCGGTAAAATGTACGGTCTGAAAAAAGAAGAGGTAGACGAACGTCTGCTTCCATTTGAACGCTTCATGAGTAACGAAGTCCTCGGACAAAAGAAATTCATCCGTAACTTCTCTGCCGGAAACAAGCAGAAAATAGGTATTATCTCCGCCATGCTGCATCATCCGCAATTGCTGATCCTGGATGAACCGTTCAATTTCCTTGATCCGAGTTCACAGTCCATCATCAAGCACCTGCTGAGAAAATACAATGAAGATCACCATGCCACAGTCATTATTTCAAGTCATAACCTGAACCATACGGTGGATGTGTGTCCGCGTATTGCTCTGATGGAGAATGGAGTGATTATCCGTGATATTCAGAATGAGAATAACTCGGCTGAAAAGGAGCTTGAAGACTATTTTAATGTCAGAGTAGAAGAAGAAATTGAAGAAGAGAAAATGGAAATGACGGCTCAGGAAACAGCAATTCAAGAAGTACCAGTTCAGAAAACGCCCGTTCAGGAAACAATTGTTCAACCGGAAGAGAAAGAGGAACAAGCATGAAGAAATACCTCTCTTATATAGTTGCACTTATCGGACTGACCTTTAGTTTAAGTTCTTGCCATACATCAGCACCTCGTCTCGACTACAAAGCGCTGGCAAAAGCTTCTGTCCGCATGGGAATAGACATAAATAAGGAAGATAACCACAAATTGTACATAGCCTCTGCGGAGTGGATAGGTGTCCCCTACCGCGCAGGCGGTGACAACAAACGCGGAACAGATTGTTCCGGACTGGTATCACAACTCTATAAGCAGGTATACAACATCCGTTTATCCAGAAGCACCGATGAACAACTCAAAGAAAGCAATAAAGTCTCCCGTCGCAACCTGCGTGAGGGAGATTTGGTGTTTTTCACCAGTCGTGCGTCCAAGAAAAGAGTGGCCCATGTGGGTATCTATCTTAAAAATGGGAAATTCATACATGCCAGCACAAGTAAAGGAGTTATTGTCAGCAGTCTCAACGAGCAATACTACACGCAATACTGGCTTCGCGGAGGACGAGTAAAATAATAAGCAATATTCAAATGAACTCTAAATAGAAAAATAATGAAAAAGATTTTAGGTATTCTCCTTTTTATCGGCATCGCACTGAATGCCAATGCGCAGTTACTCTGGAAAATATCCGGTAACGGCCTGGAAAAGCCCTCATACATTTTAGGAACGCACCATTTAGCTCCGCTAAGCATAAAAGACAGCATTGCCGGCTTGCCACAGGCAGTAGACGGTACTTCACAAGTATATGGAGAAGTAGTTATGTCCGAAGCAATGTCTCCTGAATTCATGCAAACGATGCAGCAAAACATGATGATGGCGGGAGACACGACCCTTCAAGTTCTCTTCACCCCCGAACAATATGAGTTAGTAGGTAAGGCTGTAAAAGAAAACCTGATGGCGGATATTGCCATGTTAGCTAAAATGAAACCGGCTTTCATCACCCAGCAATTGACTCTTATTTTATGTATGAAGCATTTGGGTGGTTTCAATCCACAAGAACAACTGGATACTTACTTCCAACAACAAGCTATACAGAGTGGTAAGAAAGTAGGCGGTTTGGAAACTCCGATATCACAAATCAACGTACTGCTCAATAGTCAGACATTGCAACGCCAGGCAAATCTGCTTTACTGTTTAGTAAGTGACATCGATAAAGCTATGGATCAAACCAAACGCCTGAACAATGCCTATAAAGCTCAAAACCTGGACGAAATGTTGAAACTGATGGAAGAGCGTGACGGCAACTCTTGTGACCCTCAACCGGGAGAAATGGAAGATCTGTTAGACAACCGCAACAAAGCCTGGATTGAGAAGATGCCTTCAATCATGAAAGAAATCCCTACTCTCTTTGTAGTGGGTGCAGGACATCTGCCAGGAACAAATGGGGTATTGAAGCTATTGAAAGAAAAAGGTTATACAGTGGAACCTATGAAATAAAATACTATAAATTCTCTCTTTACTAACATTACCTAAACACGAAAACAATGAAAATATCGGGTGATCGCAAGTGGTTTGTGATCACCCGTTTTTTTGATCAAAGTTGTTTTTATCTTCTCTTCTTTATACTATCGAAGCATAAATCTCAGCACTCCACCTTTTACCAGTTCTTCATGACTGATGCGGTAGCGGGATAATTTCTTCCCTCCTAACTCCATCTCACGAATGTATAAGGACTCTGTTGAAGGGCGCCCAGTTTCTATCACCAGCTTATCGCTTCCCCAAGTATCAGAGTCAAGACGAATCACCACCTTGTCGAATACAGGCGTAGTAAGGGTATAATACGGATCACCAGGACAGTCGGGGTAAAATCCTATCATGTTAAAGATGGCCCAGGTAGACATGGTACCGGTATCATCATTACCGGGAATACCATCGGGAGCATTTTTAAAATACTTCTGCAAAAGCCTTCGAGTCTCTTTCGTACGCCATTCTTCGCCCTTGAAATAAGAAAAGAGATGAGCATAAGCAATGTCGGGTTCATTGGCAGGATCATAGAGACCATCGTCAAAGACACGCTGAAGTTTTTCAATGAAAGGTTTCTGTCCACCCATGAGACGGGCAAGCCCTTTCACATCGTGGGGAACATAGAAACTGTAATTCCAGGCACATCCTTCATGAAAACCGGGATTCGGTTCAAAATTCTCTCCCTGTCTCGGATTGAAAGGTGAATAGAACTGACCGTCAGGCAGAATGGGACGGAAAGTACCAAATTCCTTACTATAATAGTGTTTATATCCCAATGAACGGTTATAAAAAAGACGGGCATCAGCCTGATATTTCCGCGCTTCTGCTTTTTTACCCTGTTCCGCTGCCCGTTTACCCAATGCATCCGCCAGCAGGGAAAGAGAATAATCCGCAATATAATACTCCAATGCATGAGAAACTGAATTATCGTACTGTTCACGCAAAGGAACATATCCTAATGACATATAATCATCATTATCCGGCCTTAGCAAATTCTCGGCACCGGGCAAAGTGGCAGATTTATACATAGCTTCATAAGCCAGATCGATATCAAAATCACGTAAGCCTTTCAACCAGGTATCAACGACGACAGGAATAGACGGGTCACCCTCCATAGTCAACGTTTCACGTCCGTAGAGTTCCCATTTAGGTAGCCAACCATGTTCGCGATACATATCGAGCATGGAACGCACCATTTGTAACTGACGTTCGGGATAAACCAACGTAAGGAGTTGGTGAACATTACGATACGTATCCCAAAGCGAGAAAACAGTGTAACGCTCTCCCTTTGTTGTCAGAATCTGATCACTTTCCATGGCGGGATACTGACCATTGACATCTTGCAGGATATTGGGATGTATCAATGTATGGTAAAGAGCAGTATAAAAGACAGTTTTCTGTTCTTCCGTTCCGCCTTCGACAAGGATACGCGAAAGATCCTCATTCCAACGCATACGGGCATCAGCCAATACCTGACTGAAATTCTTTCCACTTTGCTCTGTATCCAGATTCAAACGGGCATTCTCAATGCTTACAAAAGAAACTCCCATTTGCACTTCGATCTGTTCACCTTCCGTCGTGTTGAAAGTAAGAAAAGCACCGATATCATCTCCGGCTATTTCCTTACGATAACGGGTATAAAGTTTGTAGCGTCCGTTGTCAGGATCCCATTCAGCTTCCACTCCGGTCATGGGACGCTGCTTTTTCCAATAACCGCTGGATGCCGGTTGCTTGTTGACACGCATTACAAAATAAATGGGAAATACCGCCTGGGGGGTATAGCAGAAAGTTCCCAATAATTTCATACCTTCAAATTCGGTGTCGCTCACCTGTTTCAAGAAAGCACCGGTTTCATTCGTCAGTCCTTCACCCAAATTCAGTAATACATGACTCTGTCCGGCAGGAAACGTAAAACGTGAAACACCCGTGCGGGGAGTGGCAGACACCTCAGTCTTTACATTATAGCGAGTGAGGAAATTACTGTAATATCCCGGAGAAGCCTGTTCATCTTTATAACGACTTCCATACTCTTTATAATCTACGGACAATTCACCCGTAGTAGGCATCAGCAATAAAGATCCCAGTTCGGGACACCCTACACCACTCAGATTGACATGCGAATAGCCGGTAAAAAAGCAATTGTGATACTCGTAAGGAGTAGACCACCAACGAGCATCTTTATCATACTTATTATCTTCCGATCCCATCACATTGAAGGGGACCACGGACATCATTCCATTGGGACAGACCGCTCCCGGATTCGTAGTTCCAAAGTTGGTAGTACCGATGAAAGGATTGACATAGCTTATAGGTAAAGCCCCCTCTCTACCTCCGGCAAACGCCGGAAGCAGACAAAGGGCAGAAAGTGTGTAAGCCAATAAAATACGTTTCATAGTCGACTGATTCTTTAAGGGATTAACTATACAATGCTGTTTTTCTTCGTAAATTCTATGATTTCCGAAATATAGCCAAAGGCCATGCCAACAACTGTATCGGCAGCGCCATAATATACAGCTACTTTATCTCCATCCTGCAAAGAGGCGCAAGGGAATACTACATTGGGCACATCTCCCTGCAATTCATAAGGAGCAGCAGGTGCAAGCAGATACGGACGGGTACGATATAACACTTTGGCAGGATTCTCTTTATCAAGAATGGCTGCTCCCATAGAATAGCGGAAACCGTTGCAAGTAGTAATAACTCCATGATAGAATATCAACCAGCCCTCTTCAGTAAGGAACGGAACAGAACCTGCCCCTATCTTCGTACACTGCCATGCACTTTCGGGGAAAGGAGTAACTTTCATCACACAACGGTGTTCCCCCCAATATTTCATATCCGGACTGTAACTGATGTAAATATCTCCAAACGGTGTATGACCGTTGTCGCTCGGACGACTCAACATAGCATATTTACCATCTATCTTCTGCGGAAAAAGTACCCCATTGCGGTTAAAAGGCAAGAAGGCATTTTCGCACTGGAAGAATTCTTTGAAGTCGAATGTATAACCGATACCAATTGTAGGTCCGTGGTAACCATTGCACCAAGTAATCCAATAACGATCTTCAATCCAGGTGACACGCGGATCATATTTATACTCGGACTCTATCATCTCCGTATTCCCCGCCTTAAAGCTGATGGGCTCGTGATTTATCTCCCAATTGATTCCGTCTTTACTAAAGCCCGCAAAGATATTCATCTGCACCGACTTATTGTCACAACGGAACACACCAGCAAACCCATCTCCGAACGGAACTACCGCACTGTTGAAAATACTGTTGGAACTCGGAATGTGGTAACGCCCGATAACCGGGTTCTTAGAATAGCGCCACATGACATCTGAGCAACCTTCTGGACGTTCTTCCCAAGGCATTATAATTTTACTGTCCATAATTCTTCTTATTTATATTATT
>OMAY01001205.1_pt1 | contig 12640 bp, 10 predicted proteins | sample 1673611 | NCBI WGS metagenome assembly OMAY01 (sample SAMEA103958117, study PRJEB25191) | human gut metagenome | biome: human-associated habitat [ENVO:00009003]; feature: intestine environment [ENVO:2100002]; material: feces | place: Germany | collected 2013/2015
CTGATCGCCATGGTGCTTGAGCCAGCGGAAGGTGCCGAAGCGGCACGCGAGCATGCCGACGCAATCATGCTGCCGACCGTGCTTGGACCGCACGATGCCGCCGCAGTCAAGGCAAGCCCGGAAATCGCCGGCAAGAACGTTGAGGGTGGTTGCATCATCGCACCGGGCGGCGGCGACAACGCCATGGCGTCCCTCGGACTTGGCATGAGCGTGGGTGACGTTTCCGTTTCATTGGGCACTTCCGGCGTGGCAGCAGCCATTTCCGAAAATCCGACCTACGATTTGACCGGTGCCGTTTCCGGCTTCGCCGACTGCACCGGCCACTACCTGCCACTGGCCTGCACCATCAACGGATCGCGCATTCTTGACGCCGGCCGTGCAGCCCTCGGCGTCGACTACGACGAACTCGCATCCCTGGCATTCGCTTCCGAACCGGGCGCCGGCGGTATTACGCTGGTGCCGTATTTCGACGGCGAACGCACGCCGAACCGTCCGGACGCGACCGCAACCCTTTCCGGCATGACGCTGGCCAACACCACACGCGAGAACATGGCCCGCGCGTTCGTCGAGGGCTTGCTGTGCTCCCAGCGCGACTGCCTAGAGCTTATCCGTTCGCTTGGCGCTGAGATTTCCCGCATTCTGCTTATCGGCGGCGGCGCGAAGTCCAAGGCAATCCGCACGCTCGCGCCGAGCGTGTTCGGCATGGACGTGACCCGCCCGACCACCGACGAGTATGTTGCCATCGGCGCCGCCCGTCAGGCCGCCTGGGTGCTGTCCGGCGAAACGGAACCGCCAGCATGGCCGCTCACCATCGACGGCGTGGAAACCGGCGAGCCGACCGAAGCCGTGTACGAGGCCTACGCAAAGGCCCGCGGCTGATCAATCAGCATAAATCGCACTAAATCAACGCAAAATGGGTGCCGTCACAACCAACCGCAACGGCACCCATTTTCGTCTCAAACAAAATCGTGCGATATTCCGATCAAATCGTGAGGTCAAAACTGAAATCGTGCGACAACACGTCTAGCAGTAGGGCAACACGCGAATTCGCTCTGAGGGAACACCGTAACCCAACGTCAGACGACACCCTCGACATCGGCGAAGGCGGGATCGCGTTCGGGAATCTCGCGGATTACATGCGCCGGATTGCCGACTGCGATCGAATTGGCGGGAATGTCTCGTGTAACCACAGAACCCGCGCCGATAATGGAATTCGAGCCAATCGTGACGCCAGGCGTGACCGTAACGTTCGCACCAAACCACACGTTGTCACCAATCGTCACCGGCGAAGCATGTTCCCAGCCAGCCAGTCGCGTTGTCGCATCCAAGGCATGATTCGGCGTGGCAATGGTACAACGCGGGCCGATCAGGCAATCCTCGCCAAGCGTTACATATCCGCCGCCGCACACCATGAAATCCTTGTTCAAGAACGTGCCGCGGCCAATGGTCAGGCCGATGCCATAATCCACATTGAACGGCGGCGTGAATTGTACGCCCTCCCCCGCGTCGGGAACGAGCTCGTGGAACAGGCGGTAGGCCTCGTCAGGATCATCGAAGAAGATGCGGTTGATCGTGGCGCAGGTACGCATGGCCTCGCCAGTAAACTTCGGCAGCGACTTCGATTTGCGGTATTGCGTCGGCTTGCCGGCGAACAGCCTAGTCAGATCCTCGTCGGACGCGATCTGCGTCTCCGTCTCCTTCGTCATGCCCGTCTCCTTCGTCACGATTTCCACCACGCTATAGTGAACGCTCACACTATACTATATTCATCTACTTGACCTGGCATACGACATACTATCCGATGTATCGTGGCATCCGCCGAGCAGCATGTATCGTTGGCCATTGGGTCCGCACGCCGGACATTCGGGCAATCCGGAACCGTTCGGATCGCCCGTCGCCGCGAAATTCGTCCAATACCGAATCATGACACGAGACAAATCGTAATGCGCCAACGGGAAGGCTTGGCATAGGGGATGCCACGAAACACGGTAATTACAGAGTCCGTATCGGAGAATCCATCGACGAGTCCTTGTCGAAGCGCGACCTGTCTACGCATGAATCCCCTTATCATCGTCCGTGGGCAATGTCAGGCGGAACGGCGGAATCAGCATGCCGTCGCCGTCGCAGATGAGTCCGGATTCCGGATTGTTGCTCCACGCGTACCGCACCTCATCTGGCCTGCGCGCCGTCATGCGCACCACGATATCACAGCCGTCCAACCATGCCTCGGCCCGCGCGGATGTGGCGCAGTCGCGCCATAGAAATTCGATTTCCTGGGGAGCGTCACCGTCCAACGTCATCAGCCGGCGGCTCTCCGATCGGATCCGCTCGTCCGAGCGACTCCGCCACACACAGTGCATCCGCAACAGATCTCCGCAGACCTCGATGGTTTCCACGGCCGGTTGAGGCTGAGCCTGGCGACCGTATACCAAATCCATCGCGGCATTGAACACTCGATCCGCGACGAGCTTCTTGTCATACGGATGCAGATCGTTGCCCTCGCCTGCGTCAAGCGTCACCACCGTCGCAACGTTTTCAAGTTCGTTTGCGACGTTCCACTCCTGTTCGCGGACGAGTGGCCAGCCTCCATCCTCAATGGCGTCGATGTCGAATTTTGGAAGCTGGACGATCAGAAACGGCATATCCGGCTGATGCCATTTGACGCGCCACAATTGAATCATGGCCTTCAGCTCGTCACCATATTGCATAGCGCGATCGCCGGTATTCGATTCGCCCTGATACCACAGCACAGCCCGCACCGCATATGGAAAACACGGGGCGAGCATGGCATTGTACAGGCCGGTCGGCTTCCATCTGACGAAATCCTCGAATGGGCAATCGCGGTCAGCTTCGGCGGTCACGGCATACTGCCAAATGCCGGACAGGTCGAAGATATCGTCTCCGATGGTCAGTGTCATCCGTTTGCCGGGCGTCACACGGCCGCCGGGCCGTTCAACGACCAGACGCATGCGGATTTCGTTCGCGCCGGCGCGCAACACGCCGGCTGCGACCGGATAGTCCCGCGGCTCATACACATTGCTTCGCCCACCAACCAACACACCATTGACCCACGTATGGTCGGCATCATTCATGGTGCCCAGACGCAATAGGGCGGGCTTGCCCGCATCCGACGGAGGCAGGAACACGGTTTTTCTCATGGTAATCTCGCCGCGGAAACCGGCAAGTCCGCGATCCTTATACCATCCAGGCAGGCGTATGTCATGCCATGCCACGTCGCGCGGCTCGATGTTCTTGGATTCCGGACAGTCCCACGCGATCAATGGCAGCCATTCATGGTGGGCATCGGCCACAGCCTCGTATCCAAGCGCCTGGTACCACCGGTCCCGCTCGGCAACGGAATCGCGGCTTTTCTTCGACGCCACGCCATCGCCAAGATATGGCTCAAGGTCAGCGAGCGCTTCGGGGAACGCCCGCAATGCGTCGGCATCCATCCAGGATTCAATCGGCGATCCACCCAATGAAACGTTCAACAGGCCGACGGGCACATTCAGCCACTGACGGATTCTGCGTCCGAAGAAATAGGCGAGCGCGGAGAAATCTCCAAGGGTTTCCGCATCGCACCCCTGCCAGAACGCATGGTCATGATCGCTGCGAGGACCGTTGAAGTCACAATCGGGAATCGCTTTGTATTGCCGCAGCAATGGGTCAGGCTCACGATCCCACTCCAGCGGATAGTCCGCACGCACCCAAGCCATGGGCAGTTCCATGTTCGACTGTCCCGAACACAGGAACACTTCTCCCGCATAGCATTGGCGCGAGATGCATTCGGTTCCGTCCTCATAACGCACCGTCAAATCGTACGGTCCGCCTGCTTTGATCGGACCGTACGGCACGCTCCATGAGCCGTCGTCCCCCACCCGCGTAGTCCGGTCCTTGCCATCGAGGCGTACCAGCACGCCGCGTCCAGGGTCGCCGGCGCCCCAGATATGTATGGTCGCACCGGCCTGCAGCACGCAACCGTCGTCAAGCAGTTTCGGCAATTGCAAAACCATGCTCGTCCGCTCCTCATTGCCCATAGAATTCAATCCCGTCGAGTATGCCGGCTGACGGCGGACGCTCTGTCGCCAGCCGGCACTGTCTACTGGTTATCGGAAAGCTCCCGATAGTCGAAGTAGTCGAATTCGGCCTGCGCGTCGTAGCCGGACAGATCGACGCAGGCAAGTCCCACGAACGCGCCGGTGAAGAAGCCGCCGTAACGTTGGTTCACGTAATCGTCGGACAGGATCTTCGCATCGAGCCTGACCGGAATCTCGGTGAAATGTTCTCCGTCAAAGGAATATTCGTAGGAATAGTATTCCGTGCGGACCTTGGTGCGCAGCCATACCGCCTCAGCCTCTTCGGGCACTACGATGGCGTCATCCTTGAGGAACGACGTATATTGGTTGAAATCGTTCTGAGCCACTTCGATGACCCTTGCGTGACGTTTCTCATCCCAAGTGATAAACGCCCATGACCAGCATAGGTCATCGTAATAGTTGGTCAGGCCTGCCATCTGCATGTAATTCTTCGGATCGAAACGCACCTTGGTTTCGGCGTCGAAATCAAATGCCTGCCAGCGACGAGCCACAAGAGACAAGTCAAACAGGTTGCACAGCGAGCCCTGACCACGCAATGCCAGTTTGCCACCGCCCACCGTGCCCATGGCGTCGGTGAACGGGACGCGTAGCGTGTTCCAATTCGGACCGAGCTCGCCGGAATCGAACTCATCATGTTCGTCACGCGTCGTTGGGGCCAAAGTCTCGATGGCATCTTTCGGAGCATCAACGTAACGCTGTCCGCCGTGACCTCCGATCACGCGCGGCCAACCGTCCTCATCCCATTCGACTTTCTGGATGGAGGTCTCGCGTCCGAGTGTGCACCATCCGCGGGTGCCATGAGCCGGTTCGGTATCATGACGCCACGGACGACCGCATAGGGAGGCGTAATACCACTCGCCGGACGGGGTGTCCACCAACGCTCCATGGCCCTGCTTCTGCAAATAGGTGTCAGGAGTGTCGAAGTTACCGATGAACGGGCCATTCGGCATAACTTCGAAGGAGTATTCGTCAAGGGTATGGGAACGCGCCACAGATTCCTGATGTTCATACACCGTGCCGCCTTCTGCGGCAAACAGGTAGTACCAACCATCCTTCTTGTATAGGTGGGGACCTTCGGTGATCTTCACCGAAGTGCCATCCCAGATGGTGCGGGCCGTTTCTGGCTTGAGCTTCATGGTGTCGACGTCGAATTCCGTCAATGTGATACCGTCGAACTGGTGGTGGTATTCACGGAAATCCCATGTCTGCTGCACCAAGTATTTGCGGCCGTCGTCGTCATGGAACAGGCTGGCGTCAAAACCGACCCCGTTGATGCGAATCGGCTCGCTCCATGGCCCGTGGATGTCCTCGGCGGTGACCAAATAATTAGTGCAATCCTTGAATGCACCATTGACCACCTTGACATCAGTGTAGATCAACCAGAATCTGCCATCCGCATAGCTTAGGTCAGGAGCCCAGATGCCTCCCGAAGAGGGGTTTCCTCTCATATCAAGCTGGCTGGACCGGCTCAACGGGCTTGGAAGAATGTTCCAATGCACCAGGTCCTTGGACTCATGCAGGCGAACGCCTGGGAACCATTCGAACGTGGAATTGGCAATGTAATAAGTGTCACCGACGCGAATCATTGAAGGATCGGCATGAAAACCGGTGAGCACCGGGTTGGAAATCTTCATAATGTACCTCTTGCATAAGAGATGAAGCCCGGAAGACGGAAAGGAACATCTTCCGGGCGTGGGTTGTCACATTCCGTCAGCCCTTGACCGCACCTGTCAGGCCGCCGACGATCTTCTTCTGGAAGATGGTGAAACAGATCAGGGCCGGAATCATAGCCAGAGAGGTGAAGGCCAACACCTGTGCGGTGTCAACGGAGTGTTCGGAGCTGAACATCTGTACGCCAAGTGGCAATGTGTACTTGCTGGCATCACTGAGCACGAACAGCGGCAGCATGTAGGCATTCCAGCTTCCCACGAAGGTAAGGATTCCAGTGGTGGCCACGCCAGGCATGGACAGCGGAATGACCATGCGCCAGAAGAAGCCAAGGCGGGAGCATCCATCGAGAAGACAGGCCTCCTCAAGCTCATTAGGAATCGACTGTAGGAACGGCACCAAGATGATGATGGTCTGAGGAAGTCCGAAGGCAATTTGCGGAAGGATCAGACCCCACAGGGAGTTGGCCAGACCCAGATTGCGAATCAGCAGATACAAAGGTGTAATGCCAACGGTCATCGGGAACATGAGTCCAGCCAACGCGCAGAAAACGAGAAAAGTCCCGCGGCTGCACCGGCATAAGCGGCGCATAGCGGAATTTGTATCGGGCGATGACAAAGCTCACCATGATGCTAAGCACCACGACGCCTACCATGGTGGCGATACCCACGATGGTAGAATTCTTCAGTTCCGTCCAGAAAATATCACTTTTGATGACCGTCTTGTAGTTGTCGGGAACCCATGGGTTCGGCATCCCGGACGGATGGTTGGTGATCTGCGAATTGGTACGGAAGCCGCCAAAGATAATGTACAACACCGGAGTGATACAGATGGCCACAAGCACCAGGGAGAAAAAGTAGACGATTGGGTTACCCCATGGCGTCTTGGATGACTTACGGTAACCATTCTTCTTGCTGTACTCGCTTTTGTTGGAATGTCCTGCGATTGTTGCGGCAGTCATCACTTCACCTCACTTGCCAGGGCAGCAACCTCACGATGCTGCACTTCCTTTGCGCGCTTCCTGGCACGCTTCTCGGCTTCTTTCTGTTCAGTAACAGCACCGTCCAAATCACGGTTCAGCACGAACTTCTGATAGACGAGCGCGATGATCAAAGAGATCACGAAGATGATCAGAGCAACGGCGGAACCATAGCCATAGTTGCCGGCTCCACGACCTTCACGCACCATGTAGGTGGCCATGGTGGACACACCAGCGGTGGTCGACACATACTTGCCCCACACGATATAGACCAGATCGAAAAGCTGCAGAGAGCCAATCATGGAAAGGAACACCCAGATCCGCAACGTCGGAGCAAGCAACGGCAACGTGATGCTTTTCTGCATCTGCCAGAAACTCGCCCCATCCACCTTGGCTGCTTCATACAGTTCATCGGGAATGGATTGCATGCCGGCGAGCATCAGAATTACGGCGAAACCGACGTATTTCCAGCTGATCAGCAACAGCAACGTCCAAATAGCGATTTTCGGGTCGGCCAGCCAATCGGGACCATTGATGCCAAAGTTGGCCAGAATCTCATTGATGGCGCCCTTCTTCTGTAGCAACAGGCTCCATCCTGTGCCGACGATGACCTCGGAAACGACATACGGCACGAAGATGAGGGTGCGGATGAGACCACGCCCCTTGAACTTCTGGTTCAGCAGCAATGCGAACAGGATGGCAAGCGGAGCCTGGATAACCAACGAGCCGATCACGACCTCGAAGGTATGCAGAATCGCCGCCTGGAACGCGGGATCCTTAAGCGCTGTGATGTAGTTCTGGAGACCAACGAATTTACCTGTCTTGGAGGGAAGTCCGTACCCCTTCCACTGATAGAAGCCGTAATAAGCACCCAAGACGATAGGCAGAATCACAAAGCAGACGAACAGAAGAATCGCAGGTGCGGACAGTACGAAAATCTCAACATTACGACGCACTTTGCCATCGGACGGTTTCTTGGACCGCTTAGCGCGCAGCGTCACCGCGTCTTTGCTTGTACTTGACATGGTTTTCTCCACTACCAGATACGTTTCTCGAATAGGAAGGAGGGCAGATGAAGATCTGTCTATCCACCCTCCTTTGGCCGTCAACCAGCCATGTTCACTATCAGCCCTTGGCCGCTGCGTCCTTCATCGCCTTGACGATGTCAGCCGAAGTCCCCTGTCCGGAAAGCAGATTCACCACTCCGGAATTAAGAGCGTTGCCAATATTTCCGCCGAGAGCGGTATCCATCCACAGCTGCATGCCATCAGACTTTTTCATAGCTTCGAGGATAGCCTTAAGATTTTCATCGGTAACCGCATCGTAAGCTTCGGCAGAAGCCGGAATGGTGCTGAACGCAGTGGCGTATTTCTCCTGATTTGATTTCTCAGCCATGAAATTGACGAAATCAACAGCAGCGTCCGGAGCCTCGGGATTGACAGAGAAACCGGTCACAGCGCCCATCAAAGCACCTTCTTCGCCTTTTCCTCCGTCCACGGTCGGGAAGGCGAAGAAGCCAAGGTCAGCCATTGGCTTCTTGTCCGGAGTCAGGTCCTTGAGAACTCCAGGCTCCCATGTGCCCATGAGCTCCATCGCAGCCTTATGATTGGCCAGCAGACCTGCGGACGAGCTGGCGCCCTGCTGGGCCGTCGTGGTGAGGAATCCTTCGTTAAAAGCATTCGCATCCAACAAATCCTTCAGATCATCTCCGGCCTTGGTCCAGCAGGAGTCGGAGAAGTCCTTGTCATTGACGCCCTTGGCGTAGGCCTTCGGAGAGCATTCGCGCATGGACAACCAGTAGTACCAGTGACCGACCGGCCAAGCATCCTTGCCGCCGAGTGCGATCGGATCGATGCCAGCGCTGCGAAGCTTCTGCACATCGGTCTTCAGCTCGCTGAAAGTGGTCGGCACGGCATCGATGCCAGCCTGCTTGAACAAATCCTTGGAATACCAGATGCCACCAGGCTGGACAGTGACCGGAACACCATAGACCTTGCCGTCATAAGACACGGATTCCAATGCGGAAGACATTTGCTTTTTGACGGTATCGCTAATCTTATCAGAAATATCCATTACCTGGCCGGCATCAACCATGTCCTTGGTCTTGGCACCACCAAGGGTCATGTACACATCCGGGCCGGAGGCGGGATCCTGCATAGCGGTAGTCAGCTTGCCTTCGAAATCCTCGTTCTGGATGGCCTGAATCTGAACCTTGACACCAGTCTTCTTCTCAAACGCTTTGGCCAGATCCTCCCAATACTGCTTGCCGTCACCAGCTGTTGCGTTATGCCAGAACGTAATGGTCTTATCGTCTTTGGCACCAGCGCTGGAGCCACAGGCACCCATGCCCAACATGGTCGCCACCGCAAGAGTGGCAGCTGCAATGGTTTTGAACTTCATTGTCTTCTCCTTATTGACCAAATCATCATCGACAAAATGATGGCAACGACAGGAACGATTTCTCTCGAATGGGTCAAATCGGGAAGCATGACCGCAACGAATGCTGCTGCAGCTCCCCTGGCAGACAGAGAATCAGCCTTTGACTCCCTTCGAAAATTTCCATTTCGCTTTCGTTGTACATATAGACTACCGAAACAAATCACACAAAGTCAAGTTTTTTGTAAAATCAGAAAACTAACTATTTTTCGTTGATTTTACAACGTTTTTAAGTATTGCCAACATATCGAAAGTTTCGAAAAACGTAAACCGAAACTTTCGTTCGCATTTTCGGATATGATGAAAATGAAGAAGGAGTGACTCATGCGCAATACGGCAAAAAAAGCTACGGTACGACTCTCTGACATAGCTAAAGAGACCGGTTATTCCCTTTCCACCGTATCCAAGGCGCTCAACGGCAGAGCCGACGTTTCCGAAGAGACGCGGCAAACCATCAACGCGGTGTTGAAACGGTATGGGTATTCCCGTAAAGCGACAGGCACGAAAAGCCAACGAATTATCGAAATCGTGTTCCAAGATTTCGATAATGTTTGGGCCCTTGAAGTACTCCGTGGCGCCATTCGCGAAGCCAAGTTGCATGATTTGAACGTCATCACCACCGAAGGCGGCAATCGCCAGCACCCGGACTCGTCCTGGATCGACAACATGCTTCGCAGGCAGGCGAACGGCGCCATCCTCGTTTTCTCGAACCTGACACGTATCGAACGGAACAAGTTGCATTCCAGAGGTATTCCCTTCGTCTTGTTCGATCCATTCGGTAATCCAGATCCAGACACGCTGTCGGTGCAAGCGGACAACTGGACCGGAGGCGTAATCGCCACCAGGCATCTGCTCGCACTCGGACATACCCGCATAGGCATCATCACCGGACCGGAGGAGATGATGTGTTCCAAAGCACGTCTGGACGGATATACATCAGCGCTTGCGGAACATGGAATCGAAACCGATCCCGAACTTATCACCGAAGGCGATTTCACCACTTCCGGCGGTTACGCACAGTCCATCTCCCTGTTGAAACGACCAAATCGTCCGACCGCAATCTTCGCCGGCAGCGACCTGCAGGCCATGGGCGTCTACGAGGCGGCAAGACAGCTGGGATTACGTATTCCCGAGGATTTATCCGTGGTCGGATTCGACGATGTGCAGACTGCCGCATTCCTTGGCCCGGCGCTGACCACCGTACGGCAGCCGCTCCAAGACATGGCAAGGGCCGCCGTACGCATGCTGGTCGAGGCGCTGTCCACCGACGACGTAATCCAACCGCACATCATCATGCCGACATCGCTAGTGGTACGCAACAGCACACAGCAACTCGAGGGTTAATCAGCGGGGCAAACCTCACAGGCACAACCGGAGGGAGAACACAGCGCTCCTAGCCTTTCGACCCGTTTTCAACTCGTTCTAAGACGGCCCGTCGGAACACCAGCAGTGAACCATCCTGAAATTCCGTAGAATCTATGCCATGAAGCCGGCCATGCAACCGACGAACCCACCGGCCCATTCGGTGCTGAGGAAACGAGCATCGACACTCAGCAGGACCTGTCCCTGACGCACGAACGTCGCAGAATCAACCAAACCATGCATGTCAGTCACGATGACCGACAAGCGGTTGTCGTCGAAAAGTACCGCCGGACGCACTCCGTCAGCCTGTACGGCAACAGACCCAGCTTGCGAATCGTCTCCATTCACCATCTCGTAGCGCACATCCGTGCCATGCATCGAAAACACCGCGTAATGTGTGGAATTCTGCCGAATCACTAAAGAACCGGACATGGGAATCGGCATGAGCGTCGGCAGTTTCGCTATTCTGCGGTAGCTGACATCACGCTCATCGCGCACCACCACATCGTTCGTCGAGCCATCAGTCACATCCACCAGCGCAGGTTCCACGTCACCGGCGAGCGAGGATTTCACCCTAGGCTCGATGGCGATGCCATCGTCTTCAGTAGTAACCGTGATCTCGTCGGCCAAGCGGCCAAGACCAGCGCAAGTCACTGGCCATCCGGGGTCACCTTCATGCGTATATGATGCACCGTTGCCGTCCAGCTTCCAATCGGCCGGATTATGTTCCCAGGATACCGGAGCGACAAAGCTCTCCCTTCCCAAGTAGCTCAATAATTCGCCGTCACGCTTTCCCCGTGTCTCTCTCACGCCGAGACACACCAGCCACCATCCCAGTTCCGGATGAAGCAACAGGTCCGCATGTCCCACGCATTGCAGCGGTTCCGACAAACCCAGATGTCGGTGGGTGAGAATCGGATTCTTCTTATCCGCGTGGAAGGCACGGATTGCGGTGCCAAGATAGCAGCGTTCCCCGTCACGAACCTGCGGAATGCACTCACCCAATTCGGATACTTCCCGTTCGTAAGCTTCGAACGCCCGAAGCAGTCCATGCGGTGCATAGATGCGCATGGCCATTTCGCTATGTTCGAAACTGGTGCCCCCCTCAGCGGTCATCAGATACACATAATCACCCACGCGATAGAGATGCGGCGCCTCAGCCCACACCGATTCCATACCGTATCCGCGCCATATTACCGTCTTGCCCGATCCCGCAGGAAGACCGTCATCGACAAAAGTCCAAGTCTCCGGATTAATGCGTTGGGTCCAGACCTCGGTCTGGCCTTCCCATTGCGGATTGACCGCAGGACGGGTCTGGGTCCAGTACACGTTGCCACCCCCGTCCTCGAAGATGTCTGGATCGATGCCTTCAGCGCCCTCAATCCAGAACGGGCCACGCCATGGCCCTTCGATAGAATCCGCTTCAAGGATAAAATTGCCCCCCGCGGCGTGGAACCGCATCAGCTCGCTTTCTGTGCAACCACCTTCCATAGCACGGCGATCATCAAGACGGGCAATGGTGCATGCAATCACATATTTGCCATGAATCCTGCGCAGCGTCGGCGCATAGACACCGCCCGAATCATCCACGAAAGGAATAAGTAGGCGCCTTGCCAAGTCAGCATCTATCACATTCGACACATGCTTCCAGCACGTCATATCCTCGGAAACGTAAATGGGAAGACCTGGGACAAGCTCAAAAGTAGAAGTCACCAACACAATTCGCTGGAACTCATCATCCCAAATCCAACTCGGATCAGGATTCATTCCACTAAGAATGGGATTGGTAATGGTAATAGTTGCGGTCATAAATACACCTTATTCAGAAACGCTTTTCCACATCGTATCATTGCGAATAGTTGAAATTTTCGACTTGTTTTCATAACACATGCAAGTCGTCCACCGACGACATAGCCGGCAGACGACTTGTATGCGAAGGAAATTTAAGGAAGGATGAGGTAAAAATATATGGTGTGCCGGAGCATCAACGCTTCGACACACCATATTCGGTTTTGTTGCAACCGAGCCTCGCTGTTTAATCCAGCAATAAATCAGAGTCCTCGCGAAAACTCCTTGTTGGGCCACGCCCGCCCCGGCA
>OMAY01001211.1_pt1 | contig 12604 bp, 9 predicted proteins | sample 1673611 | NCBI WGS metagenome assembly OMAY01 (sample SAMEA103958117, study PRJEB25191) | human gut metagenome | biome: human-associated habitat [ENVO:00009003]; feature: intestine environment [ENVO:2100002]; material: feces | place: Germany | collected 2013/2015
CGAGCGCCGTGGTGGGCTCGTCGGCGATGATGAGCTTCGGGCTGCACGCAAGCGCCATGGCGATCATGACGCGCTGGCGCATACCGCCGGAAAATTCATGCGGGTAGGATTTCAGCCGCTTTTCGGCTTCGGGAATACGTACTTCGCGGAACAGCTCCAGCGTGGCAGCCTGCAGCTCGTCGCGCTTCATCTCCGGGTGGTGTACATGGATCATTTCGGCAACCTGCTTGCCAACGGGAATCAGCGGATTCAGGCTGGACATGGGGTCCTGAAACACCATGGCGATCTTCTGGCCGCGGATTTCGCGCATCTGCTTATCGCTGACTTTGGTCAGGTCGGTGCCTTCAAATTCAATTTTGCCGTTTTTAATGCGGGCAGTATCAGCCAGCAGGCGCAGGATGGACATGGAAGTAACGCTTTTGCCGCTGCCGGATTCACCAACGATACCAAGGATCTCGCCCTTATGCACTTCAAAGCTGACGCCGCGCACAGCCTGCACTTCGCCGGAAGAAGTCATAAAGGAGGTTTTCAGATCCTCTACCTTCAAAATCGTCTCGCTCATTTTGCTCTCCTTACTTCTTCAGCTTCGGGTCCAGTGCATCACGCAAACCATCACCGACAAAGTTAAAGGCAAACATGATCACACAAATCATCAAAGCAGGGATCAACAGCTCGTGCGGGCTGGTGCGCAGGTTGGCAGATGCATCGTTGCACATGGTGCCAAGGCTGGCCAGCGGGGGCTGCAGGCCGATGCCCAAATAACCCAGGAAAGCCTCCATAAAGATGGCAGAGGGGATGAGCATGGTAATGGTAACAAGGATGGAGCCGAGCGCGTTGGGAATCAGGTGGTCAAACAGAATCGTTGTGGCAGAGGAACCAATGGTCTTGGCGGCAAGAACGAATTCCTGCTGCTTCAGGCTCAGGATCTGGCCGCGCACAACACGGGCCATATCCACCCAGTACACGCTGCCCAAGGCAACAATGATGCTCTGGATACCGGCACCCAGCACCTGCATGATCAGGATAACATACAGCGTCAGGGGAATGGTGGAGATAATATCCACAATACGCATCATGATCATATCCACGGTGCCGCCCAGGTAACCGGAAATACCGCCGTACAGAATGCCGATGATGAGGTTGACGAACGCAGCCATCAAGGCAACCAGCATGGAAATGCGGGTGCCGTACATCAGGCGGGTCAGCACATCGCGGCCCAGGGCGTCAGTGCCAAGGATGTAGGATTTGTTCAACATCGTCTTGGACGGGTAGATGCTGCCGGTGGCTTCATCGGCAATGACATAGGGGCTGCCGCCGTAATACAGGGCAACCTCGGTGCCGTCGGCATCAAAGATGGTCATGGATTTATCGGATTCATCGCGCACCTTGCGCAACTGGCCGCTCAGTTTGCCGTCCGGGGTAACGGAGATGACTTTCAGGGCAGTGGTAATGTACAGGTAGTCGCCGTTGGGGATCTGGTAAACCTTCATGACCGGCGGAACGTTGACAACTTCCAGATTCTGCACGGAGTAATCATACGGGGTAAACAGGGGGCCGACCAATGCAAAAAGCATCAGGGCGATAATAATCACAAAACCGGCGATAGCCGTCGGCTTGCGGCGGAAACGGAACCAGACGTCACCTGCAAAGGTGCGGCTTTTGGACCAGATTTTTTCACGGTCGCTGTTATCGGTAGCAAGCGGTTCCCACTTGTTCTGTGCGGTTAAATCTGCCATAAGTGTTTTCACCTTTCCTCAACATTACGCGTCAAACTTGATTCTGGGGTCGATCAGGCAGTAGAAGATATCGACCAAAAACACCATTGCCATCAGGAACGCAGCAAAGAAGATGGTAACGCCCATGATGGTGGTGTAGTCACGCTGGGTCACGCTGTTTACAAAGTAATAGCCAATGCCGGGAATGGCGAAGATCTTTTCTACAACAAAGCTGCCGGTCAAAAGGCCAGCCACCGTGGGGCCAAGCACCGTGATGACGGGGATCAGCGCATTGCGCAGGGCATGCTTGGTAACAACGGCGAACTCGGTCAGGCCCTTGGCGCGGGCGGTGCGGATGTAATCCTGGCCCATAACTTCCAGCAGGCTGGAGCGCATCAGGCGGGCCAGGTAGCTGACGGAATAGCCGCCCATGGCGATGACGGGCAGGATGTAGCTCTTCCAGCTGTCCAGGCCGAAGGTAGGCAGTACGTTCAGCTTAAAGGAGAATACATAGATCAGCATGGAGGCGATCACGAAAGACGGAATGGTAACGCCGATGGTGGCAATGGCCATCAGCAGCATGTCCTGCCATTTGCCGTTTTTCAGCGCGGCCAGTATGCCCATGGGGATGGAGGTAAGCAGCACAAACACCAGGGTGACAAGGCCCAGCTTGGCGGATACCGGCGCACCGGTGGCAATAAAATCGTTGACGGTTTTGCCGGTATATTTATAGGAAGGACCGAAATCGCCATGCAGCAGGTTGCCCAGATATTTGACAAACTGCACCGGCATGGGCTGGTCCAGGCCGTACTTAGCTTCCATGGCCTGGGTAACCTCTTCCGGCACGCCCTTGGTGTTGGTGAACGGGCCACCGGGAATGGAGTGCATCAGGGTGAAGGTGATCAGAATGATCATGAACATGGCAATGATCATGGTTCCGATGCGCTTCAGGATAAATTTAACCATTACATTTTCCTTCTTTCGTGTGCACGGCCGCCGCACAGGGAATGGCGCCCCGACGGCTGCTCTGTGGCCATAGTGTGCACATGCGTTGTTCCTGGCGGCGGTACTGACTGACAATCCAGCCGCCTTATAATTATCTTATTATATAGCGGCAGCTTGCGGTTGTCATCGATTTTTATTCATATTTTTTTCACCTTTATAAAAATATCTGATTTGCATACAAAACAAACGGCGGCGGTGAGAAAATGTGTAGAATAAGACCATGGATTATGAGGGAAAAAGCGATAAGCAAAGCAAATGTGTCCTTGTGACGAGAACAAAAAAAGAGAAAATATGGGAATGAATGCAGTATTGCCGACCTGGAAAGTTGGAAATTCCAGCGGGGCGGGCTTTGTATGGGTGGTTTAACGGCTTAAGGCAACACCGCACAATTCCCGCCTTGCGGCTTAAGCACCGCTCCGGCAGCTGCGGCACGGCATCTGCGTTGCCAAAATGCTCGATAAGACATCCAGTATTATCTGCGCTTTTGGCTTGGCATCTGCCGCACCTCGCTCGCCGTATCGGCACTTAGAATTATGCGGTGTTGCCTTAACACTCTAGTGAATCGCTGTGATGGTTGAAACAAAGAGCAATGCTCTGCCGCTGGAACGTGGGAAAGCGCTTCCGGCGCAAAATCATGGGATCACTGCGGAATGGTAGGGAAACAAGCAGCGTACAGGGGGATGTGGTGGACTGTTTATGTGCGGAAAAAGGAAAAGTGAGACGAATGGAGGCGGACGGAGAACATACATAAGCCCAAAGGGATGCCCACCTCATCAAGTGAAACACGGCGCGAAAAAGCATAACGGCCACAGCGAGATGGCCGAAACACAGACCAAAACGCAAAAAGGCAATGGAAATGCAGCAAAATAGTAGAGGTGAGGAACAACAGAACAAAATATCTGTCCTTGAATGAAATACACAAAGTATAGGGAGTGGAAACGACGTATGCAAGCCCGCCAAAACTGTATATATAACGCAAAAGCTCGAATATATATACAGTTTAACGGTAAAGACTCCTCCGATGATAAAAGCGTAAAAATCGGCTATCCATGGCACAGGAAGCCAGGATGGCGGCAGGCGCTGCAAAGTCAAAAGGTGCAGAATCTTTCCCGATATGTCCTCTATGCAAAAACATTTTTGTTCTGCATCCCCGATTCCCGCACCTGTTCGGGGGGAGTTTTGGTATTTCCGTATCAGATAGAAAACAGCAGGCCTGTGCTGCGGCAGTACAGATTTGCGGGGCGTTCTGCTTTCCCTATACCGCAGGGGGGCTGCATATTGCAGAAAAATTACCGTTTCCCCGGTGCAGAATGGATGGCATATTCATTTATAGTGTGATAGAACGATTTCATTGAGTTAGCCAAAGCTAATGTGGCAACAAAGAGCAGCACCGCGAAAGAATGGCTGCCGGAAACCATGCCGTAACCCACGGTCCACAGCAGAATGTTGAACACCGTCACAAAAGCGCTGGCATGAAGTGCAACGGTTATAAAGTTATAAGTAGCCTGAAGGCATTGCCGCACATGGTGCCAGGAGGGTTTTTAAGCGATTTAAGGAGATTTAGGGCAATACCGCATAATTCTAAGTGCCGATACGGCGAGCGAGGTGTGGCAGATGCCAAGCCAAAAACGCAGATAATACTGGATGCTGCAAAGGTGAACGCCGCCAGTGGCGGAAACAGCGAACCGAAGCAGGGGCAGCGGTCGCAGAGTGCGAGGGGCTTTTGCCCCCGAAGCACGATGCGGGTACCGCAACCCGACATTATCGAGCATTTTGGCAACGCAGATGCCGTGCCGCAGCCGCCGAAGCGGTGCTTAAGCCGCAAGGCGGGAATTGTGCGGTGTTGCCTTAGAGATAGGAATGGGGCGATGGGCAGAATGTTTAAGCCAAACGCGTAATTTCGCTAAATCTCGGTTTAGCGAAATATAGAGGGGAGACAGAACACCCATCTTTATCGCACGAATTGTACTACTACTAAAAAGCGCAGAATCCACTGTCGCCATCGAACCAATAGCACCGTACAGTATCAAGATGGCTACTGCACCGATATCTGCGTGATTAGCAACGCCATGGTACTGCGTGCAGCTTTCCCGGAAACAGAGATCGAAGTTTTGTCGGACTGCTGCGCCGGGGTAACGCCCCAGAGCCACCAGACCGCGCTGGATGCCATGCAGGCCTGCCAGTTTACAATCATATAATAGGTGATGAAATAAAAAATACCGTGCAGCTTTTTTTGAACTGCACGGTATTTTTATCTGTTTGTCAGCTGGCGCAGCTGGTTCAGGTCCTCCCGCGTATCCACATCCCTCAGTTCGGCATCGTTCCGGGCGGACACAAGGCAGACGGAACCGGGGTGGGCCCGCGCAACGGCATTGCCGCCGCGGCCATCCGGCAGGTGAAGCAGCTCCGAAAAATAATCCGCGCCGAACAGCACTGGGCTGCCGGGGGTGCCATCGGCAGCGCACAGCCGCACAATGGCATCGGGGGCCGCTGCCAGCGCCAGTGCTTCCACACTTTGCTGCGTGAGCAGCGGCTGGTCCCCCGGCAGAAACAGGCAGCCGCGCAAAGCGGGCTCTTTTCCCAGCAATGCCGCCAGCCCCAGCCGGACCGTATCGCTGCGGTAGGGCTGCGCGTGGCGCAGAACGGGGACGCCCTGCGCGTTACAGAGCGCCTCAACCTCTTCCGAGCGGGTCACGACAATGCGGCAGGCCAGCAGCGGCAGAGCGGCTAGAGCCAGCGCATTGGCGATCAGCGGTGCACCGCAAAAATCCGCCATCAGCTTGTTTCCGCCGAACCGCCGCCCCAGCCCGGACGCCATGACCACGCAGCCGAGAGCGGGCGCGGGATCGTCCAAATCCACCACAAAGGCATCCTGCCGGGCGCACAGTGCGGTTAAAAATGGGGTATCCTGCTTACGCACAATAGCGAGAACGCGCTTTGCATCCAGCAGCGCTTCCACTGCCTGCCGGAATTCGAGGCAGCTATTTTCCAGGTAACCGAGTTCATCCAGCACCGCCCATTCGCTCTCCCCTGCCGCCATGCGGTGCAGGGCGGGTACTCCCAGCAGCAAAAAGCCGTCCGCCACGGGGCGCATCCGGTTTTCGCCTGGGGGCAGTGCCGTGTCAAAGCGGCCGATCACCGCTATTTTTCCGCCCACACTTTCTCGAATTTCCACACGGTCCGCAGGGTACACTGCTGTGGTAATTTCCTGTGCCCCGGGGCAAAGCAATGGCACCAGCGCACGCAGCAGGGTGGTTTTTCCCGTACCGCGCCCGCCGGTCAACAGCAGGTGGCGCTTACCGCTCACCCGGAAAGAACTTATAATAGAGCTCGCGGTCAGTCTGTACACAGGCATCACGGTAAGCCTCATACCTTTCCATAAAATTGCGGGCTTCATCCGTCAGGGTGCTGCCCCCGCCGCCGCGCCCGCCAATGGTTTTGCGGGTCAGCGCAAAGCCCAATTCTTTTTCCGCCCGCTTGACCATGCGCAGCGCTTTGGAGTAAGAAAGCCCCATGGCTTGTGCCGCCGCCCGCAGTGAGCCGGTCTCTTCAATCCGGTGCAGCAGGCGGCAGGGGCCTTCGCCAAAAAAGCGCTCGCCGATATCATCGCAGAGCATCACATGAATCTTTGGTTTCATTTTTCTTTCCTCACAACGGCAGCAGCGCCAGCCGCACCCGGCCCGTGCGGTCGGTCACGGGCACCAGTTCCAGCGGGCCGTATACTGCTGCCAGCGCGGATTGCAGCGCTTCAACCGGGTCGGTTCTGGGGTACAGCATGGCTCCAACCTGCCCGTTTTGCAGCACGATCAGCGTATCGCACCAATCCAGCATCAGCATGGGGTCATGCAGGCAGATCAGCGCTGTTTTGCCGCTTGCATGCACAAATTCTGCCAGCAGCGCCGCCATATGGCTGCGGTTGGCAAGGTCCAGGGCGCTGTCCGGTTCATCCAGTAGCAGCAAAGGCGCATCCTCCACAAAGGTACGTGCCAGAATACAGAGCTGGCGTTCGCCGCCGCTCAGCGTCAGGTAGTCCTGCTCGGCTTTATCCACCAGGCCTACCGTGCGCAGGGCTTCTTCCGCTGCCGCACACATGGCAGCGGTGGGGCTTTGCAGCACGCCAAGGCGGGGGTTGCAGCCCATCAGCACAACTTCCCGTGCAGACATGGACACCAAAATTCCGCTTTGCTGCGGGATGTAACTGACCGTTTGTGCCAGACACCTGGTAGAAAGGCTTTCCAGCGGCACACCATCCATCAGGCAGCACCCCGTATGGGGCAAAAGCCCGGCCACTGCGCGCAGCAGGGTGGTTTTTCCGCTGCCGTTCGCACCCAATATTCCCACCAGCTGGCCGGGGGTATCTATCGTAAAATGAACATTTTGCAGGATGTTCTTATCGCCAAGACGGACGGCCAGATTCTCCACAGTGAACATTACCGCGTCTCCCTCCCCGGCTTTATAATAAGGTAGAGCAAAAACGGAACACCAAGCAGCGAGGTGAAGATACTGACCGGCAGTTCGGTTGCCGCCACCGTTTTGGCAATGGTATCCGCCGCCAGCAGCAGCGTGCTGCCCACCAGCCCGCTGAGCAGGCTGGTGGAGCGGCGGTTGTGCCCCGCCAGCAGCCGCGCACAGTGGGGGGCCAGCAGCCCGACAAAGCTGATCAGCCCAGTCACGCTGACAACCGCGGCCACCACCAGCGTTGCCAATGTCAGCAGCAGAAAACGCATCCGCCCCACCGGAACCCCCAGCAGCCGCGCTTCATCCTCTTCCACGGATAAAAGCATCGCCTGACGGTGCAAAGCAAAAATTACGGCGCAGCAGAAAATAACCATTGGAACGGGGAACCACACCCGGCTTTGCGTTACCCCCGCCAGGCTGCCCATGATCCAATATTCAATGCTGGCCAGCTCTTTTTCCGGGTCAGCGGTCAGCTTTAGCAGCATCAAAAGAGTTTGCGCCAGCGCATGTACAGCAATGCCCGCCAGCACCAGGTTCATCTTGCTGCGCCCCGGCGCGGCGGCCGCCAAGCCAAGCGAGAGAAACACCGCTGCCAGCCCGCCCGCAAAGGCGCATACCGTGGTGCCCAGCGTGCCCGAAGAGACAAACAAGATGGCAAATGCCGCGCCAACGCTGGCCCCCGACGATACCCCAATGATATCCGGGCTTGCCAGTGGATTGCGGAAAACAGTCTGGTACACAAAGCCCGCCACGCCAAGACCGAACCCGCCCGCCAGCGCCATCACGGCACGGGGCAGGCGCAGTACCGTAAAGGTGCGCACTGCCATAGCGTCCCCCGCCAGCAGTACCTGCAGGGTTATGGGATAACGGCCGAAATAAAGTGCCGCACCAAAGGCCATAAAAACGCAGAGCGTTGCGCCCAGAAGGCACAGCGCCGTGCGTTTGCAGTTATTATTCATAAGATTCGGGGGTAAAGCCATAGAAGCTACCATAGAATTCATCGGTAGCGGCGTGGTAATACTCCTCGGTCACCTGCTCCGGGTGCAGCACGCTGGCAAGATAAACACTTCCAAGGAAGCTGGCCGGCACGGGGGAATCCACAGCCTCAACAGCGTGGGGCAGCTGGTAAACATGGCTCTCCTTGACGGCGGTGCAGTCCGCCAGGGCGGCATCGTTCAGAACAGAATCAACGTCATATTCAGCATCGGATGCCAGAATGATGTAATCGGGGTTCCAATCCAGAATCTGCTCATAGGAAACTTCGGCCCAGTAGGTATCTTCCACGCTGGCGGCGGCGTTTGTGCCGTTGGCGTTTTCGATCATCGTGTTCTGATACATGGCGGGGCCTGCGGTTTCCAACACGGAGCTGTTGCCTGCCAGATAAACGCTGGGGGCATCGGTGCCGGCAACGGCTTCGGCCAGGGCGGCCAGGTTGCTGTCAATGGCCATTTCCAGCTCCTCGCCTCGGGCGGTGGTGTTGGTTGCTTGTGCCAGCAGCTCGATCGCGCCGAACAGGCCGGCCTGGTTTTCCGGCTTAACAGCCAGCACGGTCAGGCCCATTTCCTCCATCTGGGGGATGGAATCCTTGAGCTTGGCGGGCACGATGACAAGATCCGGGGCCAGCGCAGCGCAGCCTTCCAGGTCAAACTCTTTGGCGGTGCCAATGCTGGGCAGGGCCTGGATCTCCGGGGCGGACAGGCTGTAGATGTTGCGTTTGTCGGCTTTGGCTTCCACGCCAACCAGCTCGTTCTGCACGCCCAGCGCAATCAGCAGGCTGGTGGAAATGTAGTAGCCGCTGGCAAGGGTTTTGGGTTCTTCCTCAATGGTAACTTCGCGGCCCAGCTGGTCGGTAACGGTCAGCGGGTAGGTAACCGCCGTTTCGGCGGCAGGTTCTTCCGGGGCTGCGGTAGCCTCTACGGAAGCAGCCTCGCTGGCTGCGGTACTGCTGGCAGCAGCGGTGCTGCCGCAGGCTGTCAGTGCCATAGCGGCGGCCAGCAGCAGGGCGGTCATTTTGGTCATTTTCATGTTTCTTACTTCCTTCTAAAACCAATATTTCGTTGTGTTTTTCAAACTACAACGGAATTATAGCAGAATTTGTGGTAAAATGAAAGTGGTACTGCACAAAAGTATGATTTTACCCAAAAACGGAGAGCATTCTATGATAACGATTCGAGAATATGCCCGCCCCGCCACACTGGAAGAAGCATGGCAGCTGAACCAGAAGCGCCCGAACCGGGTGCTGGGAGGGATGCTGTGGCTGAAAATGGAAAAAATCAGCGTTGGCACAGCCATTGACCTATCTGCGCTGGGGTTGGATACCATTGAAGAAACCGATACCGAATTTGCCATTGGCGCCATGGCAACGCTGCGCAGCCTGGAAACCCACGCCGCGCTGAACGCGGCCACCAACGGCGCCATGCGGGAGGCCGTGCGCCATATTGTGGGGGTGCAGTTCCGCAACTGCGCCACCGTGGGCGGCAGCGTGTACGGGCGGTTTGGCTTTTCAGACGTATTAACGCTGCTGCTGGCGCTGGACTGCGATGTGGAGCTGTACAAAGCAGGCCGGATGCCCATTGCACAGTTTGCCGCCCTGCCCTATGACCGTGATATTTTGACCCATGTTTACATAAAAAAGACGCCGGGGCTTGCAGTGCATTACCAGTCTGTGCGGGCCACCCAGACGGACTTCCCGATTTTGACCTGCGCTGCTGCACGCACGGCGGATGGAGCCTACCGCTTTGCCATCGGTGCACGCCCCATGAAAGCCATGCTTGTCTGCCCCACGGCCGCCCCGGATGAGCTGCCCGCCGCCGTACAGGCTGCGGTGCCCACCGGCAGCAACCTGCGCGGCAGTGCCGCCTACCGCACCCATCTGGTGGGGGTGCTTGTCAAGCGTGCCGTGCAGGCACTGGGGAACCTGGAGGTGCTCTGATGCAAATTCATTTTACGTTGAACCATAAAAAAACAGCTGCTGAGATCGCCCCCGATACCCTGCTGATTGATCTGGTGCGCTCTTTAGGCTGCAAAAGCGTCAAGCGCGGGTGCGAAACCGCCAACTGCGGGCTGTGCACCGTGTTTTTGGACGAAAAGCCGGTGCTTTCCTGCTCTGTACTGGCGGCGCGGGTGGATGGCCGCAGCGTTACCACGCTGGAGGGCCTGCAGGAGGAAGCCGCTGAGTTCGGCGCGTTCATCGCTGACCAGGGGGCCGAGCAGTGCGGCTTCTGCAACCCCGGCTTTATCATGAATGCGCTGGCCCTTTTCCGCGAAAAACCCGACCCCAATGAGGAGGAAATCAAGGAATACCTTGCGGGCAACCTTTGCCGCTGCTCCGGGTACGAAGGCCAGCTGCGCGGGATCCAGAACTTTTTGGCGTGGAAAAAATCAAAGGAGGCTGCCCAATGAAAACTGTGAACCAGCCTGTGCGCAAAAAGGACGCCATGCAGCTTGTAACCGGCCAGCCTGTGTACATGGATGATGTTATCCCGCAGGACTGTCTCATCGTCAAGCTGCTGCGCTCCCCCCACGCCAATGCGATCGTCAAAAATATTGATACCTCCCGCGCCATGCTTGTGCCCGGCATGGAGGTGATTTACACCTGGAAAGATGTGGACCAGAACGCCCGCCGCTACACCCAGGCGGGCCAGACCTACCCCGAAATGAGCCCTTACGACCGCCTTGTGATCGACCGCCATGTCCGCTTTGCCGGGGATGTTGTTGCGATCCTTGCGGGCAAAGACGAAACATGCGTCGATAAGGCGATGAAGCTGATTCAGGTGGAATATGAAGTTCTGCCCGCGGTGCTGGATTTCCACACAGCGCTCGATAACCCTACTCTTGTGCACCCGGAGGATAACTGGGAAGCCCTTGTTCCCGGCATCGGAGCTGACAAGAACCGCAACCTCTGCGCCCACGATGAATCCGGCGAGGGTGATATTGAGGCGGTGTTGGCTGGGTGCGATGTGGTCATTGACCACACCTACCACACCCGCGCCTGCCAGCAAGCCATGATGGAAACCTTCCGCACGTATTGCAGCATTGATGCTTACGGGCGGCTGAATGTGCTCAGCTCAACGCAGATCGTGTTCCATTGCCGCCGCATTTTGGCAAACGCCCTGCACATCCCCAAATCCATGATCCGCGTTGCCAAGCCGCGCATCGGCGGCGGGTTCGGCGCAAAACAGACGTCAGTGTGCGAGGTTTACCCTGCCTTTGTTACCTGGAAAACGAAGAAGCCCAGCAAGATCATCTATACCCGCTTTGAAAGCCAGACGGCTTCAACCCCGCGCCATGAGATGGAGATGCACGTGCGGCTGGGCGCAACAAAGGACGGCATCATCAAGGGCATTGACCTGCACACCCTTTCCAACACCGGCGCTTACGGTGAGCACGGCCCCACAACGGTGGGGCTTTCGGGCCACAAGTCCATCCCGCTGTACGGCAAGGCCGAAGCGTTCCGCTTTGTCAGCGATGTTGTTTACACCAACCACATGTCATCGGGTGCGTACCGCGGGTACGGCGCAACCCAGGGTCTGTTTGCGGTGGAATCCGCTGTGAATGAGCTGGCCGACAAATTGGGGATGGACCCGTTCGAGCTCCGGCAGCGCAACATTGTCCATGAGGGCGATGTTATGCCCGCCTACTATGGCCAGGTCAACACCAGCTGTGCGCTGGACCGCTGCCTGAAAACCGTGCATGACAGGATGGATTGGGACCATAAGTACCCCGTGCGCGAGATCGGCAACGGCAAGGTGCGTGCTGTTGGCATGGGCATGGCCATGCAGGGCTCCGGCATCGACCATGTGGACGTGGGCAGTGCCACGCTGAAAATTAACGATGACGGGTTCTATACCCTCTCCATCGGCGCAGCGGATATGGGTACAGGCTGCGATACGATCCTGGCGCAGATCGCCGCCGAAGTGCTGGAATGCCCGCTGGAAAACATTGCGGTTTTGGGCGCAGATACCGATTCTTCCCCCTATGATTCCGGTTCCTATGCGTCCAGCACAACCTATGTGACCGGCAAGGCCGTGGAAAAGTGTGCGCTGGAACTGAAAGATAAGATCTGCACCCTGGGGGCACAGCTGCTTGGGTTGGACAAAGCCGCCGTGTTGTTTACCGGCGATGCCGTGACGAGCGAGGATGGCACCCAGCGCGTGCCGCTGGCCAGCATTGCAGCGGCATCCCAGTGCGGCAACACGGTGGCGCTGGAAGCCACCGTGACCCACAGCTCGGAGATCTCGCCCCCGCCGTTCATGGTGGGCGCGGCCGAGATCGAGCTTGACCGCGAGACCGGCGAAACGCAGGTCGTGAACTTCGTCGCCGCCGTGGACTGCGGCACGCCCATCAACCCGAATCTCGCTCGCGTGCAGGCCGAGGGCGGCATACTGCAGGGCATCGGCATGGCGCTCACGGAAAACATCACCTAC
>OMAY01001214.1_pt1 | contig 12592 bp, 10 predicted proteins | sample 1673611 | NCBI WGS metagenome assembly OMAY01 (sample SAMEA103958117, study PRJEB25191) | human gut metagenome | biome: human-associated habitat [ENVO:00009003]; feature: intestine environment [ENVO:2100002]; material: feces | place: Germany | collected 2013/2015
CTTTGAGCACGGACATCGGATTGAATCATCTGTCGATGAGCAATCTTGGAGTTAATATGAATTGTCTTAAAGAAGTCTTTGGGAAAAAGATCTAAGATCCATTTTTCCATAAAGGCTAAGACGTTTCCATAGGTATGAGCTGCACTTCCCATAATAGAAGTGAATTCCACTTTCTCACCAGTTGCAGCTTGTGCACGGGCACGGTCATAGTCATCAACATCTATCATTTGATAAAACGGATCATTCTTCATATGAAGATCTCGTTGCCATTTATACATAAATCGCACCTCCTTCGTTATTACAATGTCGGATACGTAAAGTTGAGTAGTAGGTTTTTAGCCTACTACTCAACACGCATTGTGCAGATATTATACTTATATAATATCTATATGAATAAAACAAAAGGAGGTGAGACCTATGCGTAATCCAGAATTAAAGTATTTAATTCGAAATGTGGTTACACACATTCCGCGTACTGATTTTGAAGATATTGCTTACGATGCTGCAGTGCATGCAACAAATGTAGCAAATAGAAATCAGTCGATGGACGCCAGAGTTGCTAACAACAACTCTCTATTGCGTCCTTAATTAGCAGTATGGGGAAGCTTGTCTTCCCCGTATTTTTTTGTACTCGCCTCTTAAAGATAAGTTATTCGGATCGTAGAAAATGAAAGAGAATACCACTCCTTAGAGGGTATTCTCTTCTACTCAGAAGTCGGATTTGTTGATTGGTGTGACGTCCTTTTTCTGATTTTTCCAAGACTTGTTGTCTCTGGTTTCTTTTGCGGCTTTGGCTTCGTTAGTGGCATCCACCACAACGTTGCTTCTCCCTGCAGGGATAGACTGAGGTGCTACTTGCGGGGTAACAGCTGCTACTTTTTTTACTGGTTTAACAAAGTTATTGCTATGGATATTTCCGAAAGTCATCTTTACACGATCTGCATGATTCGATGGATTCACTTCTTCCACCGGAAGTCCACGATTTACCATCTCAATGACTGTAGAAACATCCATCGCAGTTGGTTTTGTGATTGGTCCACGAATACCTCCAAGCTCCGGAATTTTTCCGTCTGCTAAGACTACAAATAATCTTGCCATAGTGGTTACTCCTTATTTGATTTATTCTGAGACTGGCTCCAACCCGATCATCTGATCGAAGGTAAGACCATCTTCAGTTGCTTCTAAGATACGTTGAATCTCTTCGTCATCGGTATCGCCAAAGCCGGTTGCTTCCACAATCAGGTTTTCATAGTAACCTTCCTTGCGCATCTGGTTTTTCGCAAGGTACTCGGCGTTACCACCCAGCATGATGTCGGTGCCTCGACCTGCCATGTTGGTCGCAATGGTAACTGCTCCATACTGACCTGCCTGTGCAACGATCTCTGCTTCCTTCTCGTGGTACTTGGCGTTGAGCACCTGATGCTTGATGCCATGACGTTTGAGCAGTGCGCTCAGACGTTCGGAGGTTTCAATCGAAACGGTACCAACCAGAACCGGCTGGTTCACGGCATGTGCCTCTTTGACTTCCTCTACGACTGCGTGGAATTTCTCTTTTTTCGTCATGTATACGGCATCGTCCATATCCACACGGATGACCGGGCGGTTGGTCGGGATCTCGATAACGTCCATGCCGTAGATGTCACGGAACTCCTGCTCCTCGGTGAGGGCAGTACCGGTCATGCCGGCTTTTTTCTCGTATTTGTTAAAGAAGTTCTGGAACGTGATGGTTGCCAGAGTCTTGCTCTCTCTTCTTACTTTTACGTGCTCTTTTGCCTCGATTGCCTGATGCAGACCATCGGAATAACGGCGGCCCGGCATGATACGGCCGGTGAACTCATCGACGATCAGAACCTCGTCGTCTTTGACTACGTAGTCCTTGTCGCGGTGCATCAGATAATTGGCACGCAGCGCCAGGATCACGTTGTGCTGGATCTCCAGGTTCTCCGGATCGGAGAGATTCTCGATATGGAAGAAGTTCTCGACTTTCTTCACACCGTCATCGGTCAGGGTAACGAATTTGTCCTTCTCGTTGACGATGAAGTCTCCGGTCTCCTCGATCTCCTCGCCCATGATCGCGGTCATCTTGGTCATCTCGCCGCTTGCCTCGCCGCGCTGCATCTGGTGTGCCAGAATATCTGCGGTCTCGTACAGCTTGGTGGATTTGCTGCTCTGTCCGGAAATAATCAGAGGTGTTCTTGCCTCGTCGATCAGGACGGAGTCGACCTCGTCGATGATACAGTAAGCAAGCTCTCTCTGTACGAGCTGCTCTTTGTAGATCACCATGTTGTCACGCAGGTAATCGAAACCAAGTTCGTTGTTGGTGATGTAGGTGATGTCGCATGCATACTGCTGGCGGCGCTCATCGTTCTTCATATCGTTCAGAACGACACCGACGGTCAAACCGAGGAATCTGTGGACTTTTCCCATCCACTCAGCATCTCGGTTTGCCAGGTAATCGTTGACGGTAACGATGTGGACACCGCGTCCGGTCAGTGCATTCAGGTAAGCCGGAAGGGTGGAAACGAGGGTTTTTCCTTCACCGGTTTTCATCTCGGCGATACGGCCCTGATGGAGGATAATACCACCGATCAGCTGTACGCGGTGGTGTTCCATACCGAGGGAACGTTTTGCTGCCTCGCGGACGGTTGCGAATGCTTCCGGGAGAATGGAATCCAGGGATTCGCCTCCGTTGTAGCGGTCTTTATATTCCTTTGTCTTGGCACGCAGCTCTTCATCGGTCAGCGCCTGCATGGTCGGGCGGAGAGCTTCGATTTTGTCTACGATTGGATAGATTCGTTTCAGCTCGCGCTCACTGTGCGTACCAAAAAGTTTTTCTGTGAATTTCATAGAATGTTTGCTCCTGCTTTCTCTATTAATTGCCATATTAACATATGGTACTATTCTACCACTTCTGGCACAAGATAACAATGAATTTTTCGTAAACATTTGGTGCCGTTCCCCGGTTTTCCGCTGTTTTTACGGCTTTTCCCGGACTTTCCGGCCCTTTCCGCGAAAAAATCACCCTGTTTCACAGCTTTTCTAAGCTGGAAACAGGGTGACTGTTCATTCTTTATTTACTTTTCAGCACTCCGGCTCGATCAGACCGTAGGTGTTGTTCTTTCTCTTGTAAACGACGTTTACTTCGTCGGTCTCTGCATTGCGGAATACAAAGAAGGTGTGTCCAAGAAGTTCCATCTGTACGCAGGCATCTTCCGGATACATTGGTTTCATGCCGAATTTTTTCGTACGGATGATCTGGATGTCTTCGTCCTCCAGATAGTCATGCTCCAGATATTCTTTCTGGAAGTTTCCTGCTTCCTGCTGTTTGTCGGCAATTTTGTTTTTGTATTTGCGAAGCTGGCGTTCGATGACTTCCTCTACCAGATCGATGGATACGTACATATCGTTGCTTACCTGCTCGGAACGGATGATATTTCCTTTTACCGGAATGGTAACCTCAATTTTCTGTCTTTCTTTCTCTACGCTTAAGGTTACAATGACATTTGTGTCAGGCGTAAAATATTTCTCCAGTTTGCCAAGTTTTTCATTGACCGCGGCTTTTAATCCCTCTGTCACGTCAATATTTTTTCCGCTGATGGTAATTTTCATTATGCCCAACCCCTTTGCTCTCAAATTTTACAGGTTTTTCACTTCCCCTGTAAGTAACTCTAATTATAGCAATAGTTGTCTTTATTTGCAATAGTATTTAGAAAATTCATGAATATTTTAGAGTTTTTTCCTGCAATTTTTGTGATTCTTTCTTTCCGTCCATTTTTTCTCGCATCTATATGAGGAAATCAAACACACTTTATCCTGTCATGTTATTTTCTTTGCTTGTTATCTTTTTCCTTACCTTCTGCACATTTCCAGTACGTCTTCAAATTTCATGTTTCCGCCAAACAGATCCAGTGCGCTTCCGATCGTCACATCCACATAATCGTTCCCAACCTTTTTCAGCAGTTCCAGATCCGCAAAGTTTCCGACGCCGCCGGCATATGTAACAGGGAAATCTTTCATTTTCGCAAGTAATTCCACCAGTTCTGTCTCGATACCGGATGCTTTTCCTTCGACATCTACCGCGTGGATCAGAAATTCATCACAGTATTCCGTCAGATGATGCAGGAGCGGTTCCGTTACTTCTTCCTCTGTAAACTTTTGCCAGCGGTCCGTTACAATATAATATTTCCCGTTTCGTTTCCGGCAGCTTAAGTCCATGGTCAGCCGCTGTTTTCCAACAGTCGTTACCAGTTTTTCGAGATTTTCATAGAATACATGGCCATCCCGGAACACATACGATGTCACGATCACATGGCTTGCACCGGCCGTCAGAAATTCGCAGGCATTTTCCGCGTCGATACCGCCGCCAACCTGCAGTCCGCCCGGATACGTAGAAAGTGCCAGCAGCGCCTGCCGCTTTGTTTCCGGATAATATTCGGAATCTTTTTTGTTCAGAAGAATCACATGACCTCCGGTGATCCCTTTTTCTTTATATAACTGCGCATAGTAAGACGCATCCTGCTCCGAAACAAAATTTTCATTTGCCTGGTTTCCCTGATCTTTTAAGGATCCCCCAACAATCTGTTTTACTTTTCCATTGTGGATATCAATACATGGTCGAAATTTCATAAATAAAGTCCCCTGTCCCTTTCCTGTTCATCGAATGGATATCTGTAGTTAGCGATGATTCGGTTAAAAAATTTTTATCTCCCTCAAATTTCTCATATTATATCAAATTTCGGACTTCCTGTGTGCAAATTCACTCTTTTTTCACTAAAAAGCTCCCCTTGGATCTTTTGTTCGTGTGCATGACAGCAAAAAAATGCCGCAATCCGGATTTTTTCCCGAACTGCGGCATCCCATTATACTTTATCTTATGTTTTGTCCTATCCCGTGCTTATGCCTAGACTCATGTTTCAGTCTATCCTTGGGTTTATGCCTGGAATCATGTTTTCTACTCCTGTACCACAGAATAAGAATAGTCAGAAAGATTGACACGGATCACCGTTTCTTCTCCGGACGGTGTACCGTCCATTTTCACATCAACATGATCACCTTCGTAATGTACTTCATATGCCCAATAGTATCCCGGATAGAAACTTTCTACTTCATACAATTCATTTCCGTCTTTATCAATTGCGCCAAAATCCGGTCCATAGAAAGAGCAGTAATAAAGTGTTCCGTCCGGTCCGAAATCCGTTCCTGTCATGGAACCATGTGATGATGCACTGTGCCAGATTTCTTTTCCGTCCCGGAGGCGTACGGCATAAATAACTCCACAATGCGCATAATAATACCTGTCTTCATAAATTCCAATTTCTGTATTGGCTGTTATCTCCGCTGCCGGAGATTTTTCTGTCTCAATGGTCCATACTACATTTTCATCCTGATCCAATCCGGTAATCACAGCATACTCCTGATCCCGATTTTCTTCTGAAGCAAACAGGTCATGCGTTTTTTCTCCGTTATTATAAAAGGTTTCCAGTATTACATGTGTTGCATCTTTTTTTGCCACCTTTTCCAGGGCAGCTTTCAGATTCAGCATCGGATACTCTTCCCGCTTGTCCTCCTGACAGGTTGATCTTGCGGTTCCGGATGTGGAGATCAGTGTCTCTTTTACCTCCTCCGCCGAAAGTTCCGGAGCCACAGACCACAGAACAGCCGCAGAACCGGAAACCAGTGGGGCCGCCATGGATGTTCCAGACAGATTTCCATATTTAATCCCGTTTTTCACTGTTCTAAGATTTTTATGGCCTGGATTTTCTTCGGTATAGGAATCATCTTTTTCTGTAATCGTGCTGTAAACATCATATCCAGGTGCAACAATATCTATATTGGAACCATAATTTGAAAATTCTGTCATTTGATATCCCTTTTCTGTTTCCTGCACTGCACCTACAATCAGGATATGATTTCGAATTTTCTCATAGGAGTATCCGCTTCTGCTTAATCTATGCGTTTCTCCATCCAGTCTGTTATAAACCTCCTCATTAATTCCGCAATAATCTCCTGTCTTTTGAGCATCAAATCCCACACCACCGTTATCATACCCATTGCCTGCACTCTGGACAATTAAAAATCTTTCCTGTTGATTTAAAATCAATTCAAAAAGCATCACTATCATCTGACTGGAAGTGCATTTTGCGCTCGTTTCTAATTCCTTTTGATAACTTTCGTACAACTCATATTTCTGATCAATCTTCCCTTTTTCTATGAGAAACTCCGCTATTTTTTCTTCCCATACCGGTCTTTCCCCGATTAGCGTATCTTTTAAATACTGCTCTCTGGATTGTATCACAGTTGCCCATGAATTATTCACCACGCAGGCCGTATGTTCACTTAGCATCGTTTCAATCATCTGTTTTGTTACATTTACATATTCTCCTGTACTGAAGAGATCTTCTTTCCACCAGCTCACAAAATACAAATCCGTCCGATCTGCCACACCACGGATTCCGGCCTGATTATTTTCCGCACCGATCAATCCCGTCACATGTGTGCCATGGTCAAATGCCAGATTTTCTTTGTAATCTTCCAGCCAGTGAATTTTACTTTCGCCGTTTTTCTGAAATTCTTCGTGTTCCGCATCAACTCCATCATCCATAATGCCGACCGCCACATTGGCAAGATCCTGCTCGTGGGAATCAACATAGTCCCATGCAGAAAATGCTCCAATTGCCTCTGCCCACCAGTCATTTCCATCTGGTTTGCTTTCATTATGGTCATTATTCTTTTTATCCTGTTCTCCTGCCTCCCATGGATTCTCATCTGCAGTATTTTCCATCATCATCGGAATTTCCGTCGAACTGTAGAGCACATTTTCTTCTTCCATCAGAATTTCAGCCTTCTGTTCCAGATCCGCATACGCGGTGTCCTCCACCAGGATTTCAATCACGTTCATGCTTCCGCTCATATTTCCAACCAGCGTTCCATCTACCTTTGCTGCAAGTGCTTCCCGCTCTTCCTGGCTGCTGTTTTCTATCAGATAAACAATCAGCAGATTTTCGTAGTACAACAGGCCGGTATCTTCATCATAAGAAACGGTACTTACCGCCGGCTGATAAACCGTATCCCCATTGGCACATTTTTTCATTGTGCCTGGCTCTTTCACATCCTGACTATCCTGCGACTGTTCTCCATTCTGATTCTTGTTCTGTTTTTGGCTTTGGTCACCTTCATCTGCCTGCACTTTTTCCTGTTTTTGTTTCCATTCTTCCAGTTGTCTTTCTTTCCATCCCTGTATTTGCTTCTTCTGTGATCCAACTGCAATGGCAAGCAGGATACCTAAAAACAGCACAATCACAATGACAAGTACCAGAAATCTTCGAATTTTCTTTTTTCTCTTCTTCTTTTTTTCTTCCGCCACATGGCAGCCACAGTACTGGCAATAGGCATCTTCTTTCTGAATCCTGCGTCTGCACCTGGGACATTTGATTTCCTTTTTCATTTTCTGCTCCTCTTATTGCAGTTTTGATCCGCAGCGCGTACAAAACTTTTCTCCTTCTTTCGGAATTCTTCCGCAGGAGGGACACGCTGACCGCATCTTCGAAGCTGCCGGGTTCTTTGATACGGTTTCTTCCGGCTTGATTTTTTTCGATTCCGTTTTTTTTGATTTGATTTTTTCCGGCTCAATTTTTCTTGAAACACTTTTCTTTGAAGCACTTTTCTCTTTAGAAACCATTCCCCACAGTGCAAATATAAGAATCAGAACATGAAGTGCTATCCACACCCACACAAATTCCATGCGAAGCGGCATTCCTGTCATCTGGCCGTTATAATCAACCTTGTTTTTCCATCCCCAGCTGAGTCGTTGCATTGACCACGCAAGACCTCCGTTTGTCACGATGGATAATACAATTGCCAGAACATAGGTCTTTTTTCCATTTAACAGCGTAACCAGAACTGATCCCACAAGCGTTACTGCCGCTGTTCCAATCAACCATGCGTTGATATTTTCAAAGACACTTTCCTGCATCAGTTTCCAGATCATCCCTCCGACAAAAGAGTCTCCTTCCTGGCTTTCCATTCCATAGAGAATCACATCGTAAAGCCGGATGGCATCATCTTTCCAGCCGATCATTCTGCAGAAATATAGTGGTATCGTACATAAAAACAGAATTACAATGACGTATTTTGCTTTTGTTTTCATCTGAAAATTCTCCTGTTCTGCTCTATTTTTATACTTCTTCTGATGGTTCCAGCACCATTTTGCTATCTGCTGTATCCATTTCCGAAAATAACTTTTTGCCTTTCAGATCGTAATAATCTGTCTTATCTACCTCGACATATTCCGACTCACCATCCACAGTCTCTTTTTCTTCCTCGCTGTATGTTACCTGCAGGATTCCATCACTGACCAGTTCTCCTTTTTTTCCATCCTCAACGGTATATAACAGATTCCCGCTTAAATCATACAATTCTTTCTGATCGATCAGTAATGTCTTATCTTCCATGGAAAAAGATTCTCCGGCAATCGGATCGGCAATTTCTTTCATGGTATCCGCATTGATCAGGCAGACATAAAACTGATTATCTTCCCCATACATGGAAAGTGCAAGAACATTATCCTCGATGCAGCTTGTTGTAGTGGAATAATATTTAAAATACGGCGCATACTTTCCTGTATATTTTTTGATATCGCCTGTCTCCAGATCACACAAAAAATAAATGTCCTGGTCGTCCTGTCTTACCGTAAAAAGTGCATATTTTTTTGTCCAGTCGAGCAGAGTCGGATATCCGCCAAACGGGCCAAGATACTGACTCGGGATTTCAATTTCTTTTTCTTCTCCATTCCCGATCACTGTAATATGAAACGGATTTTCATCCCCTGCCCAATATCCATCGTCCATTGCGCCCGTTTCTATGATAAGTCCGTCCCGCATTCCATGTTCTTCTGCTTTGTCAAACGAAACGTTTAACTCTGTTTCTTTTCCCAGTTCCGGCTCAACCAGAACACAGACTTCTTTCGTACCGTCCATTTTTTTATACAGAAATTTTCCATCACCCATGTAGGATCTTTTAAAGCTCAGATTTTCCAGGTCCTGATTGCTGACTGTATAATCACACACTTCACCCCCTTCCGGACTATACAGTGTATATTTCCAAAACCCGGCATCATCCCAGGATACATTTTCTTCCTCCTCCAGCCAGGTATAACCACCGCCGTAATCTGCCACTTTGTCTGCATCATACTGGCTTTTTATCATTCCATCCGTGTCAATCACATAAAAAATATTGTCATAGACGAACCAGTTATAACCATTATTAAAATTCACATCGTACCGATAAATATCTGCATCAATTGCATCTTCATCAAAAGGTATATAAAACTTTAACTTTCCCTTTTTATCCAGAAAGCCTTTGTAAGATTCCCCCTTTCCGTGAATTCTTACAAAGGCAAGTCCATCCTGAAATTCTCTTGCATCAGAAAATTTCATATTTTCCAATGTATGAGACGTCTCCGCATTTGAACTTATATCGTCTTCATCATCCGACCATGTATCATCATCATCATCATCATCTTCTTCTTCTTCTTCTTCGTCTTCGTCGTCATAGTTTTCTTCCGATCCATCGTCCCAACCCTCAAAGTCGAGATACCATTTTCCGTCAATTTCAACAACCGCTATCTCCATTTCTTCCGGTTCTATGCCAGATGCACTCACTTCCACAAACACATTTCTTGCATCGGTGACCGTATCTCCTTCTTCTCCATAATGACTTTTTATTTTTTCCATGTTGCCTTCGGACTGTTTTTCTGATCTGACTGGCCAATGGGTAATTTGTATATCCCCAACTTCATCTTGCAGTTTCTGAAGTTCCTCTTCCACTGCATTTTCTATGATCCACTGTAACGTTTCCCCATATTGGCCAAAATACCGCTCCGGCAACAGGCTCAGAAGCGTATCGGTATCTCCTGTAAATAATGCTTCGACTGCACGATCTGCCACCTGCATATATTCCTCATCGGACTCCTGGCTTTCCGCTGTTTTTCCAGCTTTTTCCCCTGATTCCGTCATCTGGAGTATTCCATATTCCGGAACAAACTTCCATGGATATAAAATTGCTATAGCCGCCATAATTCCAAAAGTAATGATCAAAATTCGGCTTCCTGCTTTTTTCATATATTCTCTACTCCTTTTTCTCTCATCGTATCTTTACTTCTGAATAGAGTCCTAATATAATTTTCCAGATTTTTTGCACTCTCTTACTCTGTAAGGACACTGCTACTCTGCTTTCCACAATAGGTAATAGGGATCTCTTCTCACCAGTCCAGCCGGAAATTCTGTTCCGTTTTCATTTCATCCGCATACCAGAAATCTACTATACCGATTCCAATCCGCTCACTTTCTTCCTTTTGATAAAGCATCAGATCATGCCGGCTGTCATACACAATATCTCCATCCTCTTCCCGAATCGCCTTCGTGACTCCATCTGCAATTTTTGTCTTATTTCCTTTTTTATCAAAAATGGAAAGTTCATATTCTCCATCGGAATTCCGATCCGTGTAAGCCATGACTGTTCCATCTTCGTAAATCTTGACATAGTCTTCCAGCACTTCTTTTGCAAGGCATCTGCTTTTTCCATTTTCTATCACGTTGACATCGTAGTACGCATTGTCCCCTTCCGTGTAGAAATTGCTTGTATAATAAATCTCTGTTGGCGTAACAGATTTTACATAGCCTTCCGGCATCTCTTCCAGATCGCTGACTTCATCATTTTTGATTGCGGCGTGCCAGAAATCAGATCCGCTTTCCAGGAACAGATCTGTTTCGTTTGCATAGATCCAGAAGTTTTCTCCTTCCTCATCTATGTCTTCAATTTTTTTCGCAACTTCTCCTATGATGTGAATGGAATTCTTCCTGCTCGTTGGTTTAACATACATTCCCTGCTCATATATTCTCTGATCTAAAAGGTCAATCATATAATCTGCATCCTTCACTTCTGCTAAATCTACCGGCTCCATTTTCTTTACATCCAGGTATAGTACGCTATTTCCCCTATAAAGTCCGGCATTATTAATGTCATTGGCTGTAATCTGTTTTATTTCACCATCTTTATATTCATAAAGACTTTGACACTCCGTTGGAACAGGATGATATGATTCCGCTTCTTTTTGTAATTCCTGCCACTGTTCCGTGTTTCCTCTGCTGTCAATCACGAAGTCTTCCAGTTCACATTCTGTATTCTCGCCGGAAGCAAAGTAATAAACCGCGCCATTTTCCCATGCATACATATCACTGACTGGTGTTCCCAGCTCTTTTGTCTCTTCCTCAAAAGATGTTAGAAAAACAAGCTGATCATCCTCTGACTGACCGTCATATCGTCTGCACAAAATATGCTCCTGATCATCTGCCAGCATAACATCGGTCATCCCATCCGCCAGAAATACTTCTTCCGTTGGATTGTTATAGCTTACGCCACAGACATCAAATCCTTCGTCAGCGTTTCCCTTCGTATAAACGAGTCCCGTTCCGTCTTTGAGCTGATAATATCCCTGCAGTGAATCTGCAATCTTCACAGATACTTCCCCGTCATAACAAAACAGCTCGGAATCCTTGTCGATATAAAGGAGTTTTCCGTTTTCCAGCGGATAAAAAACTCTGACATTTGCCGCAACTTTTGTTTTGTATTTCTCATTTTTTTCTTCTTTTTTGGACAACTTCTGATATTCACACCGGTAGAGTCTGGACGTTCCCGTCGAAATATCATAGTTTTCCATATAATAGAGATATTTTCGATCCGGTGAAAGCTGCATTACGGCATCGCCCAGCCAGTCCAGCCCATTGTCTGTAATGGTTATGGTATGTCCCAGTTTTTCTTTCGTGAGAATTTCATAACTGTCCCCATATAATTCTACAAATGGGTGTTCCATATTTTCCCCGGACTTCACACAGAAAACTACTGCTCCGACTGCCACTATTGCAGTCAGGCCAAGTGCTGTCGCAATTTTCCATCCTTTTTTTCTGCGTTTTACCGGCAGCACGGCGTCCGATTTATTGTATTCTGCTCTTTTACGTTCAGCTGTGTTTTTTTCTTCTTCTTTTTCTTCTGCTATCTTTTTATTTTCTGCTGTTTCCCTCGTTTTCGGTCTGACAGGTTCTATCGTTTTTTTCACACTCGGTTTGACCGGCTCTGTTTTTTTTCTCTGCTCCTCTTTCCCATCATCCGGCACTATATCTGGCACTACAATATTTCCATCCTCCAGTTTTGCTCCACAGCTTCCGCAAAATCTTGTCGCATCTGACCACTCTTTTCCACATACCGGGCATTTTTTCATACTTGTTTTCCTCTCCTGTCCCTTTTTATCCACAAATCTTTTTTCTTTGCAATAAAAGTCTCACTTCCATAATTGTCAATGTAAAACTTACATGCATCCAGTATAAACTGGTTCTTGGACTTAAAAATCTTTGGATCAAGATTCTGAATGACATTATTAATTAGCACATGGTCTGGATTATGCATATTTAGCCTAATTGTTGTTTTTACTTCATAATCAAACTGTTTTGCCATCATGCCACCTCCTAAGGTATTCTCCTTGCACTTTTAAGTCCCATTGTGGCAAGCTGCTCATATCCTCTTGCATTTGCCTTTACAT
>OMAY01001215.1_pt1 | contig 12580 bp, 8 predicted proteins | sample 1673611 | NCBI WGS metagenome assembly OMAY01 (sample SAMEA103958117, study PRJEB25191) | human gut metagenome | biome: human-associated habitat [ENVO:00009003]; feature: intestine environment [ENVO:2100002]; material: feces | place: Germany | collected 2013/2015
TTTGCCGTTATTATCTCCGATTATCAGGATTCCGTTTTTATCGGGGTCAGCCTTTTTGTCGTATGCTGTTTCGTGCTGAATGTTTATAACCATTGCAAAAAACAGTGTCCGGAAGAGCACCGTTTTTCAGAGCGCTGAATTTTGAAGGTGGGAAAACTGTGAGGATGATTCTTTAACTTTATATACTAATCTAAAATCAAAGAGCATGAAAAACAAACTTCTTGTGTCATTGCTTTTCCTTTTTGTAGGAATTGCTTCCATGACAGCGCAACAGACAGGAGTAAGCGGAGTCGTCATTTCCGGTGAAGACAATCAGCCGGTTATCGGGGCTTCCGTATTGGTGGTCGGCACAACGGTCGGAGTGACAACAGACGTTGATGGCAAGTTCCGGTTGGACAATTTGCCTGCATCGGCCAAAGAATTGCAGATTTCCTTTATCGGATTCAGAAAGGAAGTTGTGCAGATCACGCGTGGAAAGAATATGAAAGTGGTTTTGATGCCCGATTCCGAGATGCTGGAAGAAGTGGTGGTAACCGGTATGACCAAGGTGGACAAACGCCTCTTTACCGGAGCAGCCGACCAATTGTCTGCCGCCGATGTGAAACTGGACGGTATGGCCGACATCAGCCGTGGCCTGGAAGGACGTGCGGCAGGTGTGTCCGTACAGAACATTTCGGGTACGTTCGGTACGGCTCCCAAAATCAGGGTACGTGGAGCCACCTCTATTTACGGTAACTCCAAACCTTTGTGGGTGGTGGACGGAGTCATCATGGAGGATGTGGTAGAGATTGGAGCCAACGACCTTTCTTCGGGCGATGCCACTACACTGATCAGTTCGGCCATTGCCGGATTGAACTCGGATGATATTGAGAGTTTTCAGATTCTGAAAGACGGTTCGGCTACCTCTATTTACGGAGCCCGTGCCATGGCAGGTGTGATTGTAGTGAACACCAAGAAAGGAAAGGCCGGTACTACCCGGTTCAGCTATACCGGTGAGTTTACTACCCGCCTGAAGCCTTCGTACCGTACGTTCAACATCATGAACTCGCAAGACCAGATGGGCGTATACAAGGAGTTGCAGAATAAAGGCTGGCTGAATCTGGCCGGTACCTACCGGGCTGCCAACAGTGGTGTTTACGGCCGAATGTACCACCTTATCAATACATACGACCCTGTGACAGGCCAGTTTGGTTTGCTCAATACGGTGCAGGCCCGTAACGAATACCTTCGGGCAGCCGAATACCGCAATACCGACTGGTTCGACCTGCTTTTCAGCAATGCACTGATGATGAACCACTCGGTGAGCATATCAAGCGGTACGGAGAAGTCGAACTCATACATCTCGCTCAGTGTGATGACCGATCCGGGATGGATGAAGAGCAGTAGCGTGCAACGCTATACGGCTAATATGAATACGACTTATAACCTGACTAAGGAACTGTCGCTCAACGTTATCGGCAATGCTTCTTATCGTAAGCAGAAGGCACCCGGTACCATTGGTCAGTCGCGCGACGCTGTGTCGGGCGAGGTATCGCGTGGTTTCGATATCAATCCCTATTCGTATGCACTGAACACTTCGCGTACGCTGGATCCGGACGAAATCTATACCCGTAACTATGCCGACTTCAACATCTTCAACGAGTTGAATACCAATAACATCTTCCTGAACGTCGTGGATCTGCGCTTTCAGGGCGAACTGAAATGGAAACCGCTGAAGGGACTTGAACTGAGCGTGTTGGGAGCAGCCAAATACTCTTCTTCCTCGCAGGAACATAAAATATTGGAGTCGTCCAACCAGGCGATGGCTTATCGTGCCATGGACGATGCTACTATACGCAACAGCAATACCTGGCTTTATACCGATCCGGATGTACTCAATTCGTTGCCTTTCAGTATTTTGCCAAATGGTGGTTTCTACAATAAGACCGATTATCGCATGCTCAGCTGGGACTTCCGTGCGGCAGCCAGCTACAACACGGTGTTCAGAGGAGAAAATATCCTGAACCTGTATGCCGGTATGGAAGCCAATGCCGTCGACCGCAGCAACAACTCGTTCGAGGGTTGGGGTATGCAGTACGAGAATGGTGAGATTCCGTATTTCGATTATCATGCTTTCAAGAAGATGCGCGAAAATAATTCTACCTATTATTCGTTGTACAATACCAAGAAACGCATGCTAGCCTACTTTGCTACCGGAACTTACTCTTATAAAGGACGCTACAGCCTGACGGGAACCATCCGTTACGAAGGAACCAACCGTCTGGGTAAGGCCCGTTCGGCCCGCTGGTTGCCCACTTGGAACGTAGGCGCCGCCTGGAACGTACACGAAGAATCCTTCTTCCAACATCTGGAACCGGCTTTTTCGCACATGACCCTCAAAGGCTCCTACAGTTTGACAGCCGACGCAGGTCCGTCATACGTTACCAACTCGGTGGTTAACATCAACAGTTTCACACCCTGGCGTCCCAGTGCATCGGTGGGTGAATCGGGCTTGCAGATTGTAGAATTGGCCAACGGTGACCTGACTTATGAAAAGAAGCATGAGTTGAATATCGGATTGGATTTGGGTTTCCTTGACAACCGTATTAATCTGGAATTGGCTTGGTATAAGCGTAACAACTACGACCTGATTGGTGCCGTACTGACACAAGGTGTGGGTGGTGAAACACGACGCAATGCCAACCTGGCCAGTATGAAGTCGCACGGTTACGAGGCCACTCTTTCGACCCGCAACATCGTTACCAGGAACTTTAGCTGGAGTACCGACTTTATTTTCGGTTACAGCAAGACGCAGATTACCGACCTTAAATCACAGACTTATTTGTTCGATCTTGTGACTGGTTACGGACAACGCGAAGGCTACCAGTGGGGTAGTATCTTCTCCATACCTTTTGCCGGACTTGATTCTGACGGTTATCCGACCTTTATGTGGAACGGGAAACTGGTGGATAAGACCCAATACGGTAGTATCAACTTCCAGCAGCTGGAAAATCTGGATTTCCTGAAGTACGAAGGTCCAAAAGATCCGACCATTACCGGTAGTTTCGGTAACATTTTTACCTGGAAGAACTTCAAGCTGAATGTGTTTATTACTTATGCCGCAGGCAACAAGGTTCGTCTCGATCCTCGGTTCGCGCGCAGCTACAACGACCTGGACGCTACTCCCAAGGAATTCAAGAACCGCTGGATGATGCCGGGCAACGAGAAGATTACCGATATCCCTGTCATAGCCAGTACACGCGATAACAATAAGTACAGCAACATGAACTATGGTTACAACGCATACAACTATTCTGATGCACGTATTGCCGACGGTAGTTTCATCCGAATGAAAGAGATTTCGTTGAGTTACGATTTCCCGAAGAGCCTGCTGGGTGGTCAGAAGATTGTCAAAGGCCTTTCGTTGAAGGTGCAAGGTACGAATCTCTTCCTGATTTATGCCGACAAGAAGCTGAACGGACAGGATCCGGAATTCTTCAATTCTGGTGGTGTGGCCGCTCCGGTACCCAAGCAGTTTACGTTCACAGTAAGAGCCAATTTCTAACCATTAACAGTTACCTATCATGAAAACAAAAAATATATTATTTGCATTAGGCGTTGCCGGCTTGATGGGAAGCATGCAGTCTTGCGACAGTTTTCTCGACACTATGCCCGACAAACGTACGGAAATCAATACTCCTACTAAAGTAAGGGATATCCTGCTGTCTGCTTATCCTACACTGCATCCTACCATTATGTTCGAATTCATGTCCGACAACTATGCCGACAATGGTGACATGTACTCCAGTCCCATGAACCTGGCCATTGAGTCGTATATGTGGAAAGATGCCGTAGAGTCTGACTGGGATAGTCCGCAGGAAGTCTGGGATGCCAATTACCGTGCCATTGCTTCGGCCAATCAGGCTTTGAGTGCCATTGAGGAGATGGGTACACCGGCCGAGTGCCTGCCTTACAAAGGGGAAGCACTGTTGTGCCGTGCTTACGGACATTTTATGCTGGCCAATACGTTCTGCATGGCTTATAACGAACGCACTGCTGCCAACGAACTGGGTATTCCTTATATTACTGCTCCCGAGGAATCGGTAGGCGTGGTTTACGAACGTGGTACGCTGGAGGATACTTATCGTAAAATCAACGAAGATATTGAAGAAGCATTGCCGTTGGTAGCCGGAATCACTTTCAATGTCCCTATGTATCACTTTAACGAAAAAGCGGCTTATGCTTTTGCGGCACGTTTCAACCTGTTTTACGGAAAAGATTACGATAAGGTTATCGCATATGCAACCAAAGCTATCGGAACCGATCCGACAAGCGTATTGAGAGACCTGAACGGATATGACAAGTTTACTACCACCAAGGAATGGACTTACGGTTATATCAGTGCTGACGAACCGGCAAACCTGCTGCTGATAACCAACCGTTCGCTTTACGGACGTGTAGGTAACCAACGTTACGGCATCACCAACGACATTTTCCGTTCGCAGCTGGCGTGGTCTTACTTCCCCGGAAACAAGCAGCTGACTGTTTACAACACGGTGTTCCATTACAATTACATGAGCTATTTCATCCCGAAGATGACCGAAATCTTCGAAATCACCAACCAGATAGCCCAGACCGGACAGCCGCACGTTGTCATTCCTGCTTTCACTACCGACGAAACGTTGCTCTGCCGTGCCGAGGCACACGTGTTGAAGCAGGAGTATGAAGCTGCCGCTACCGACTTGTCTTACTGGTACATGAAAAAAGGTATTTCGGCCTGCAGTGCCCAGCAGATTATCGACTTCTACAAGGCTACCGACAGCAAAGGCAACCCCAATGCCAATGTGAAGGAACTGCATACAGGTGTTACCTATACGGAAGAACAGACTTATCTGATTCATGCCGTACTCCATGCACGTCGGGTAGAAGGTCTGCACGAAGGTATCCGCTGGATGGACATCAAACGCTATGGTATTTCCTATCAGCACAACATCTATAACGGAGAGCCTTTGACCCTGTTGCCGGACGATCCGCGCAAAGCCATTCAGATACCGCAAGAGGTATTGTTTGCCCCGGGCGATATGACTCCCAATCCAAGATGACTTTTTTAGCAAAACATAACGATATATAAACAGATTACGATTATGAAACTGAAATATTCCTTATTATTTCTGCTCTTGAGTGCCATGCTTTGTGGCGCATGCAGCGAAGAAGACCTGAATCCCACCAGCATCTTTGATGACGAAGTGGAAATGGAAAAGAACGAACTGGACATCTGGCTGGATAATAACTACCTGTATCCTTATAATGTAGACTTCAAATACCGGATGGAGGACATTGAATCGAGTTTGAGCAATAACTTGGTTCCTATTGAGTACGATCTGGCTGTACAGATGGCACGTATTGTGAAGCATGTGTGGTTTGAGGCTTACGACGAGATAGGCGGCATCAACTTCACGCGGCAATACGCTCCCAAAATCATTCATCTGGTCGGTTCGCGTCAGTGGAATCCCAACGGTACCATTACTTTGGGTTACGCGGAAGGCGGCTTGAAGGTGACACTGGTAGGCGGAAACTGGCTTGATCCTACCGACATTGCCGACCTGAACGAAATGTTTTTCAAGACCATGCATCATGAATTTGCTCACATTCTGCATCAGACCAAGGAATATCCTGTTGAGTACAACGACCTGAGCGAAGGACATTATTCGCCCTCCGGCTGGAACAACCGTCACGACATGGCCGATTATGCGCCCTTTGGTTTTGTTACTGCTTACGGCAGCAGCCAGCCGGGTGAGGATATTGCTGAAATGACAGCCTGTTTCCTGACTTGGACCGATGCTCAATGGAAAGCGCTGGAGGAAGGTGCCGGAGCAGAAGGATGGGCTATTATACAAACGAAGCTGGGCATTGTAAAAGATTACATGCGTACCAATTTCCAGATTGATATGGACAAGCTGCGTGCGGCGATTGACCGGCGCTGCGACGAACTGCAGCGTATGGATATCAATGCACTGCCCTGATGATTGTCGGATAACGAATGTATAACACTAAAAACTGAAGTTATGAAAAACAAACTTTTATATATCATACTTTTAATGGCAGGATTGTTTCAGGCTTGTGCTCCTGAAGTGGACGACCTTTTCGACAAGCCGGCCCAACAGCGTATCAACGAAGAAATTAAGGCCTGCCGTGATCTGTTGGTCAGTTCGGAACAGGGCTGGAGGCTGGAGTATTTTCCTTCGGCTACCCAGGCTTACGGAGGCTATAACATGATTCTGAAGTTTACGGAGAAAGAAGTGACTGCCGCCGGCGAAACTGCCAGTAGTCCGTCGTACACGGAGACCAGTCTTTATTCCATGGGTTCGGACATGGGGCCTACGTTGAATTTTGATACCTATAATTCCATTATCCATTACTTTGCCGATCCTGACAAGCAGGAAGGTGCCGGATTGGGAAAAGGATATGAAGGCGATTACGAGTTTATCATCATGGGGCATTCTGACAATGAAATCATCTTGAAGGGCAAGAAGACCAAGAACGTCATGAGGATGATACGTATGGAGGAATCGGCCGAAAGTTATCTGACTGCTGTGCAGAAAATCAGAGATGACTATAACTCATTGTTTGGAGTAGAAGGTGCGTCGGGCACTATCAACGGACAGTCGGTCAGCTTGTCTTTCCCGTCCGACCGTAAACTTTCTGCTCAGATCGGTACTGAGGAATTGCAGAGTGCTGCGTATTTGTTTACGTCGACTGGTATCCGTTTTTATTCGCCTCTGCTGATAGGGGGCAAAGAAGTGGATTCTTTTGGATGGTCGTTTACCGATCAGGCTTTCGAATACGAAGGACAGACTATTCCGTTCCGTTACGACCCGAATATGGAGGACTATACGCAATATCTGGGCAAGTATACTATGAAGTATAATGGCTATTATGGAGCTTCGTCGTTGGAAATTGAACTTACAATTGGAACGTATAAACAAAATTATATCATCAAAGGAATGCTTCCGATTGATGTTATCATGACGTATGCCGAGCCGGTAGTTGATGGGGTGAAGACTCCGCGCATGGAATTGCTCAACCAGCAGTTGCTCGACGGAAGTGGCAATTATCTGTCTGTATGGAATGCCGAGAGTGGCCGCCTTACTTGGGGAGGAACCGATTTCCGATATGGTATGTACGGCGAACGTGATGCAGATAATCCTAATTTGTATCGGTTTGTAGACGATGGCCGACGTGAAGAAGCCACTACGGGTATGATTCTGTGGGGACAACCGGGAGAATACAGGGCATATGGAGAGTCGCGCTTTGCTCACATCACTTTGCTTAAGCATGACTGATACGCTGCTGAAATCTTAGGTTGCCGGCTTTGTACGGTTGGCAACCTATGAACAGAAAAATGGTAAACCAAATAACTGAAAAACGTATGATAAAGAAAATATATACTTTGTTGTTAATGGCATGTTGCATCGGATTTGTAGGATGCTCCGACGACGATGAAACAGTACAAGCCACTTTGAAAGTTGTGAAGTCCGATGTTTCTTATGACTGCTTCGGCGGAGAAGGAACGATCGAAGTGAATTCCGCAGATCCTGTTACTGCAACCAGTTCTGTCAACTGGTGTCAGGCTACTGCCAGTGGGAATGTGATTCAGTTGAAAGTTGCTCCCAATCAGAGTGAGTCGAGCCGGACGGCCGTCATCTCTCTTCAGTCAGCATCGGGAAGTACTCAAGTTGCCATCTATCAGATGGGAGATGTTCCTATTTCGGACATTGAAGGCCGAGCTTTGGGTAAGAATGGAGAACAGTTGACATTTCATCTAAAATCGGCTAATGAAATTCAGATTGAAAGTTCGGCCGATTGGCTGACTTATCAACTGGAAGGTGAACAACTGACGGTCAATATAGCCGATTTTCCCCCGGGATCTCCTACGGGAATCCGTTCTGCAACGCTGACTGTCAGTGCCGGGAAGGTATACAAGATGCAGTACACATATTCGCAGTTCAACATGGAGGGTGAATTCGATTGCTTCCGTTCGGTAGATGGTGTGCAGCAATCATACGGCACATGCCGGCTGGAAGAATCGGCAACTCCGTTGGTGTATAACGTGTATCCCAAAGGAAGTATTTTTGATGGTCCTTATAAAATCAGTTACGAGAACGGTAAGTTCGTCATCCGCTTCAATCAGGTGTTGGGAGCTTACGATGCCAAACGGAACATCGTACTGTGTGCATACGATAAGGCCGGAAGACTGTCATGGGATACGAAAATTGAATATGTAGCCCCGGTTGCTTTCAATCAGGAGACAGGACTTATGACGCTTACATTCCAGGACAACGGAACCTGGGCAGGACAGCATGTGGACGGATTCTATTATAGTATCACCGACGAGCAAGGAACTCCTACGGGAACCGGATGGGCGGTGACAGACATTGTATGGGTAAGAAAATAGCAGACTCTCTCCTAAAGTTGCGTTTTCTTTTCTTTGGAGCGTGAAAAGAAAAGAAGATGAGGTTTTGAAAAGGTAAAGGGATGGCGTTGTGAAACGTCATCCCTTGTTTATTTCTGCCTCCCATTATGTCCTAACCTACTATTCTCTCAGCTGCTAGATGTGTCTTCACCGTTCGATGAATCCTTTTTTCTTTTACTTTCTTTATATCTCGCGCGCCGGGATGTATATCTCAGCACGTGGGATGCATATCTCAGCACGTGGGATGTATATCCCGGCGCGCGAGATGTAACTTCCTGCGTGGATAGAACGATTGTGCAGGATAGAAACAGCGGACTGGGTTGTAACAAGGCGGTGACGTATGGCTTTTAAGGACATTCCTTTGCAGAAACACTTGTCTTGGGGGTATCTCGTGTCATTTTAGTGATATTTACGTATCTTTAGATAAGATAGGATGCGGTTCGGCATAGCCAAATTGAAAACTTTGGTTTTCATTTGTCTCTGCGCTCACCTTTCACTATCTTTGCCACAAGGAAACCGAATGACTAAACAGAAAAGACATGATAAAAATAGGAGATAAAGTTCGCTTTCTGAGCGAAGTTGGTGGCGGAAAGGTCACCGGATTTCAAGGTAAAGACATTGTACTGGTAGAAGATGCTGACGGGTTTGACATCCCGATGCACATACGCGAAGTGGTGGTGATTGAGACCGACGACTATAACGTGCCCACACCCGCTTCAAAAGCTGCCAAGGCCGAACGGAAGAAAGCCGAGGAGCAGCCCGCCCGTCCCGCTGCGTCGCAGCAGGCTTACGAGCAGCCTCTGCATCGGGTAGAAAAGCCCGAAATATCTGTCTACCGCCAGCCGGAGATGAAAGGTGGTGATGTGCTGAACGTCTATCTGGCTTTTGTGCCCGAAGACATCAAGGCTGTCAGCACTACTCCGTTCGAGAGTTATCTGGTGAATGATAGTAACTATTACCTGTACTACACCTATCTGGGTGCTGAAGGAAAGGCATGGACAGTGTGCCAGCATGGACTGATAGAGCCTAACACCAAGTTGCTGCTCGAAGAGTTCGAAAAGTCGTCGCTCAACGACCTGGAACGCGTGGCCGTGCAGCTCGTGGCCTTCAAGGACCGTCGCTCCTTCCAGCTGAAGCCCGCAGTCAGTGTGGAACTGCGTATCGATGTGGTGAAGTTCTACAAACTGCATACTTTCCAGCCTACCGACTTCTTCGAAACGCCTGCCCTGATGTACGACGTGGTGCGCAACGACCAACCTGCCCGTCAGGTGTACGTGTCGGCCGAGGATCTTCAGGAAGCTCTGATGCAGAAACGTTCGGCCGATGCCCCCAAAAAACACCAGCCCGCAGCCAAGCAAGGCGGAAAGAATGGCATCGTAGAGGTGGACTTGCACATCGGCGAACTGCTGGACGACACGCGCGGCATGTCGAACGGCGAGATGCTGAACTACCAGCTCGACAAGTTCCGTGAGGTGATGGAACAGTATAAGAACAAGCGTGAACAGCGCATCGTCTTCATCCACGGCAAGGGCGACGGCGTGTTGCGCAAAGCTATTTTGGACGAACTGAAACGTAAATATTCCTCTTGTAAAGCGCAGGATGCTTCGTTTCAGGAATACGGATTCGGAGCTACAATGGTGACCATTAGATGATAAAACGCTTGTACCATATCGTTTTGCTGCTTTGCCTGCTGGCACTGGCAGCCTGTGCTTCCAGGGAGAAAGAAGAACAGCCTTCCGAACTGCGGACGTTCGAACGCTTTTCGGCTTTGAATGGCGATTCTGTTTCGACTCATCCTTACGAAGTGCGGGCAAAGGCAGTGCAGGGTATGCAGGCATCGCACGACAGTCTGACGTGGTACAATTATCTGTCAATGGCGCTGAAAACCTATCTGGTTACTTCCGAGATGGACTCGGCACGGCTTGTGGTGCGGCAAATCGAAGACTTCATCAGCCATCAGCCTTCTTCGCCGCAACTGGCCGACCTGGCAAGTGACTGCGCCAACAGTAAAGGCAACATCTACGTGCGTACAGGTTATATGGACTCGGCGGCAGCTTGTTACCGCCGCGCTTACGAGCTCCGTATGCAGAGTAACCATAAGGAAAGCGTGCCCGACATCCTCATCAATCTGGCCGATGCCTGCAACCAGCAAGGCAAGCTGGACGTGGGAGCGGCCTGGTATCGTCGTGCTCTGTTGTTGTGCGATTCGCTTCAGCTGCCTGACTCGCAGAAATATCCCATTTATTACGGATTGGGGCAGATCTATGTATGGCTGCGCGACTTCGAACAGTGCGATCATTACTACAATCTGGCAGCCAGGTATTTCGACGAGATGAGGCCTACCGAGAAACACTTCTACCTGAACAACCGCGGTACGTCCTATTACTACAGAGGCGATTACGAAACGGCCCTTACCTACTTCCGCCGCGTGATAGACCTGACGACGGAATATCCTGAAATGGTGTTCGAACGTAACCTGACGTGGCTGAACCTGGCCGATTGCTTCATTTCGTTGCAACAGCCCGATTCGGCAGCCCTTTATATCAACTTGTGTGAGCCTTTTTTCAAGGAATACGGAATGCCTGCCGCCCTTTACGCCATCGATACACAGAAGATGAGCCTCTGTCTGCTGCGGAAAGATCTGGAAGGCGCCCGCCGCGTACTGGCTTCGAGCGTCACTTCGCCCGACGTCTACCCCGACCTGATTCATGTGCGCAACCGCAACCTGCAACGCTATTTCGAGCAGACCCAGAACTATCATAAGGCCTACGATTACCTGAAGAAAAACCGTGAACTGGACGACTCCATCCGCAACGAACACGTCAAGATGCGTACGGCCGACCTTGCCCTGCGTTATCAGCAGGACTCTACACTGATGTCGCAGAAAGTGCTCATTCAGGCTAAGGAAAACGAAGTGCTCGAACTAAGGCAGACCCGTATCATCTGGATTGCCTTGTGCGGAGCGGCTTTCCTCGTGATAGTCTTTATTTATATGTATAGCAAGAAGAAGCGTGCTCTGCTGCTTGTCGAAAGTCGTCGTACCGTTTCTACCCTTCGTCTGGAGAACATCCGCAACCGGCTTTCGCCTCATTTCATCTTCAATGTGCTCAATCAGGAAATGGCCGGACGCAAGGAGGAAGAGAAACACGAACTGGCTTCGCTGGTCAAGCTGATGCGCCGCAATCTGGAATTGGCCGAGCAGTTGTGCGTCACTCTGTCCGAAGAGTTGGACTTTGTGCGTACTTACATCGATCTGGAGCGCCGTTCGCTGGGCGATGCTTTCTATCCCGAAATCAGTTTGGCTCCCGATGTGCATCCCGAACAGGTCATGCTCCCTTCCATGCTGATACAGATTCCCGTAGAGAACGCCGTGAAGCATGCTTTGCGCGGCAAGGAAGGCGAACGCCGGCTGTGGATAACTGTAACGCGTACGGCAAGTGCCATCAGTATCAAAGTGACTGACAACGGTGGAGGTTACCGTCCGAACAGTCGCAATCGGGGGACGGGCACCGGTATGAAAGTCATCATGCAGACCATTCAGATTCTGAACATGAAGAACAAGGAAACAATCGACGTTTCGGTGCACAATGTTCTTCTCGACAGTGGCGAGACAGGGTGCGAAGTCGCTTTCCTGCTTCCCGACAAGTACGACTATACGATTTAAGAATGTCTTCTTAGTAACGTTTTTCGATTGGATAATCTCGATAAACGTCCGGATAGTCCACATTCTTCGTTTGCGCTTTTGTGTGAAATAAATATAATATTTATATTCGCCCAACAAAACGACGAAAGCTATGGAGAGATTTAGAGTGGTAATAGTGGACGATGACGACGTTTCATTGGAGAATCTGGACTTCAGCCTGCGCAAAGATACCCGCTTCCAGGTGGAGGGAGTGGCCCGAAACGGGAAGCAGGGAAAGAAGGTCATCACCAAAGTACGCCCCGACCTGTTGTTCCTGGATGTAGAGATGCCCGATATGACAGGGATGGAACTGCTGCAGGACATACGCGATTCGATTTCCTGGAATATTAATACTTCGTTAAGTTCATAGTTAATCCGTTGAAAATAAACAAGTTAGTTAACAATGTTTAGTATAATAAAATAGGTCAAGTGGCTGATTTTCATTA
>OMAY01001229.1_pt1 | contig 12505 bp, 6 predicted proteins | sample 1673611 | NCBI WGS metagenome assembly OMAY01 (sample SAMEA103958117, study PRJEB25191) | human gut metagenome | biome: human-associated habitat [ENVO:00009003]; feature: intestine environment [ENVO:2100002]; material: feces | place: Germany | collected 2013/2015
CACAAGAGCAGTTTGGCTTCCTGATGAATGCATTTAAATATGGTGCTCCTCCTCATGGTGGTTTGGCATACGGTCTCGACCGTTGGGTATCGCTGTTTGCCGGCCTTGACAGTATCCGTGACTGCATTGCGTTCCCGAAGAATAACAGTGGGCGTGATGTGATGCTGGATGCTCCTGCTGCTTTGGATCAAAAACAGTTGGATGAGTTGAATCTGGTTATCGATATCAAAGAATAAAGTGATAGATACATAAAAGGGAGTGTGCCAAAACTACGGCCTATCCCATCGTCAGCTGTAGGGGCAGGGTTTGCCTGCCCGAAGGCACAAAGCAAACTGTTTTCGGGCGAGCGAAAACCTCGCCCCTACGACTAAATGATGGCATTATCCACGTTTTGACACAACTCCTTTTTTATATTGCCTTTCGATAAGTCTTACCAAGTTGTTCCCTGAAATACTCCGCTTTCATTGTAAGGGACCAAATAACCGTTCATGGTCAACGTATTTCCGGAGAAGTTCGGGTTGATGGTTACACTGGCCTGATTGGTACCACCGGTTAACACGATAGAGACTGTGGCTGATACGGCAATACCGTTAATGCCGTAGTTGTAATAAATATTGCCATCCTTGTCCTGGCGCATACTTATACCGTTTACGCTTCCTTGTACAGTGACACCGCCCAAACCGTTCGGGCTCCAGTTATACACAAAGTTAGTGAAGGCGGTCTGAATAATTCCTTGTCCGTCGTTTACCTCCACATAGTTGGTGTTTGAGGACACAAAACGCATAATACCGTTACGGAATACTACGTTATCAGCTTCCAAAACAAAGGAACCGTTTTTCAAGGCATCGATAGCTTTCATGAAAGACACGGAATCTTGCTGTGCTTCCAAGGCCTTCTTTTCCTGACGTTCTTTTTTCCATGCTTCGCGTTTGGCATCTTCTCTTTGTTTTCTGGTTTGTGCATTTGTTACTCCGCTGAAGCAAACGAGTAACAATGCGGCTAAAAATAATACTTTTTTCATAATTAAGCTGTTTAGTAAATCAATAATATCTTTTGAATATTCTGATAACTAAAACAGCTTTAACCATGAATTGTTTAACGAATATGTGAATTTATATAACGATAACGTTTGTATTTAATCTATAAAGCGTCGGGTTAGATTTTCAAACTTATCAATACGCCGGTCACGGAGAAAAGGCCACCAGCGACGAACATTCTCGCTACGGGTCATATCCAGTTCCACTACCATATTTTCTTCATCCATATTGCTGGCTTGTACCAGTATTTCTCCTTGAGGACCTGCCACGAAGCTATTACCCCAAAATTGGATACCATTTGTCTGTCCGGAAGGATCGGGCTCATGTCCTACGCGGTTCACGGCGATAACCGGCAGACCGTTTGCCACGGCATGGCCACGCTGCACAGTTACCCATGCATCTAGTTGCCGGATTTTCTCTTCTTGAGTGTCTGTGCTTTCCCAACCTATAGCTGTAGGATATATAAGAATTTCAGCACCTTTCAGTGCCATCAGCCGTGCACCTTCGGGATACCATTGGTCCCAGCAGACTTGTACACCTAGTTTTCCCAGTGACGTCTGAATGGGTTCAAATCCTAGGTCACCGGGAGTAAAATAAAATTTCTCATAATAAGCGGGATCATCGGGAATATGCATTTTGCGGTATTTTCCTGCTATACTGCCATCTTTGTCAAAAACGACGGCTGTATTGTGATACAGTCCCGGAGCACGCTTCTCGAATAACGAAGTAACCAGTACAATGCCGTATCCGGCAGCCAACTCACTGTAGAAACCGGTAGAAGGACCGGGAACCGGTTCTGCCAAATCAAACATATCCGTATCTTCTGTCTGACAGAAGTAAGAGGTGTTGTGCAACTCTTGCAATACAACCAGCTGTGCACCTGCCGCCGCCACCTGTTCTATATTGCGATGCAGTTTGCTCAAATTATGACGGATATCATTTGTGCATGTCTGTTGGATAATTCCTATTTTAATCGTTCTTTTCATACATATATTTATTAATATACACCTTCGGGATATTGCATGGTGACGCAATGCAACGAGCCATGTTGCTTTATCAAAGCAGTGCAGTCAATACCTACTATTTCTCTTCCGGGAAATGCTTCCGCCAATACTTCTTTAGCGCGCATATCATTTACAAAATCAGCATAAGTAGGATAGAGTACAGCTTCATTCATTATCAGGAAATTGGCATAAGTTGCCGGCAAGCGATGATGTTCCTCATCATAAACAGCACTCGCCATAGGCAGCGGAAGCAGGCGGTATGGCCTGCCGTTCAAAGTACGGAACGCTTTTAGTTCTTCTTCCATCATTGCCAGTTCCTTATAGTGTTCATCTTTTTCATTGGTGCACTTTACATACACAATGGTATCATCCGGACAGAAACGTGCCAATGTGTCCACATGGCTGTCTGTATCATCACCTGCCAGATAACCATGTTTCAACCATAGGACCTGTTTTAAGTTGAATGTTTCTTTTAGAAAATCCTCCACTTCCTGTCGGTTCATTTCATTTCTGTTTTTAGCCAGCAAGCATTGCTCTGTAGTCAGCAGGCTTCCTTTCCCATCACTTTCTATGGAACCTCCTTCTAAAATAAAATTCCGGCAGAAAACATATTCACCTTTCAGAACAGGATGGTGAAAATATAGTTCGTTATTAATCTGGTTATCATAATTTGCGGCAAACTTCATTCCCCAACCATTAAAACAGAAATCCAGTAGTAGGGGAGTAGCGTCTTCTTTCAACAAGGTGATAAAAGCATGATCGCGTGCCCAAGTATCGTTTGTGTTGATTTTTGATGTGATGAGTTTTTGGATATCAGCTCCATAATTATCTATACTATTTCTTATGGAATCGGGGTCTGGAGCCACAATCAACAAATTCTGACGTTTCAAAACCTCATAAGCTATCTTAAGAAAACAGGCATTCACTTCTTCCAACATGTATGCCCAGTCTGTGTCTTTATGGGGCCACGTTAGTTGAATCAAACTTTGTTTATGCCATTCGGCAGGTAAATAGGACATATTCATATTTTTAAATTTACTTCGCAAAGATATGAAATAAACTTTATAGGTTGATTAGTCATCGCTTCGTTTTTGTAACGAACCTTTCCTTCTTTTCCATAAGAACCAGCGGAACAGTTCGTCCCAAGTATTGAAATCTTTTTTATACATGAGACCTACTCCTTGAGTGGTCAGGGTAGATTTAGTAAAATAGCGGTCATTAGTCTGATTATATCCTCTCAAACGGAAATCTCCGTTTTTTGTCAATAACCATATCGCTTCAAAGTCTCCTACGAAATTGCTATTTGCCATCACATTCTCCTTATAGCCGAAGTTTCCATTTATCATCAGCCTGTTATTCAATAACCTGCCGGACAACATAGCTTCTGCTTCCACATCTGTCCAACCTTTTTCACCGGTGCTTAAGTTGGCACCTATGTTCCAGTTTTTATTGCCCATCCATTGGGACAACATATTATTCAGCTGACCGGAAAGTGTACTGAAGGCTAAAGAACTGGTCGCATTAGAGGATTGGTCATTATTGGCATAATCATAGGTGTAGAACTTACCAATTCCCAGCAAATAAATAATCTGTGTATTCATTTGTTCTTCCGTACTGGTAGCACTACGTACCAATTCCCGGTCTTCCTCGCTTACAGTGGGCAGTTCCAAATCGAATTTAATATCCGGATTGGATAAATTTCCTGTCAGATTCATCAGACAGTTTACCTTCACCGTACCTTGGTTACGCGAGGGATCTACTACCAAATCACTTAAAGAAGCTGAATTAACCGTGTACACCGCCTGTAAATCAAGATTTGCTTGATAAGGATCACCTGAGAAAGTCACCGTACCACCCGATTTCAAGATAAAGTCCTTGCGTATTACTTCCTGCATGCTTAGTTTATACATACCTTGATCTATAACATAACTACCAAACATACGAAAGTCACCTTTATTGAAAAAATTCACTTGCAGATTTCCATTTCCGGTTGCTGTAATATTATCTCCCGCTACAGGATCCATGATAATTTTCATGGTAGCGTTGGGAGTTGCTTCTATCAACATATTGATGCGGAGATCCATAGGAGGTCCGTCTTCCTCTTTAGTCTTACGCACATTAGAGTGGTGGTAAAGATCGGTTTCCACATCATCGTGAATGCGCTTGGGAGTTTTGTCTACAAAAGTAATAAACTGGTTGCTCGCTGCTTCCGTGGTCACTCCGGTTATATAAGTGAAGCTGGTATTGCTGCCTGTAGTCAGTGAAGCGTCCACTGTCATCGCATTATTTCCACCATCCAACACCACATTTCCTGTACCATATACTTTTCCGTAAAAAGGCATATTCCCGGCTTCGTAGGTATTGTACATCAACAGGTTGTTGCCTCGTATATTGAAATGGTACATTAGATTTTTCAGCTTTGTGTGATGCAGATAACCATTTACCAGTCCGTCATGTCCCTCACGGTCATAGACTTTTACATTCCTGAAATCCAGACTGCCCGAAGATATATGTATGGAGTCATCCCGGATTTGGAAATAGGTGTTCAACACATCAATTTTAGCATCCATTTTGGCCCGCACTTCACCTTCCAGATCCAAATGCTTGAAATCACCATATAAACGGACATTCCCGTTGACACGACCATTTATTTCACTGAAAATTCCTTCTATAAAAGGTTGTAAGAATCCCAGATTCGTACTATCTGCCCGAATCAACAGGTCAAGACCTTTTAACTTGGGAGAGACATACCCTGTCACATGAGTGGAGGAAATTCCTTTTTCCGCTATTTGGGCATCCAGTCGTACTCCGCCCAATTCCTTATCCCATACACCTGTAATATCAGCTTCTCCTAATAAAGAACGGTTCAGACAGAAATTGTGCACATTTAGACGGGTTCGCATCACGGGGTTCTTCATAACACTTTTCAAATGAACCTTTCCAGTTACAAGTCCGCCAAACTCTACATCGTCAAACTGCACGATATCCAGTACATAGTCCAGCTTGATATTTCTCAAATCCACCCGGCAGGAATCACTTTCTTTCTTGGTCAGTTTACCATCTATCCTTAAATATTGGTCTTCATGTTCAAACAGGAAATTATTAATGAATACGCGTCCCGAATCTATGGCGATATGCGAAGGATGAATGTTCCATACCGTATCATTTAGCACTACTTTTGTGGGCTGTATGTTTATATCTGCCTGAAGAATAGGATGGGGGCCTTCCGTTTTGAAGAAACGGGTATCGGCGGCAAATTTACCACCGTAAGTCACATCAGTATTGTTTCCCCAGTTAATTGTTGTTTCCAAATGATCGTTTTTAGCATTGGCTTCCACTGAGAAGTTAAGCATTGCACCACTTTTCATTAACATACCGCCTCGCAGTGAGCATTTGAACCGGTCGGAAGGATTCTCACAAAATAAAACGCCTGAATCATAACGTGTTCCATTGTATCTGAATTCCGGAAAATGTCCTTCTACGTGCAACTTCTCCTCGCCATCGTTAAAATATCCTTTTAAAGATGCCGGCAAATATAATTCCAATGGAATCTGAAATAATTTGGATAGCACTTCGGTATTCTCCAGGCAGATATCAAACTGGAAGTTATTATGAGGCTCGGGCATATTATCCTTTATTGTCAGTAAGGACGGAATATAGCGTTGTACCGTCTTTACCACGCTGGCCGGAATGGTGTGGTAGGAATAGTCACCGCGTATCACTGCTGTCATGAAGGATGAATTTATGCGCAACTCTTTTTCACCGCTTACCTGTCCGGCTGTAATAGTCAGATTGTCAAGAAAACACCCTCTTTCATCGGGAGCGTTTAATTGCAGGCTGTCCAATGAAATACGCCCGTTCATGTCGTCAATGGATTTGCCGGTGAAATCGGCCGTGAGTCCCAGCGATATACTGGCATTCTCATATTTGTCCGACAAATGGAGGTCGTGGGGGCGCAGGTTCTTTACGGATGCCTTCAGATTAAAGTCAGGGATTGTTTTGGCAACATTGAAATTACCGTCTATCTGGACAGAACCGTTTGCGTCGTCCATGGACAAGCGCCCGTTAAAGCCTCCATCCTTATATACGCCATCCAACATGATATTTTCATATTGATATTGACTATATTCAAAAGAAGATATGATTCCTTTGATGTATGACTCCGGATACCGGTTCTTATAGTTGAAACCTTTCAGTTCCACATTGAAATCCACCTTGCCGAATTTCTTTTCCTGATTAAGTAATTTTCCCAAATCCAGGTCAGCACTTGCTACACTACCCGAATAGGTTCTGCTCATGCTTTGTTCATCAATGCTCATCATCACGTCCGTTTTCACCATGCCTGCCCCTGTATAGAACAAGCCTGTCAGTGTGAGATCATGCAGATAGCCCGCCGCTTCCCCGTTAAAACGAATATAGTCCAAACGTTGCAAAATGGGAGGAACCTTTCCCGTCAGGTTCGTCATCAGAACGTTTATGCCCTCTTTCGTCATGATCAGGTTACCCAGTTTGCCGTAAATGTACATATCCATGCCTGCATCCCAGTTACTCAGGGCCGCTTCCCCTGCAATCATCAATCCGTGGTGGTTAGCCAGCTGCAGGGTGGGGCAGTCCAAATGCTTGCCGTGACCGGAGAAAACAAGATTTAGATCCAACGGTTCTTCAAAACGTGACAAGGCAGGCACAAAAGGAGCCAAATCTTTCAGTATAACTGAAGCCTTCAAAGAGCCATCGTATCTTACATTTTCTGTCATTTGGGGCAATTCGGGCAGGCTGTCATACTTCAAGGTCAGACTATCTATCTTTAAAGCGGTATTTGAAAGTTCCACACCAAAATCCTTAATATCCAAACGTTTATTGTTGGCTGTAACTTTCATGGCAAATTTCTGCAATGAAAAACCACATTGTTCGTCAAAGCTGACCCGCCGGATGGCAGCATTCAACGAGTCGCTGCGCAATGCTTTCAGTGAAAGCGTCGCAGCGAGATTTTTTACCGATAGATGATGGGCATTGAACTTTCCGGGAGTTTCCGGTTCCGATAATATATCGTATGTCACTCTGCCACGCCTTATCAACACGGAATTAATTCGTAAATCCAAATTAGATTTTGTTTTAACCGTATCTTTGGATGCGAAAGCGTCTAACACAAACTGGAAATTAGGGGCAGATTCTGGAGTTTCCCGGTTCAAATTGACCGTAAATCCAAAAAGCTGGACACTGCTGATGGTGACTTTACCGTTCAGTAAAGGAAGAAGATCGAATTTTGCCGACAAGCGGGCTACTTTCAGCATCTCCTGATTCTTCCGGTCATGCAAAAGGACATCTTCCACAATGATGCGGTTCAGCAAACCCATATCAATCCGTCCTATAGAAACCTCCGTATTCAGTATGTTTTTTAATTCTTTAGTTACAAAAACAGATAATTTGCCCTGAACATACGGTATGTTCAGCAGCACAATTATTCCCAGGTAGACACCAATCAGTGTACCTAGCAGAATACGCACAGTGTACTTAAGACTCTTACTAGAAATCATTGTTTATTTTGGGCTAACAAAAATACGAATAACGTACGACGTAGCCCAAAATAAACGATTTTTTTTACTTGTTTTTATGCAATCTTTTCAACTCGAAGGAGAAAATGACACGGAAACATCCGATAATAAGGAAAGTGATGGACAGCATGTAGAGCACGGTGACAGCGCCAAGTCCGGGTTGCCAGATGATAGCCATAGAGCAAAGAATGGCCAGAATGCCAAACACCAGATACCATCCCCAGTCCTTCGTGCCATAGCGTTTCAAATCTGTGGAATAGCCACACAATGTAAACCCTCTGAACATCAACCAAAAAGCGACAATAAACGGAATCAGCTCCATGCTGACCAACGGATAGAATACCAGATAAATACCTATCAGTAAATCAATAATACCTCCGGCAAGATACCATCCCCAACTGCTGATTGTTCTTTTGTTTCCGGCAGCAAAAAAGATTTCCAGAATGCCACTGACCAGAATCGAGATACTGAAGATGACACTCAGTGCCACATAACTGCTCACAGGAGCGAACAATAAACATAGTGCTACCGCAATGTAGAGCAAGCCCAGCAACAGGGACATCCACCAATTTTTTACAGCGTAGCCTAAGCCACCAACTAATTCATTCATGTTTGTTAAGTTTTAGGTTATAATTTGAACTAATAACGTCCCCTTTGCAAAAAGGTTTACCTACAAATACAAAAAAAGTCTTTAAATACCGCCGATTGACTTTTAGAACTCAAAAAATATTCCGAACTTTGCACGCTGAAAACTAAATTGATAGTTCTATTTACATTTTGAATAAAAAATGAATGAAAAAAGAATGAAAGATAACAAAATCCCTTCACCGTTAGTATCCCTTTTACCCGTATTCGTACTTATTTTATTATTGTTTGTCACCATCCGTGTCTTTGGCAGCGATGCGTTGTCGGGCGGAAGTCAGGTTTGTTTGCTTACGGCTACGGCTGTTTGTGTATTGATAGGGATGGTAGGGTACCGAAGAGCTTGGAAAGATTTTGAACTGGCTATTACGAATAATATAGCCGGAGTAAGTACGGCATTGATTATTCTGCTGATTATCGGTGCTTTGTCGGGGGCATGGATGATTAGCGGCGTGGTTCCCACATTGATTTATTATGGCATTCAGGTGATACATCCTCACTTTTTTCTGGTGTCTACCTGTGTGATTTGTGCCATTGTTTCAGTCATGACAGGCAGTTCGTGGACAACAATAGCCACTATCGGCATCGCATTGATGGGAATCGGCAAGGCACAAGGTTTCAGCGAAGGCTGGATAGCGGGAGCGATTATTTCGGGTGCTTATTTCGGCGATAAGGTATCCCCGCTGTCCGATACCACTATTTTGGCGTCTTCCGTGACGGACACTCCGCTGTTTACACACATACGCTATTTGATGATAACCACCATCCCCTCATTGGTCATCACATTGATTATTTTCACTGTTGCCGGACTGTCTCACGAGGCAACGGACACAGGTCATATTACCGAATACATGCAGGCACTCGACTCCAAATTCAATATTTCCTGGTGGCTGATGATTGTTCCCGTCGTGACGGGAGTTTTGATTGCCCGCAAGGTTCCTTCGGTCATTACTTTGTTTATCTCCACCACACTGGCCACTGTCTTTGCACTTATATTCCAGCCGGATTTGTTGCGCGAGATAGCAGGGCAGGGGGTAGCAGGTCTTACTGCACTTTTCAAAGGAGGCATGGGCATGCTCTTCGGTGGCACCCAACTGGAGACAGGCAGTGCAGAGATAAATGAGTTGGTTGCCACACGCGGTATGTCGGGAATGATGAATACCATTTGGCTGATTGTCTGTGCCATGTGCTTTGGAGGGGCTATGACGGCAGGAGGCATGCTGGGCAGTATCACCTCTGTGTTTATCCGTTTCACCAAGAGACGTATAGGGATGGTGTCTTCTACCGTTGCATCGGGATTGTTCCTCAACCTGGCCACTGCCGACCAATATATCTCCATTATTCTGACCGGCAATATGTTTAAGGATATTTATGAGGCAAACGGATATGAAAGCCGATTACTGAGCCGTACCACCGAAGATTCTGTAACAGTCACCTCACCGCTTATCCCCTGGAATACCTGCGGTATGACTCAGGCAACTATTCTGAGTGTGCCTACACTCACTTATCTTCCATATTCTTTCTTTAATCTGATTAGTCCGCTGATGAGTATCACGGTGGCGGTTATCGGTTATAAGATAAAGAAGAAAATAACCGAATAATTTTTCCCCGGTGTGCAGACAGGAATGGGTACACCGGGAAAAAAATGTCCCGAAGAGTGGGGATTTCAAAAATAACTTGTATTTTTACAGACCTAAAAATAATCAATTTATATTTTCATATTATGAAGAGACACATCACTTTTGCCTTGCTTTTTGCGGCAGCATTGACCGCGCAGGCACAACAGGGAGGCATTTCGAGCGAGATGCTGAATCAAATCAAACAAAGTTATCAGGCAACTCCTACCGACAAGGCAATCCGTAATGCTTTAGGCGGAACAAGTATCAATACCTTGGCACTTAATCAGGAAAATCAGGCAGACTTTGACACTCATTTCTCTAATAAAGTCTTATCGAAAGGCATGGAGTTTTCGCAGAACTACTGCTTCTTTTATGACCAGCTGGAAAAATCGAATCTTTTCTTACAGGGAATCATTGATACGCGTGAAAAGCCGATGGACGACAAGATGGTGGAGTGGCTCTTTAAGCATCCCTTGAGCGATGGAGGGCAATTTACTGGTGTGTCGGACATTATAGGTAAATACGGACTTGTACCGAAGAGCGCGATGGTGGAGACTTTCAGCAGTGACAACACAGGAAAAATGAATAATCTGATAGGACTGAAATTGAAAGAATTCGGCTTACAACTCCGTGAGGCTGCTGCTGCCGGAGCCAAGCCTGCCGAACTGGAAAAAAAGAAAACGGAAATGCTGGCTACGGTCTATCGCATGCTGGTGCTGACACTCGGTGAGCCGGTGTCTACGTTCACTTGGAGCTTGAAGGGAGGCGAAGCGAAAGAGTACACTCCCTTGTCTTTCTACAAGGAATTTCTGGGCAATGACCTGACCAATAATTATGTGATGCTGATGAATGACCCCAGCCGTGAGTTTTATAAATGCTACGAGATAGACTATGACCGCCATAGCTATGACGGTAAGAACTGGACGTATGTCAATCTGCCTATAGAAGATATCAAGGAAATAGCCATTGCTTCCATCAAAGACAGCACAATGATGTATTTTTCTTGCGATGTAGGCAAGTTCCTCGATAGCAAACGTGGTTTGTTGGACCCTGATAATTATGATTACGAATCATTGATGGGAACTACTTTCGGCATGGACAAGAAACAACGTATCCAGACTTTCTCTAGTGGCAGCAGCCATGCCATGACCTTGATGGCAGTAGACTTGGATAAAGCGGGAAAACCGAAAAAATGGATGGTGGAAAACAGTTGGGGCAGTGCCAGCGGATACAGAGGACACCTTATTATGACGGATAAGTGGTTTGATGAATATATGTTCCGCGTAGTAGCAGAAAAGAAATATGTTCCTGCTAAAGTACTGGATATTTTAAAACAGAAACCGATCCGTCTTCCGGCATGGGATCCGATGTTTGCTGACGAAGAATAAGCGCCATCTCTTTACATTGTATATAATTTAAGCGGACTGTACAGAAAAGAAAAACTGTACAGTCCGTTTTTTTATTCTAAAACATTGTTCATGTCTTCCATTTTTACTTTTCTTTTACTTCTTTCTTGCAAAAGAAACATAATGAGGAAGAATAGGTTTGTTGCAGTGATGATTTATTGTATAATAGGCTTGCAGAAAGGTGTTTCTTGCATATTTAGGTATAATAAAAAATGGGAATCTCTTCGTAAGAGAACCCCATTTCTGTGCAAATATAGCCCATATTTGCTTTAAACGCAATTTTTTGTATTGAAAAAATAAGAAAAAGTTGCAAACAGGTGCATCTCGTTTATAAAAACAGCATACGACAAAACCAGTAAATATTCAATTATCAGAGATTTAACTTGACTTTGGGGTTCTCTTACGAAGAGAACCCCAAAATATAGAGGATATCTGATAGCAAATCTGTTCCTCTTTTTCAAATAAAGGAATGATAAAATGTAATGTTTTGATGGGAACAACGAATGACAATCAAGACATAACGAGCGAGGCGCCTAAGTTACTGCTCTGCAGTTCAATCGCTTCTGCTTCAGACCCGGGGTCAAATGCAGTAACCAAGCCACAGGCTGGAATAGGGAAAGAATACCCTGAACTCTCGTGGTACTATATGTATCTTTCCTATAAGGAACTGAAGCGTTATATTGCAGTCTTCAGTGGCAGAAAAGCAGTAAAGCTCCGTACTTCGGAAGGGATAACCGAGGAATGTTACTTCTGTTTCAAAGTATTTTCTTATACTGAGGCAGGTCATCGGAAACGTTTCGAACAGTGTGATTATACTAAACAAGAGTATGCTGCTCGCCGTGAGTCTGCCAGAATCGTGAAGGAAGCCTTTTCCGCCGGTTCTGCCTCACAACTCAATGCCCTGACAGATGAAAAGGAAGTACAAGGTAGCGGTTGGTTATTTGTGTGCGCTCCTTTGGAGCAACTTCAGCGCATCTTGTCTGCCATGCTCCCTCGCCAATATCTGGTAACGGACTACGTTACCCATCGTGCTGCGGTTATTCCCCAGCGTCAGATGGAGGAATTCATCTATCTATATGAATCCATGCCTTACAACATTGAACTGTTGAACCGTCCTTTGGAAGCTTATCTTCAGAAGAAGCAACGTATTCGCATTACCGGTGGTATTTTTCATGGTAAGGAGGGGTGCATTATGCGGCTGCATCGCAATACAAGGTTGGTGTTCGCTTTTGGAAATATGACAGT
>OMAY01001238.1_pt1 | contig 12456 bp, 6 predicted proteins | sample 1673611 | NCBI WGS metagenome assembly OMAY01 (sample SAMEA103958117, study PRJEB25191) | human gut metagenome | biome: human-associated habitat [ENVO:00009003]; feature: intestine environment [ENVO:2100002]; material: feces | place: Germany | collected 2013/2015
CACTGGCCGCACGCTTCATGCCGCTGTTCAAAGCCGCCGCAGTAGTGGCAGTGGTACTTTCATTAGGGAATGTGATGCAACATTCATTCTATAGTGATATAAAAGAAGTAGCCGCAGCCGATACGATAGGCAAACAAATTACCACACCTTCGGTAGCTCTCTCGGGAGACGTGACGATTACCCATGAACAACAGATTCTGGATAGTCTGCAACGGATAGACAAGAAGGTGGAACTGAAGAAGTAACGTTTTCATTTGCTTTTAAGAATAACATTTTCATTTGCTTTAAACATAAATATAGTTAGTGTGCTTTATTAAAACAACAAATTGAGGCTGTGAAGTTTCAATTCTCTCAAATTCTTATAAAAACTAACTAAGATAGATGGGACGCCGCGAGATGCAGCGTCCCTTTTATGTATATATGCTCTTCAAAGCTGAGACGATTTATTAAAAACGAACTGGTAAGATGGTTATTATAGTAGGATTTTATATCTTTGTCCTGTTCGTAAACGTTTGTAAGCATGAAAGACCGGTACCTGCTTTTTGTAATCTCTTTGCTGTTCTGTTGCCTTCTGCAAGCGCAGGAGAAAATAGATTCTTTACTGGTAGTTCTGGACAGGACAATTGAAAACACCGCTCAATATGAGCAGGCCAGACTGAAACGCATTGATCAGATTAAAGAATATTTCCGGACTCGTAAGAGTACTTCTCCTTCTGATGAGTACCATATCAATCAACAACTTTTTGATGAATATGAAGCGTATATTTGCGATTCAGCAAGGCATTATATCAATCGCAATATCGAGATTGCCCTTCAGCACAACAATCAAGAGTGGCTGAATGAGGCCAAACTGAAGAAGGCAAGTATCTTGGGAAAGACAGGTCTGTATGCAGAAGGCGTGGCCTTGTTGAAGTCTATAGATAGCAAGCAACTTTCCAGAGACCAACTCATTGAATATTACATCACTTTTGAAGATATTTATCTCTATCATGCAGAGTATGCGATGGATGACGAATATCAGATTGAATATCTGAATAACCTGTATATCTACCGCGACTCTGTATTGCAGATGGTAGAAGAGGGGGCTTATCAGTATGTCATAGCTTATACTCCCGAACTTCTGCAACAAGGAAGAGGAGAGGAAGCCATTGAAATGTTGGAAGTTTATCATCAAAAACTTTCACCGGATACACGGGATTATGCAGTGGTGACCTCTATTCTTGCCTTTATCTATCAGAGTACGGGACAGCGGGAAAAGCAAAAAGAATATTTGATAAAGAGTGCAATTGCCGATATTCGTGGTGTGGTGAAAGAGAATAATTCCTTGCGTGCATTGGCGGAACTGTTATATGAAGAGGGGCAATTACAACGGGCGGATGTTTATATGAAGCGCAGTATGGAAGATGCCAATTTCTACAATGCCCGTCTCCGGAATGTGCAGGCTTCGAGGATGCTCCCGGTCATAGACCATGCCTATCAGGTGGAGAAACAGAAGCATCAGCAGGTGTTACAGATTTTCCTGGTTGTTACCAGTTTGTTGACGCTGTTTCTGGCATGTGCGGTCTGGTATGTAATTCGTCAGGTGAAGAAGCTGGCCCGTGCACGACAGGATTTGTTGGCAATGAATGAAGAGCTGAAACTTCTGAATGAAAGATTGATCGAAGTAAATCAGAGACAGCACGAAACGAATAACTCACTGACGGAGGCTAATCATATTAAGGAGGAGTATGTCGGCCGATTTATGGGATTGTGTTCCACATACATTGACAAGTTGGAGGGATACCGTCGGATGCTTAACAAACAGGCAGCTTCGGGGAAGGTGGAAGAGCTCTATAAAACGTTGAAATCGTCCCGTTTCATCGATGAAGAACTGAAAGAATTCTATCAAAACTTCGATAATTCATTCCTTAGTATTTTCCCTGATTTTGTGAAACGCTTTAATGAGTTGTTACCGGAAGAAGAAAGAATTATTCCTAAACAGGATGAACGGCTGACAACGGAACTTCGTATATTTGCCTTAATTCGTTTGGGAATTACGGACAGTGCCAAGATTGCAGGCTTCCTGCGTTATTCCATTACTACTATTTATACCTATCGTTCCAAATTGAAGAATCGTTCTCTTTGCCGTGATAATTTTGAGGAAGAGGTGATGAAGATTGGGTCTTTTGCTGGTTAGTGAGCTATATGGTATAGTAATGAATTTGCCCACCACAGATTAACACAGATTCTCACAGAGTTTAATCAATTAAAATCAGAGAAATAAAATTCTGTGGAAATCTGTGTTAATCTGTGGTGAATTAATTCATACCCCCTCCGAAATGAACCCAAAATCCCGTTTTTTCTATTCTGCTTTCTTTGTTTTCATTTAGTTTTTTAACGCCCTTTATTTGTTTTATCTCGCTGATATATAATATTTTGATCCTTTTGTTAATCTAGATTTTCTTTAGTCCTCTTTTCTTTCCCCCTTCTTTTTACAGACATTTGCACTGTCGCCTCAACCTGTGGAGGTGAACAGAATGATTGCTAATCTAAAAACTAATAGTATGAATGTAAAAAGAACAAAGTTATGTTTGTGCCGGTCTCTTCTTCTCATGACCGGATTACTTTTTGCAGTGGCATCCTTTGCCCAGGATTTAACCGTGAAAGGAAAAGTAACGGATACCACGGGTGAAACTGTAATCGGTGCTAACGTAACCGTGAAAGGTACAACTAATGGTATCATTACCGATATTGACGGTAATTACACTTTGTCGGGCGTGAAGCCTTCTTCCGTCCTTGTTTTCTCCTTTATTGGCTACAAAACACAAGAGATCCCCTGTAGTGGACGTCAGGAAATCAATGTAGTGCTGTCAGAAGACGCTCAGGCACTGGATGAAGTCGTTGTGGTGGGCTACGGCTCATTGAGCAAGAAAGAGCTTTCCAGTTCCATTGTGCAGGTAGACAGATCGAAGTTCCTGCAAGGTTCTATGAACAATCCGATGGAGATGCTGACCGGTAAAGTTGCCGGTTTGACCGTAAACAATACGGCGGCAGCCAATCCGAATGCAAGTTCCTCTCTTCAGATTCGTGGTGCAACATCTATTTCGGCATCCAATGACCCGTTGGTGGTAATTGATGGTGTGGCAGGTGGCGATATCCGTAACATCGCTGCACAGGATATTGAATCTATTACGGTATTGAAAGATGCGGGTTCAGCTGCTATTTACGGAACGCGAGGTGCTAATGGTGTGATTTTAGTTACAACGAAACGTGGCTCGGGTGAAGCTGGAAAAACGGTAGTCACATATGACAGTTACATCGCTTTTAATGTAGCCAAGCCCTCTCCGGATATTCTGTCGGCTGATGAATTCCGTCGTTCGAGACGAGGTACAGACTATGGAGCCGACACTGACTGGTATGGACTGATTACTCGTGATGTAGCATACGACACAAACCAATATATATCTATTGATGGTAGCACAAAGAATGGTTTCTATGGTGCTTCCTTCAATTACAAAAGTGCCAATGGACTTGACATCGTGAGTGGTCGTGAAGAATTTGGAGGTCGTTTTTCTATGGAACAGCGTGTACTGGAGAATCGCTTACAATTCAACGGTTCGTTGAGTGCACGTCGTGTAAATGAAACCTGGGGAAATGATGGTTTCTTCGATAGGGCACTCACAATGAATCCTACAATGCCGGTATATAATGCAGACGGTTCGTATTATCAGCCTACTTCTCCTACGGGTGCAACCAATCCGGTTGCGGAGCTTGCTTTGAGAGATAACAACGGCCAGCGTATGTATTTGTTGGGTACGGCTGAGGCTAAACTGAATATTTTGCAGACAGAAAAGCATTTGTTGAATACAACATTAAGTTACTCATTGCATTACAATGACATGAAGCAACAATATTATGCTTCGTCTGCCGGTTCGGAGTCCTATTGGAATGGTTATAAAGGACGTGCGGAAATGAAGTATCAGAAATGGTACACCAATCGATTGGAGTGGTTGGGAAATTATGCACTGAACTTGGGCGACCACAATATTAAGGCTGTAGTGGGCTATACTTATGAGAAGTCTATCTGGGAACAGATTGGTGGTAGTAACAACGACTTCTCTTTTGATAATACGAAATATTGGGATTTGGGCAGTGGCTCTTATCTGAAGGATGGTTTGGCAAGTTTATATAGCGGTCGCTCTGAATCGACACTTATTGGCTTCTTTGGTCGGTTGAACTATAATTGGAAGGATATGCTTTTTGCATCGGCTTCGTTGCGCTATGAAGGCTCTTCCAAATTTGGTGCTAACCAAAAGTGGGGGTACTTCCCAGCAGCTTCTTTGGCTTGGGAAATGATGGAGATGGGCTTTATGAAGAATACCCGGAAAGTGTTGACCAGTTTGAAACCGCGTGTTTCTTTCGGAATTACCGGTCGTTCGGATTTTGATGCTTATAAATCACTTTCTACTTACAATACCAATGGTAGTTATCTCTTTGACGGGCGTTGGGTAACGGGCTATGCTCCCTCTAGTAATGCTAATCCTGATTTGGCTTGGGAAAAGAGCGTTGCGATTAATCTGGGTGTTGATTTTGTTCTATGGAATCGTTTACGTGGTTCAGTGGAGTATTTTGACCGTAGTTCTAAAGACTTGCTTTATACGTACACGGCACCTCAACCGCCTTTTGTCTATTCCACTATTTTGGTTAACGTTGGAACAACGAAAAATACCGGTATAGAAGTATCTTTGGATGGTGACATCCTTACTAAAACAGCAGTGAAGTGGACGAGCGGAATCAATTATTCTTATGGGAAGACTAAGTTGACCAAACTTTCTAACGATATTTACAAGGCATCTTATCTCGACCTTTACTTAAAACCGGGTACTGGCTCCAGCGAATATTTCTTCCGTGTGCAGGAAGGGGGAGAGATAGGGCAGTTCTACGGTTATGAATATGCAGGTGTTGACGAAAATGGCAATATGCTTATTTTGAATGATAAAGATGAGCAAATACCGATTTCTCAGGCTGATGCCAAGTATAAACGTTATATTGGCAATGGTGCTCCCAAGCACTTCTTGTCTTGGAGTAACAACCTGACTTGGAGAAATTTTGATTTGAGTGTATTCTTCCGCGGTACATTCGGTTTTGATGTATTCAATATGCGTAAATATGGTATGGGGCTTCAGGGATGTGGTACAGATAATGTTCTTCGCTCTGCGTATCTGGAAGATAAGAATATCCGTACCGGTGGTGGAGTAATATCTTCCTATTTCCTGGAGGATGGTAGCTTCATAAAACTGGAAAATGTAACCTTGGGATATAATTTTACTCCTAAGAACCGTAAGTTACTGGATAATATGCGCATATATCTGTCTGCCAAGAATCTGTTTACCTTGACCGGATATTCTGGTAATGACCCTTCAATTATAGACGTGAATGGTATCCAGCCGGGAGTAGATAGTAATAGTGCTTATCCTACAGCAACTCAATTGAGTTTAGGTGTGACTCTTCGCTTCAAATAAATGAGAAACAAATTATTAAAAATATGAAAGATATGAAATATATAAAATGTCGTTGGTTATTGGCGATGATTATGTCATGTTCACTTTTCTCTTGTACTAATTTGGACGAGGAAGTGTTCGATCGTGTGGATGCCGGAATTTATTATCAAGATGAGACGAGTGTTCAGGGGGCAGTGGCAGCCATCTATTCGAAAGCTGCATATAGTTATTTGGAATACTTCTGGTATTTGCAGGAGTTTTCTGCCGACCAGGTGGCATGGCGCAGTTGGAACGGTGGACTTTGGGGATGGGATGAGGCATTGAAGTTTGCTTTGTCTTCACATACCTGGACGTCAGAATCAACCATTATTCGCCAAACTTGGGAGAATGCGTGGACCACTATTGGGCTTTGCAATACGCTTATTACAGATTTGCAGGCAATCAGCCCCGCATCTATACGCATGACTGAGGATGCTTTGAATAGTTATATTGCCGAAGTACGTACCCTGCGTGCTTGGGCATACTACAATATCTTTGAGATTTGGGGTGGAGCACTTCCCTTGAACATTTCTTCGAGTGCGGAAATCCCTGGTTCTGCAGATACTGATTTTGATAAGGGGTGCAAGATTATCTACGATTTTATCAGTCAGGAATTAGATGAGTCAGTTACAGATCTTATGAAAGAAGATGGTTCTGGAAAGACTCGCAACCGCATGAACCAAGCTGCCAATCGTATGATTAAGATGCGCTTGTTGCTGAATTCTGAGGTGTTTATCAAACAAAACAGTTATAATGAGTGTGCCACTCTTTGCCAAAAAATTCTGAATGGCGATTATGGTACTTACAGCATTACCGATGACTATCGCGATATTTATTCGATAAACAATGTAGAATGTCCGGAAGTTGTAATGGCATTGGCGATGGAAGTCGGTCAGGTCAATACCGGTTGGATGCGTAACATGCCTTTCATGCCTTACAATTGTTGGGATTACTTTGGAGGTACATACAGCCAGAGCGGATGGAATTGTGTATGCTTGGCACCTTCATGGGATAATTCTGGAAATGTACAGCCGTATGGTGGTACTGACAATCCTAAGAGCTTTCTTACCGACTACGGTGATAAGTTAGGAGCAGTTTATGAACGTTTCCACGATAAAGATATCCGTAAGCAGAACTATGTGTATAATGAAACAACAGGAAACTATCAAGGCATTTTTTTGAAAGGGGCTATTAAAGCCAACTATGGTAAGGGTGCGGCTTTGAAAGCAGATGCCGACCGTGACGGTCAGGATTTGGTTTATGTGGATCAGGTGGGTACATTCCTTAATTTAGGACGTAATCTGGAGACTGTCATGTCACCTCGCTGGGGTGAAACGAATTCAGGTGTCCGTTTGGTAAGATATCCGGTTTATCCGGAGAGTGCAGGCATTGATTTCCAAAACATCGATGAGGTGGAATTCCGTTTGAGTGAAGTGGTCTATACTCTTGCTGAATGTAAAATGCGTGCAGGTGATACGGAAGGTGCTAAAGAACTGGTATATAGAGTTAAAACACGCTATTTTACAGATAAATCGGCTCTCGAACAGCCCGGTCCTGGTTTTACATCCTTTGATATGGATTGGATGTTGAGTGAATGGGGACTTGAATTCTTGGGAGAGGGGCGTCGTCGTCGTACAGACTTGCGTCGTTTCGATAAGTTTACGCAAGGGCAATGGTGGTTCTTTGGCCGTGCCACGGACGACGGTTTAAGCTATCCGGCTAAACGTGACCGCAAATACGAGTGGTATCCCTTGCCCCAGTCTGCCCTTATGGTAAATCCGGGACTGGTACAGAATCCTAATTATTAATCATCCTATAATAATAGTAACAATGAAAAAATATATATGTAATCCGCTATGGCTTTTGTTGCTTTTTGTAGCTTTCATCAGTAGTTGTGACAAGGAGGAAATTGTGTTTGACCATGAGTTGCCGCAATTTGAACTTCGTAGCGATGCTATCTTGCTGGAGGTGATTATGCCCCAAGGAACTGGTGCCGATGAAATAATTTATATTGCAGGCGATTTCAATGGAGGTCAGGATGCTGCTTCCGGAGACCTTAAGTGGCAGATGGAGAAAGCTGCAAACAATGATGTTAAATGGGGCATATACCTCTATCCGGAAGATTTTGTTAATGGAAAGACACTTGCCGATGGCTTTTATTTCGTTTCTAAGACACAAGGTATAGAGCGTACTTTGCAGAATGGGGATGCTTTACATCAAATTTCGGCTAAGGTAGGTACTCGCACTGATATAACGGTAACCCGCTGGAATGCTTATTTTGAGGAGCCGGAAGACCCAAGTGAAGTGACCCACGACGGTTATGCTGTGTTCGTGATGGACAATACAGGTTGGGATGCACTGACACTTTATGCGTGGGGAAATGATTTGCCGGAACTTTTTGGAGGTTGGCCCGGTATTTCACCTACTGGTAGCGTTGAGATAAAAGGAATTACCTATAAATACTTTGATACAGGTGAAGCAAATAAGGGATTGGTTTACAATTTGATATTTAACGATAATGGAGTAGGTTCACAATTTGATGGACCACAGAACTTTACTCTTGACCGTGACATATATTTGGAAATCACAGAAAGCGGTTGGACGGAAATAGATCCGGATGCAGTGGTCATCCATGATGGTTATACCATTTTTATTGAAGACCAGTCCGGATGGGCAGAAACAACCATATATGCGTGGGGAAATGATATACCGGAACTCTTTGGCAGTTGGCCAGGAATATTACCAACCGGTAGTGTTGAGATAAAAGGTGTCACGTATAATTATTACGATACAGGTGAAGCAAATAAGGGATTGACTTACAATCTGATAATGAATAATAACAATGGAGGCTCACAATTTGACCTCGCAGCAGTGACGCTTGATCGAGATTATTATTTCCGTATTACGGACATAGCTGGTGAGGAGATTGACCCTAACAATCCGGACGGAGACTCTGAACCGGAATCTGAAGCGGCTTTTGTTTCTAATCAGAATAATTTCTTGAAATGAGTTTTGTATAGTAATGAAGATGTTAAATGACCTATTGGTGGAATGAGATTGGGGATAGGATATCTCTTTTCAATCTTGCGGATATATGTCCCAAGGCTTGGTTTTTCTATCCCAAGTCTTGGGATAGAAAAACCAAGCCTTGGGAAGAAGTTATCTCTTAGCTCTTTTGTTTTTTAGTATTGGCTTCCGGGATTTTTAGTATTAAGGCTTAGTATCTTTTCTGCCAATGCCCATTACTGGAGAGTTTGGATGCTCCTTTTGCAGATATCAGTTCCGCCAATGAGTATAAGTATAGATAAAAAGTAGAAATATGAAAAAAGTAATAATTGCGACACTGCTCTTTACGATGCTACATTCTTGTATGGGGTGTAGTGATAGTCAGAGTGACATGGAACCGATTCCCGTCCCACAGGAAGAATACATGGCTTCGGATATGGTGATTTATGAGGCAAATCCCCGCATTTTTGCCGAAGAAAATGCGTTCTCTGCCATCAAAGCAGAGCTTGACCGTATTCAAAGCCTGGGGACTACCGTGCTTTGGCTGATGCCTGTAAATGAGCCGGGAGTACTGAAAAGTGTGAATTCACCTTATTGTATAAAGGATTATAAAAAGCTGAATACACGTTACGGAACAAAAAAAGACTTGAAAGAACTGGTAGATGCTGCCCATGCCAAAGGAATGAAAGTGATTCTTGACTGGGTTGCCAACCATACTTCGTGGGACAATGCTTGGGTGACTGAGCATCCGGATTGGTATACACAGGATGCAAATGGCAATGTGGTACAACCTCAAGAACAGCCTTGGGCGGATGTTGCTGACTTGAATTTTGACAACGAAATCATGCAGCAAGCCATGATTGATGCCATGAAGTATTGGGTAACAGAAATTGGTATTGATGGATACCGTTGTGATTATGCCGAGGGGGTACCAGATGCTTTCTGGAAGAAAGCAATCGCCGAGCTCCGTACACTTGACAATAATTTGCTGATGCTTGCCGAAGGCGGAAAAACGTCTTTAATGAACAATGGTTTCAATCTGCTCTACGGCTGGAACTTCCATAGTAAACTGAAAGACTATTATGCCGGTAAATGCTCACTTACTGACCTTTATGCTATGAATACTTCCGAATTGGAGGGAATGCCGAAGGGTACGTTACGGTTACGCTATTCTACTAATCATGACCAGGCAAGTGAGGCTTCACCGATAGAATGTTATGGCGGTGAGCGTGGTGCCATGTCTGCTTTTGTATTGACGACTATGCTCGAGGGGATACCTCTTATTTATAGTTCGCAGGAAGTAGCCTATCCGCGGTCACTTAACTTTTTCAATTACGGAGTTATAGACTTGAAGTCCAATGAAGTCTTTGCGCAAGAGATGGCAGAAATCATCAGAGCCTATAAAGCTACGAGCAGTGTACGTGGTGGTGAACTGGAAGTTTATACTACCGGAGATGCCGCTTCATTTTATCGGGCAGCAGGCAGTCATGGCATGTTGGTCATGGTGAATACCGCCAATGAGTCTGTACAAGTGAAAGTACCTATGGAGCATGCTGGCAAGACCATGACCGATGTGATTGCCGGTGTGGATGTGGAGTTGCCTACAGTAATGACGATGGAACCTTATCAATATTTTATATATCAACAATAACGGATGTATATGAAACATGTATTATTAACAGTTGTATTTCTGGGAATTGCTTGTGTGGCGATGGCACACGAATTGTTATCTCCCAATGGGAATCTGAAACTCAATGTTGTGCTTGATTCCGAGGGGGGGCCGGTCTATAGCTTATATTACAAAGGAGAGCCGGTTGTAGAACCTTCTGCCTTGGGAATACTTATGGAAGAAGCGGATTTGTCAAATGGCTTCCGGATTCTTGATGCAACAAATTCTACTTTTGATGAAACTTGGATGCCTGTATGGGGAGAGTATGAAAAAGTCCGTAACCATTACAATGAACTTACTGTCACTTTCTCACAACCGGCAAAGCACGACCGTACGATGATTGTACGTTTTCGATTGTTTGACGATGGACTCGGATTCCGTTATGAGTTGCCGGAGCAGAAAACCATGAACTATCTGACGGTAAAAGACGAACTGACGGAATTCAATCTGACCGGTAATCATACACTCTATTGCATTCCCGGTGATTATGATACGAATGAGTTTGCCTATACTACTGCGGCCATTTCCGAAGTGCGCGAAGCTATGGAACGTAATCTACGTAAAAAAGGATATGAAGCTAAAGCGACTTCATTCACAGTACAAACACCCCTTATGATAAAGACTACCGAAGGACTTTATATCAATATTCATGAAGCTGCCTTGGTAGATTATTCTGCCATGTTGCTGAATGTGGATGATAAAGAGTTTAACTTTTCTGCTCATCTTACTCCCGATAAATTAGGAAAGAAAGGATATCTGCAATTACCGTTGCATACCCCGTGGCGTACAATTATGGTTAGTGACGATGCACGTAGCATCCTTGCTTCTCAGTTGATTCTTAATCTGAATGAACCTTGTAAGCTGGAAGATACTTCTTGGATTAAGCCACAGAAATTTATCGGTGTCTGGTGGGAGATGTTTACTGGTGGAGGAGGTACATGGGCATATAGCGACTATTATAAGGCTAAACCCGGCATAACCGACTATTCAAAGTTAACTCCTAATGGACATCATCCGGCCAATACTGAACATGTGAAAGAGTACATAGACTTTGCGGCGGAGAATGGTATTGATGCGGTATTGGTTGAGGGTTGGAATGAAGGTTGGGAAGATTGGGCATCCTATCGTAAGGATCGTCAGTTCCTTTTTGACAAACCTTATCCGGACTTTGATGTTGCGGTACTACATGCCTATGCCAAATCAAAGGGGGTAAAGATTATCATGCATCATGAGACGGCTGCTAATGCTGCCGATTATGAGCGGCAGCTGGATGTAGCCTTTCAATTTATGGTAGATAATGGCTATAATTCTGTAAAGACAGGATATGTGGGCTCAATCATTCCCCGTAGTGAATATCATTCCTCACAATGGATGAACAATCATTATATACATGTGGTGAAGCGTGCTGCTGATTATAAGATTATGGTAGATAGTCACGAGGCTGTTCGTCCCACCGGCTTGTGTCGGACCTGGCCCAACTGGGTAGCGCAAGAATCTGCCCGTGGTGGTGAGTTTGAATCTATGGGGGGCAATGATCCGGATCATACTTGTATCTTGCCGTTTACTCGGTTGAAGGGTGGTCCGATGGATTACACTCCTGGTATTTTCCAGACAAAACTTTCGTATTATAATAGTTCGAAACCTAAAGGTCAGGCGGGTACTACATTGGTAAAACAATTGGCTCTATATGTAACGATGCCCTCTCCGTTACAGATGGCAGCAGACCTGCCGGATAATTATCGCCGTTTTCCCGATGCGTTTCAATTTATTAAGGATGTAGCGGTGGATTGGAGCAATTCTTGGTATTTGGAAGCCGAACCGGGTGATTATATCACAGTGGCTCGTCAAGCCAAAGGAAAACAAGAGTGGTATGTAGGTGCTATTACCGACGAACATCCTCGTACGGCAACTATTCCTTTCTCTTTCTTACCCGAAGGAAGGAAATATATTGTTACCGTTTATGCAGATGGTCGGGATGCAGACTGGAAAGATAATCCGCAGAGCTATGACATCCGTCGTGGCATAGTAACGTCAAAGAGTGTGCTGCGTCAACCTTTGGCAAGTAGTGGAGGGGTGGCTATCAGTGTTCGAGAAGCAACAAAAGAAGAGGTAAAAGGATTGAAGAAATTATGAAGCTTGTCCGTACATAGTAATTATTATGTTGCGGATTTAATACAAGCATTTAAGAATTAAAGTTAGCAATTGGAAAGGCATAGTCCGTGAGGATTGTGTCTTTTTTCGTAAATTATTCGTCATTTCTTA
>OMAY01001244.1_pt1 | contig 12405 bp, 15 predicted proteins | sample 1673611 | NCBI WGS metagenome assembly OMAY01 (sample SAMEA103958117, study PRJEB25191) | human gut metagenome | biome: human-associated habitat [ENVO:00009003]; feature: intestine environment [ENVO:2100002]; material: feces | place: Germany | collected 2013/2015
GACGCACGCTACCGCATCGATCGCCTGATCGACGATTCTGCGCAGACTCCGGAACAGAAGGAGCGTCTTCATGATCGTGCCGACGAGATCTTCCAGACCTTGTTCGACACGAATGTGATCGAAACGGAAGACCGCGATGATGGTGGCAAGGACTATTTCATGACCGTCGACATGCCGGATGATTTCGCGCTTGACCAGCCGTTGAGCCCGTTCCTGCTGGCTGCGTTGGAACTGCTTGATCCGGAATCGGAAAGTTACGCGCTTGACGTGATTTCCATGGTGGAAGCCACGTTGGAGGATCCGAAGCAGGTGTTGCGCGCGCAGGAACGTCAAGCCCGCGACGCGGCGATGATCCGCATGAAGGAAGACGGTCTTGACTATGACGAACGTATGGACCGCTTGCAGGAGATCACGTATCCGAAACCATTGGAAGACATGCTTCAGGCTGCGTTCGACGAATACCGTCACGATGTGCCTTGGGCCAATGATTATTGGTTGAGCCCGAAATCGGTGATCCGGGACATGGTCGAAACGGCCTCCGATTTCACCGGTTACATCGCGCGCTACAATATCGCCCGCTCCGAAGGCACGCTGCTGCGCTATCTGTCTGACGCATATCGCGCGTTGGCGCGTACCGTTCCTTTGGAGAAGCGCAACGAACAGTTACGGGACATCATCTCCTGGCTGCGCGTTGTGGTTCGTTCCATCGACTCCTCGCTGGTCGACGAATGGGAGAACGCGGGAGCCGGCACCGACGCTTCCGAAGCCGCCGCGAACCTGGCCGCGCCCGGCGCGAAGCAGGCCGTGGTGGAGGATCGTCGAGGCCTCACCGTGCTCGTGCGCAACGCCATGTTCCGCCGCGTGCAGCTCATGGATCTCGACAAACCCGACGAGCTCGGCGCGCTGGACAAAGACTGGGGTTATGGCGTGCACGAATGGGAGGATGCGCTCGACGACTTCTACGATGAGCACGAATACGTCAACACGGATGCGAAGGCCCGTAGCGGCGAACTGTTCATCCTCGACGATTCCAAGGAGAACAGCGAGCACAGTTGGAAGGTGCGTCAGATCATCGACGATTCCGATGGCGACCATGATTGGGCCATCACCGGAACCGTCGATTTGGACACCACACAGTCGAGCGGCGAAGTCGTGTTCTTCGACTACAGCGTTTCCAACTGACGTCGCATCTCGTCGGCGTCGACTTCCAGGGGCGGCCAGATCATGTTCATGTTCTTCAATACGTTACGGAGCAGTTCAGACACAACCGCCCTTGAATACCAACGATTGTCGGCAGGCACCAGGTACCAGGGCGCCTGCTCGGTGCTCGTACGCGCGAACACGTCCTGCCATGCGGCCATGTAGTCGTTCCAACGGGCACGCGCTTCAAGGTCGCTGGGGTCGAACTTCCAATATTTGGTCGGATCCTCCAGCCTGCCGAGGAAATGCTCCTTCTGCTCTTCTTTGCTCACCACAAGGAATATTTTGATGATGGAGCATCCGTCCGCAACCAATTGCGATTCGAATCGGTTGATTTCGTCATATCGCGCCTGCCATACCTCTTCCGGATAGGTTTTGTAAATGCGCGGCATGACGATATCTTCATAGTGCGATCTATCGAAAATGGAGATCCAACCATTCTGCGGCAGTTCCCGTTTGATGCGCCACAAATAATCGTGGTCCTTTTCCTCGCCTTTGGGAGCACCGAAACCGTGATAATGCATGCCCATCGGATCGCCCTGGCTGAATACGTGACGCACGATGCCGCCTTTGCCGGAAGCATCCATGCCCTGCAGAATAATCAACAGACGACGGCGGGAACCTTTCACTCCATTGGCGTACATAAGCCGCTGATATCGTGCGATTTCAGAAGAACTGATCGCAATGAATCGTTCCGCATCATCTTTGTTGCCGTCGAAACCCGGCGTGGAATCGCCATCGATTGCAGCGACCCTCGTATCATGATGGAATCGCAATAACTGACTGGGCGGAAGCGTCCACACGGAACTGAGCAACTCGCTGGCCTTGGCAACATTCGCAAGCCCTTCGGCAACGGAACTGCAGTTCTCCCCCTTCTCAAGCCTGTCCTCAACCTTGTTCAACGTCTTCGCAATGGACGACGTCTTCGCATCCTTGTCTTTGTCTGACATGTCAAGCCTCCTCGCTTGTCCCCTATGATAGACGATGCGGCGATTGAACCGTGGCATCGCCGCACCCAATCGCCGCATCCCGCTTTTCTGACGTTTTGTCTGACTTCTTTCACGCAATAGGGCGCTGATTCCTCGCTCTTTGCAAGAAACCAGCGCCCTATCGGTCTTCTCAGATCAAATGACGTCACTGCTTGGGCTTATCACCCTTTGATTTGTCTGACTTCGGCTTGTCGAATCTCAGCTTGTCCTGCTTGGACGTATCTTTGATCGGCCTGCCGTTCTTATCGAACTCGACTTGGCTTTCCGGATGCGTCTCATCGAATCCCTGAACATAGCGGGTCTGACGCCAATGGCGAATCGACGCGTTGGAACCACGATGGTGCACATGGTACAGGCGCTGGGCACCGCCAAGCGGCACACCTTCCCTAGCCACGGCGATCTGGTTCACGTTCGACGGATCCATAATGGCGATCGGAGCGACCGGTTCCGGTTCGGCAGGTGCCGCAGTGTGCTTCTGCATGCGTTCCGGCAGCCATTCCGCAAGACGGCTCAGCAGCCAGCATGCGATGAAGTAGATGACGGCAGCCACAACCAATGTCTGCAGAATATTGAAGTACATCGAACCAAGTCGACGCGATTCCTGCAGCAAATCGGTGTACATGATGATCGAGCCGAGAGCGGTATCCTTCAGTACCACCACCAACTGCGTCACGGCGGCAGGAAGCATGGCGTAGATGGCCTGTGGCACTTCGATTTCCATCAGCGACTGCGTGCGGGTCAAGCCCAAGGCGAGCGACGCCTCACGCTGGCCGTTCGGCAGGTTGCCGACACCGGAACGAACCAGCTCGGCCACCACGGAACCGTTGTAGATCACCAATGCGAGCACCACAGCCCAGTATGCGGGGCTTGACATGCCTGCGAAAGCGAACCAACGCCAGAAGAAGATCATGAGCAGCAGCACAGGGACCGCACGTGCGAACTCAACGATGGCGCCGGAAACCGCACGAATCACGATATTCGGCAGCAGACGGCCGATACCGAAAATCAGACCGAACAGCACTGCGCCGATCACTGCCAACACGGAAGCTCGAATCGTGGCCCACAATCCGGGCAGATAGAAATCGGTCCATGCTTCAGCGTCAAGCGCCGGCTTCCACAACTCCCAGCTCAGCTGGTTCTCGCCATCCGGCGGATTGTGAAGCCTCATGAGAATGAGCACAACTACGATTGCAAAGACAATGCCGGCAATCCAGTTGACGATACGAATGGTTTTACGGGTCTTAGGACCGGGCTGGTCGAACAGCACCGCGCTTTCATCGCTTGCCATGGTGCGTCACCTCCTCACCGCGAGCTTGTTGGACAGATACGTGGTCAGCATGCCGATCGGAATGATCAGAATCACATAACCGAATGCGAAGATCAGGAAGATCGGAACAATCACGTCGGAACGGTATTCGATCATTTCGCTCATCAACGACGAGGTTTCGGTGGCGACGGAAGCCGCGGCCGCAACCGTGGAATTCTTCAGCAATGCGATCAACGTGTTGCCCAGCGGTGCCACGGAGCCACGGAACGCCTGAGGCAGAATGATCTGGGTGGCGGACTGCATGAAGTTCAATCCCAGCGCACGGCAGGCTTCAGCCTGGCCAAGCGGCACGGTGTTGATGCCGGATCGCAGCGATTCGCACACGAAGGCCGCCGTATACAGGCTCAAACCGGTGACGGCAAGCCAGAAGAAGTTGGTGGCGAACGTGTCGGAGAAGCTGAGCTTCAGCTGCGCGTAGGCACCCAGCACCATGAACACCATGATGATGGTCAACGGCAGGTTCTTGAACAGCTCGACGTAAGCACCCGAGACCATACGCAGCGACGCGACCGGCGAGATGCGCATCATCACGAGGATGACGCCAAGAATCGTGGAGAACAACGCCGACCACAGGGTCAGTTCAATGTTCACCAAGAACGCAGCCGGCACATTGTACTGGCTGAACAATGAGATGAACGCTTCCATTATCTCTCCCCCTCAGTCGGCTCCGGCGGATTGTACTTCGCGTTCGGCGTGTATGCGGTGCCCTTCGTGTTGTCGGAAATGGCACGCTGCCAAGAACCATCCTGGATCATATCGGCGATGGCGTTGTTGATCTGGGTGGCCAGCTTCGTATCGCCCTTCTTGATGCCGACGCCGTAATACTCCTGGGTGAACGGCTTGCCGACCACGCGCAGACGGCCGCGGGACGCGGAGGCAAGACCAGCCAAAATAATGTCGTCGGTGGTCACCGCATCAACAATGCCAGAGAACAGTGCGGTAGCGCACTCCGCGTAACCAGGCTGCTCCATGAGCTGCACTTCGTTGGCGAACTTCTCCTTGACGGTGACCGCGGAAGTGGAACCGGTTACGGAGCACAGACGCTTGCCATTAAGATCCTCCGGACCATTGATGGAGGTTTCGTCCTTACGCACGAGCAGATCCTGACCCGCAACGAAGTACGGTCCAGCGAAGGAGACAACCTTCTTACGTTCGTCGGTGATGGAATACGTGGCGACGATGAAATCGACATCGCCATTCTGCAGCATGGCCTCACGCTGCTTCGACGGTGCCTCCTTCCATACGATCTGGTCTTCGGAATAGCCGAGTTTCTTGGCGATGTACTTGGCCACATCCACATCGAAGCCGACATAGGTGCCGGACTTCTTGAATCCCAAACCAGGCTGGTCGAACTTGATACCGACGCGAATCTTGCCATCGGCGTCGTCCGCGCCACAGGCGGACACTGCGAACACGCATGCGCATGCGCAGAAGGTCGCTATAACCCTGCGTAGCATACGCTTCGCCCTCATAGAAAGTCTCATATCGAAAATCCTTCTTCTGTCTTATTCCCGTCAGTCATTTCAGTGGGTGAGAATCTTCGACAGGAAGTCCTTGGCACGATCGGTCTTCGGATTTTCAAAGAAGTCCTCCGGCGTGCTCTGCTCAAGAATCTGGCCGTCGGACATGAACACGACCTTGTCGGCCACCTTGCGCGCGAAGCCCATTTCGTGGGTCACGCACAGCATGGTCATGCCTTCGTGAGCCAGCTCCACCATGACGTCAAGCACTTCATTGACCATTTCCGGATCAAGTGCGGACGTCGGTTCGTCGAACAACATGACCTTCGGCTGCATGGCAAGCGCTCGGGCGATGGCGACACGCTGCTGCTGACCGCCGGAAAGCTGCGATGGCATCTTGGAAGCCTGCGAAGCCACTCCCACTCGGGAGAGCAGGTCCATGGCGAGATCCTCGGCCGCCTTCTTATCCATGTGGCGCACCTTGATCGGCGCAAGCGTCACATTCTCAAGAATGGTCTTGTTGGCGAACAGGTTGAACGACTGGAACACCATGCCGACCTCGGCACGCAGGCTGGCGAGCTCCTTGCCTTCCTGGGGCAATGGCTTGCCATCAATGCGAATATCACCGGAATCAATGGTTTCCAAACGGTTGATGGTGCGGCACATCGTGGACTTGCCGGAACCGGATGGACCGACGATGACCAGCACCTCGCCCTTCTTGACGGTGCCGCCGGGCTGGGCCTTACGGACAGACGCCACGATGACGTCGCCGATGTTGCCGAACTTCCGGGTGGAACCGCCCAGGACGCGGATGCACTTGATTTCCTTGGCACCGGTATTGTCGGCAACCTTCAAATAAGTTTCGCACTGAATCATTTGTTGTCGACCTCCTTACTTTGCCTTTTCGATGATCTCTACAAGTCTCCATCTCTTGTCCTTGGACAGCGGACGGCACTCCATGACCTTGACGGTATCGCCGATGCCGGCTTCGTTCTTCTCGTCATGGGCCTTGAGCTTGTAGGTTCTCTTGATGATTTTATGATACAGCGGATGCTGTACGTTCGTCGCAATCGCAACCACGATGGTCTTGTCCATCTTATCGGAGATGACGGTACCAACTCTGGTCTTGCGGAACGCTCTGGTAGTTTCACTCATTGCAGTTTCCTCCTCAGTTACTTGGTCTCGTTCTCACGAATAATAGTTTTGATGCGGGCAATATCTTTCTTGACGGCTGCGATGCGCAGGGGGTTGTCAAGCTGGTTGGTTGCATGCTGCATTCTGAGCATGAACAGGTCCTTCTTGAGATCTGCCAGCTTGGAGTCGAGCTCAGCCGCAGACAGTTTACGGATTTCATTTGCCTTCATCTTATTCACCACCATTCTCGGTTTCCGGGGCTTCCTTGGCAATGATCTTCGTCTTGATGGGCAGCTTGTGCTGAGCAAGACGCAGTGCCTCGCGCGCTTCCGCTTCGGAAACGCCGCCGATTTCGAACATGACTTTCTGATTCTTGACGACTGCAACCCAGTATTCCGGAGCGCCCTTGCCGGAGCCCATACGGACGCCGAGAGCCTTCTTGGAAACAGGCTTGTCGGGGAAGATCTTAATCCAGACCTGGCCGCCGCGCTTGGTGTAGCGGGTCATGGCGACACGGGCTGCTTCGATCTGATTACCGGTGATCCAGCCCGGCTCCATTGCCTGGATACCGAACTCACCGTAGGAAACCTTGTTGCCGCGGGAGGCAGCACCCTTCATGCGGCCTCTCTGTACGCGGCGGTACTTGGTTCTTTTCGGCATTAACATTAGCGGTTGCCTCCTTCCGTGTTGTTGTTATTGTACGGACGGCGCTCGCCGTTGTAGGAACGGCGGTCATTGTTGTACGGACGGCGTTCACCGTTACCGCGGCGGTCGCCGTTGCGGCGGTCGTTCGGACGGCGGTCGCGGCGCTCGCGCTTTGCGGGCTCCGGATTCTCGGAACGCAGCGTGGAGTTCAGGACCTCACCCTTGTAGATCCAAACCTTGCAGCCGACGCGGCCGTAGGTCGTGTTGGCCTCGGCAAAGCCGTAGTCGATGTCGGCACGGATGGTCTGCAGGGGGATGGTGCCCTCATGATAGGATTCGCTTCTGGCGATCTCGGCGCCGCCCAGACGGCCGCCGCAGGTGCACTTGATGCCCTTTGCGCCCAGACGGGTCGCGCGCTGGATAGCCTGCTTCATGGCACGGCGGAAGGAGATACGCTTTTCAAGCTGTGCGGCGATGTTCTCCGCGACGAGCTGTGCGTTGAGGTCCGGGGAACGGACTTCGACGATGTTCAGAGCGACGGTCTTGCCAAGCTTGGCTTCGATCTTCTTGCGGAGCACTTCGATCTCCGTGCCGCCCTTGCCGATGATGACGCCGGGACGGGAGCAGTGAATGCTGATCTTGACCTTGGCGTTGTCGCGTTCAATTTCAATCTTGGCAATACCGGCGGAGTAGAGGGTGGACTTCAGATACTTACGGATGTTGTAGTCCTCGACGATCAGATCGCCGACCTTATCCTCACGGGCATACCAACGAGAGTCCCAATCTTTAATTACGCCGACGCGCAATCCATGGGGATTAACTTTCTGTCCCATAGTAACCTCCTGCTTAAGCCTTCTCGCTCACACCGATGGTGATGTGAGTGGTTCTCTTCAGAATGCGATTGTATCTGCCCTGCGCTCTGGGCATGCCGCGCTTGAGCGTGGGGCCCGGGTTGGCGATGGCGGTCGTGACAACCAGATTGTCGGCGTTCATGCCGTGGTTGTTTTCCGCGTTCGCAACAGCGCTCTTGAGCAGCTTGAGCATGGGCTCGGAGGCCGCCTTCGGGGTCTGCATCAGATATGCGGTTGCAGTCTTTACGTCCTTGCCGCGGATCAGGTCGCACAGAATGACGACCTTGCGCGGAGAGATACGCAGGTATTTCAAATAAGCTCTAGCTTCCATGTTTCTTGCGTCCTCCTCTTATGCGTTGGTGGTCTTGCTGCCGGAGTGGCCGCGGAAGGTCCGCGTCGGAGCAAACTCGCCAAGCTTGTGGCCGACCATATCCTCAGTGATATAGACGGGTACATGACGGCGGCCGTCATGAACAGCGATCGTGTGGCCAACGAAGGAAGGGAAGATCGTGGAGCTTCTGGACCAGGTCTTGAGGACCTTCTTATCACCGGCCTTGTTGAGTTCTTCCACGCGCTTGATCAGCTCGGGTGCTACAAACGGGCCTTTTTTAATGCTTCTGCTCATCTTATATCCTCCTTACTTCGCGTTTCTGTGCTTAAAGATATACTTGTTGGTGCGGTTCTTGGTCTTGCGGGTCTTCAGGCCCATTGCAGGCTTGCCCCAAGGCGTCATAGGACCGGGATGGCCAACAGGAGACTTGCCTTCGCCGCCGCCGTGCGGGTGGTCGTTCGGGTTCATGACGGAACCGCGGACGGTCGGACGAACGCCCATGTGGCGCTTGCGGCCGGCCTTACCGATGTGCACGTTCTCATGGTCGATATTGCCGACCTGACCGATTACTGCAACGCAGTTCGGGCGAACGAGGCGGACTTCGCCGGACGGCAGACGGACCTGCGCGAACTGCGCGTCCTTTGCCATCAGCTGGGCGTAGTCGCCGGCGGAGCGGACAAGCTGTGCGCCGCGGCCGGGGTTGATCTCAATGTTGTGGATGATGGTACCGACGGGGATATTGGCAAGCGGCAGGCAGTTGCCGGGCTTGATATCAGCGGCGGCGGAAGAGACGACGGTGTCGCCGGCCTTCAGGCCGACAGGCGCGAGGATGTAGCGGAGCTCGCCGTCTTCGTACTTGACCAGAGCGATGAACGCGCTGCGGTTCGGGTCGTACTCGATGTGAGCGACCGTTGCCGGCACGCCGTCCTTGTCCCAACGCTTGAAGTCGATGAGACGGTACTGGCGCTTGTGACCGCCGCCACGATGACGGGAGGTCATACGGCCGTAAGAGTTACGACCGCCAGTCTTGCTGAGTTTGCGAACCAGCGACTTCTCAGGCGTAGAACGCGTAAGCTCGGAGAAGTCCGAGACGGACGCGTTACGGCGGCCTGCAGTCGTCGGCTTATAAACGCGGATAGCCATAATCTAGTTCTTCCTTTAACTTTTCTCGGCTAGCCTTCAGTTACCGAAGATGTCGATCGTCTGGCCCTCGGCGACGGTCACGATAGCGCGCTTCTGATTGACGCGCTGGCCGAAACCGTTGCGGGTGCGCTGACGCTTGCCGGCGCGGTTGAGGGTGTTGACGTTCGTCACCTTGACATTGAAGATCTCTTCGATTGCCTGCTTGATCTGGACCTTGTTCGCGTTCGGGGCCACCACGAAGGTGTACTGACCGCGATCGGACAGAGCGTAGCTCTTCTCAGAAACGACAGGCTTGAGGATGATGTCGTGTGCGGGCTTGTGAATAGCGACCATGAAAATCAGGCCTCCTTTGCAGCCGGCTCAGCCTTCGCAGCAAGGAAAGCGTCGAAGCCTTCCTTGGAGAAGACCACGTACTGAGCGGTGACCACATCGTACGTGTTGAGCTGATCGGCGAAGATCGGGTGAACGGTCGGGATGTTACGAACGGAAAGCCATTCGTTCACATTCTCGCGAGAGAGCACCACGGTGGTGAACTTGTTCTCGGTCACCGGGGTAAGAGCGGCAACAGCGGCCTTGGTGGACGGGGCTTCGGAAACGCCGAAGTCCACGACTGCCACGCGACCTGCGTTGGCGCGATCGGAAAGCACGTACTTGAGAGCAGCGGCCTTCATCTTCTTCGGGGTGCGCTGGGAGTAGTCACGCGGCTGCGGACCGAACACGGTGCCACCGTGGTACCACTGCGGTGCACGAATGGAGCCCTGACGAGCACGACCGGTGCCCTTCTGCTTCCACGGCTTGCGGCCACCGCCGGAAACCATGCCGCGAGTCTTGGTGGCATGAGTGCCCTGACGAGCGGCGGCGCGCTGGGCCACCACAACCTGGTGGATCAGCGGGATACGGGACTGGACTTCTTCGGCGGAGAAGCCGAAAATCTCAGCCGGAGCCTCAACGGTTCCGGTTGCATTGCCCTGGTTATCGGTAACGTTCAGAGTAACGTTTGCCATGATTTATCAGGCTCCCTTCACTGCCGAACGGACGAGAACGATGCTGCCCTTCGGGCCCGGGATGGCGCCCTTGATGGCGAGCACGCCGTTCTCAACATCCGACGAAACGATGGTGAGGTTCAGCGTGGTGTTGGTTACATGACCCATGCGGCCAGCCATACGCTTGCCCTTGAGGATACGGCTCGGGGTAGCGCATGCGCCAACAGAGCCAGGACGACGCTCGTTCTTGTGAGAGCCGTGGGTACGACGATAGGACTTGAAGCCCCAGCGCTTGATGGTGCCTGCGAAGCCCTTGCCCTTGGTGGTACCGGTCACATCGACCAGGGTGCCCTCCGGGAACAGCTCAGCGGTCAGCTCCTGACCCGGCTCGAACTCTTCGGCGTTATCGGTGCGGACCTCAGCGAGGTGACGACGCGGGGTGACGCCAGCCTTGGCGAAGTGGCCGGCAAGCGGCTTAGTCACCTTGGTCGGGTCAACCTGGCCGTAGCCAAGCTGAACAGCCTTGTAGCCGTCGGACTCTTCGGACTTGACAGCGGTCACCACGTTGGTGGAGACGTCAACGAGGGTCACAGGAACGAAGAAACCGTTCTCGTCCCAGACCTGAGACATGCCGAGCTTCTTGCCCAGCAGTGCGGTGCGATTAGACATAATGGTTCCCTCCTCCCTTACAGCTTGATCTCGATGTTCACATCTGCGGGCAGATCAATGTGCATAAGGGAATCCACGGCCTTCGGGGTCGGGTCCACAATGTCGATGAGACGCTTATGAGTACGCATCTCGAAATGCTCGCGAGAATCCTTGTACTTGTGAGGAGAACGGATAACGACGAACACGTTCTTCTCGGTCGGGAGCGGAACCGGGCCAACCACAGTTGCGCCCGCGTTCGTCACCGTTTCGACGATCTTCTTCGCCGATTGGTCGATGACCTCATGGTCATAGGACTTAAGCCTGATGCGGATTTTCTGTCCCGCCATTGCCTTCCGCCCTTTCTAGCGATTCGTTAGTTACTGTTTACCAGCCTGCTTCTCAAAGGGCACCGGCGCAGAAGACCCCCGAAACCGTGGAAGTTCCGTGGTCATACCACATCAGTGCGCAGCCATGCAGTTTTCACTCTCGTGATCACTGTGCCACGCTCGCTTTTTTAATTCCAATTTGCGAGCCCTAAAATCAGGCAACTTCTTTATTTAAGCATCAGGGGTAGTCTTAAGAAATCCTCGCGTGTCGCGGTCTCAAGTCCTGTTTTCAAGTCCCTGAAAACGAATGAGATCCACATTGCCGATCGTCTGTTGCGATCATACTGCAGCATCATCCGAAAATGCTTTTCCACATATAAAAAACGAGGAATCCGGTTGAACGAATCCAACCAAATTCCTCGTTATCTATGATGCTTGCCGATATAACGCAAGCACCTCATATGTAGGTCACTGCTGATGGCCTATACATGAAGCGACTCATGCACGCTCGGAAGCTTCTTCCGTGGCGGCCTCGCCCTGACGCTGGACGCGCAGCTTGTGTCCTTCGGCCTGGCTGACGCCGTAGTATGCGGCGATGGCGATGTCCTTCATATCCTCGATCTGCGGGATACGCGGATTTGCCGGAGCGCACTGATCCTCATAGGCACGCATGCCGATCTGATCGAGGATGGACCAGAAGTAGTCCTCGTCCACACCGCACTCCTGGAAGCTCTTGTTCATGCCGAGCTTGTTGTCACGGTAGTCCTCGACGGCCTTGGCCAGGTTCTCAACGCCCTCTTCCGGAGTCTTGCCCGGGTTCACGCCAAGGTTCTTGGCGATCTCCTGATAACGTTCCGGAGCGATGTACTTGTTGTACTTCGGCCAGCTGGTCGGCTCCTCCGGAATGGAGCCGTTGTAGCGGATGACGTACGGCAGCAGGATGGAGTTGGTACGACCATGGGCAACGTGGCACAGAGCACCGATGGTGTGGGCCATGCCGTGGCACATGCCGAGGAATGCGGAGCCGAATGCCATGCCGGCCATGGTGGCGGCGTTGTGCATCTTCTCCTGGGCCTTGATCTTGTCTTCACCCGGCTCGCCGTTGACGGACTCGGCGAGGTTGTCCCAAATCAACTTGGCCGCGTGCAACGCCATGCCATCGGTGAAATCGTTGGCATAGACGGAGACGTAAGCCTCGAAGGAGTGGGTCAGGGCGTCGAAGCCGGCATCGGATGCGAGCTTGCGCGGCTGGGTACGCGCCAGCACCGGATCGACGATGGCGACGGACGGGGTCAGCGCGTAATCGGTGATCGGGTACTTGTAGCCGGTCTTGTGATCGGTGATCACAGCGAACGGCGTGACTTCGGA
>OMAY01001245.1_pt1 | contig 12401 bp, 10 predicted proteins | sample 1673611 | NCBI WGS metagenome assembly OMAY01 (sample SAMEA103958117, study PRJEB25191) | human gut metagenome | biome: human-associated habitat [ENVO:00009003]; feature: intestine environment [ENVO:2100002]; material: feces | place: Germany | collected 2013/2015
ACTATCAGATTAAGCTCCTCGTATTTTTTGCCAATCCGGGCTGCATAATTACGAGAAACCGCCCGACTGTTCAACGCATGGAAAATAGAGATACGAGGAATCTCCGGAATACCGGTCAGCCTGGCTACATCACACAATTCGTCGGTGACTACCGGATCTGCAATAAAAGCAGGACATCCTGCCGAAGCAGCCAGTTCATCTGCTATCAGAGCTGCCAGATTGGAAGCGTGTTCCATATCAGCATGCCACAAATCGTGCTTGATACGCTCATTTATCCGATATACTCCACCGGGAGTAGGCTTCAGTAATCCTCCGCGGGCAATGATAGCATCGAAGCACAAGGGAATTCCAGCCTCCCGCAAAGCTTCTGTAACATGCAAGCGACGATATTCATATTGCTCATTAATATGATGAAAAACCGACAAGTCTTTTGCAGAATGAAATACACTTTTTCTCCAGACCTGTTCATTATCCTCGTAAACAGCCAGTTTGGTAGAAGTAGAACCGGGGTTGATCACTAGTATTTTCATATAATATCAATATTAATCGTTTTGATTACCAGCCATGCATGCCAATGCAAGACTATAAAATTTAGAATTTCCCGAGTCGCTCCGCGAAGGTACAACTACCGGAGCTATTGTTCCTGTAAGCATGCCTGCCATGTTCGCATCGCCAAAAAGTGACAGTGTTTTATAAAAAGTATTGCCCGACTCGATATTCGGAAAAATCATAATATCGGCATTCCCGATGACCGGCGAACTTAATCCTTTTATCTCACCACTATGACGGTCGCAGGCAGTCTTGGCATCCATAGGTCCGTCTACAAAGACAGAACCGAATCGACCTAGCTGAGCTTCTTCTTTCAACTGTACATAGTCCAACGTATGCGGAAATTTTTCATTGACTTTTTCTGAACAATGTATTAATGCCACACGAGGCTGGTCATTGCCTAGCTTACGGCATATGGCAATATCGTTTGCTATCATTGCACGAAACTGCAACAGTCCCGGCCGAGGAATGACAGCCGCATCAGAAAAGAGCAGTAATTTATGATACAGTGGAATCTGTGCTACGGCAACATGGCTCAGCACCCCTCCCGGAGGTAACAATCCCTTCTCCTTTTTCAACACTGCACGCAGCAGATTGTCTGTATTAATAAGTCCTTTCATCAGGATATCAGCCTCCCCCGTACGTACCAGCTCTACAGCAAGCGCAGCTGCTTCATCGGGAGTGGAAGTTATATAAACACGGACAAAATCGGGAGAGGCAGCACGCAAGTTATGAGCGATTTCAACATGAGCTTCATCGGTAACCAGCAGATATTCGGCTATTTCCTCCCTTAAACTACGGATAATGACATATTCTGTATGAGGGTCATTGGGACATACCACAGCAACCCGCCGACGGATACCAAGCGAACGCAAATTATTCACCAGCTGAGTTAGGGTTCTAATCAATTCCATACCATTAGATTTTTAGCAAATATGAAAAATAAATCTGAATTTATCTCTATATTTGCTTGGTTTCTACGAAATATTTAACTTATGAAAACGTTTCAAACATTTGACATCGAAGCGGAATACGATGCGCTCCATAACCGATTTCCCAACCATAAAGATGCACCTGTAATAGGAATTACCGGGAATTTCAGTGAAGGAAATTTAACACTTGCTCCTGGATATTATACTTCCATTCTGAAAGCGGGAGGTACTCCTTTCATTATTCCCCCTTTCGAAAATACTGACATTCTGATAAGCCTTCTCGATAGTTTAGACGGCCTTCTACTGACAGGAGGAGCAGATATAAATCCCTTATTCCTGAAAGAAGAGCCAGTAAAAGAATTACACAACATCAATCCTTTCCGCGATCGTCAGGAACTACTTCTTACGCGACTTGCAGCCAACCGCCAGATTCCGATACTAGGCATTTGCCGTGGAATGCAAGTCATGAACGTAGCACTTGGCGGAAGTATCTATCAGGACATTCATGTACAGATGGAGGGCAAGCGTATCAAGCACAGCCAGGATATGGACAGAGCTTTCGCCTCACACACCATACAAATAGAACATGATAGTCTGCTGGCACGAATCATGAAAACAACTTCGCTGCCGGTCAATTCATTCCATCATCAGGCAATAAACGAAGCTGCTCCGGGATTCCGTATTTCAGCACGAGCTGCCGATCAGGTAGCAGAAGCCATAGAAAGTACTGAATACAAATCGATGCTGGGCGTACAATGGCATCCGGAGTGTTTCATTCTGAATGGTGATGAATACATGATGCCACTGTTCGAATGGTTATTGCAAGAAGCAACTTCCTTCCGTACAGCCAAGCAGATGCATCGCCGTATACTGACTCTGGACACTCACTGTGACACGCCGATGTTTTTCGGACAAGACATTAATTTTGCTACACGAGATGCCAAAATAAAAGTCGATCTACACAAAATGGCCGAAGGACGGCAGGATGCTACTATCATGGTTGCTTATCTGGCACAAAAAGAACGTACTGACGAAGCCTTACTTGCCGCTACAGCCAAAGCCGACCAGTTGCTGAACGAAATAGAGCGTATGGTAGCGATGAACTGCACCGCAGTAGATATTGCTTACACTCCAGCCGATCTATACCGTCTGAAACGAGAAGGGAAAAAGGCCATTATGCTAGGAATAGAAAATGGATATGCTATCGGAAAAGATTTGACGAATGTAGAACGCTTCCGCAACCGGGGAGTTGTTTACATGACACTTTGCCACAACGGAAATAATGATATCTGCGGTTCGGCACGATATAATGACGAATACATCGGAGTAACTCCTTTCGGCGAACAGGTTATCCGGGAGATGAACCGCATTGGTATGATGGTGGATCTCTCGCATGCGGGAGAACAGACCTTCTACGATACACTAGACATAAGCAGCAAGCCAGTGGTATGTTCACACTCTTCGAGCCGTGCATTATGTGACCACCCACGAAATCTGACGGATGAGCAGCTGAAAGCTATTGCCCGTAAAGGAGGTGTCGTACAAGTTTGTCTGTATAGTGGCTTCTTGCGTACAGATGCTCCTGCTACAATCTGCGATGCAATCGAACATCTGCATCATATGGTCAACATCATGGGCATAGAGCATGTAGGCATCGGAACCGACTTCGACGGCGACGGGGGAATTATCGGTTGTAATGATTCTTCGGAACTGATCAATCTGACACGCCGTATGTTATACGAACGTTACAGCGAGAACGATCTCCGATTGATTTGGGGAGGCAACTTCCTGAGAGTAATGGAGGAGGTACAAAAACAAGATTAGTTCCTCATTATCAGATCATTCTGATAGTCTCGAAAAACATGCTGATGCCTTCGAAAAAATATGCTGATATTTTCCGGAAAACATCAGCATGTTTTTTTATTTTTTGTACAAATTTTACGGTCCTCTCGATAATGTTTTTTTCAGAACCTTTTCAAGAAGTTTTTAATGAAACGTATACTTTTTCAAAAAGCAGCGTTACTAAAAGAAAAAAACAGTAGAAGGGACTCATGAAATTAACAAAAAGTATTTTATTGACAAGCTGCTTCTTCCTGCTATGTGCCTGTGGAGAATACAAACTAGAATCGGAAGAAAATGAAACAGTTCAGGATGAACAGACGGAAGCACGGTACACCTTACAGCTAAATGTGACTAGCCGTAACAATGCAAAAATCAATTATCCACTCTCACTTTTTCTGTTCGACGACGAAAACAACTGTGTAGTACGTGAAACGATTCCTACAGAAGAAAGTGAATTCAGTTCTTCCATATCTAAAGGAAAGTATACACTCATCCTGCTATCTGGCCTCAACGAGAATGATCATTCGTATCCGCTGGAGATTATTCCCGACAGTTATATCAGTCTCAAGACAGACAACTGCTCGGAAGAGCCTCTGCAAATAGGAAAAGCCAGTGTAAACCTCACTCAATCAACTCGAATTACAGTCATTCTTTCGTATGCAGTAGCCTCACTCAATTTCACCCTCAACGGTATTCCTCAAGATGTAACAGCTACCGAAGTAAAGGTCTCACCGGTAAGCTCTGCTGTTTCATTCAACGGAGATTATAAAAACGACAAACAACAATGTGTTATTCCCTGCCGGAAAGAAGGAAGCCAATGGGTCAGCGATGCAACGTATGTGTTCCCTAACGAAAGTTCGCAGACTCATCTGTCTATCAATCTTCAGTCTTCACAAGGAAATGAAGCTTACGGCTATACATATCAGGCAACACTGAAGGCTGGCTATCCATATCATTTCACGGGAAACTATAAAGGTGGAGTAACACTCGACGGAGAATTTCAGGCGGAAGGATGGCAACCGGAAATAGACTGTGAATTCGGCTTCGATGAGATTTTACCCGATGAGGGAGAAGATGACGGTAATGATGAAGGGACAAATGACGGCAATTCGGGAAATACCGGAGGAGAAGACAGTTCTGGTGACAATGACACGGAATATGACACATTCATCGTATCCGAAATGCCTGGTGCAGATAGTATATGGGGATATTTTTATGTCTGGCAGACTACCAGTATTTCCTCTACCGAAGCGGAAGCTATCATCATCGCCCCGGAACAATGGTATACATTGGCCGCAGATGCTCTGGATTTGCTGGATACTTATTCAGAAGACGGCATAGAAGGATGGAGAATGTTTACAACGGAAGAAGCTACAGCGTTCCGGAACCAATTTCAGGGATCGGTCAGTGAACTGAATGAATTTATCAGTGAATACGGACTTGCATTCTTTAAATATAGCGACGGAGCACGTTACTTATGCAACAATGCACAGTCTACTTTCAGCTTTGCCAACAATCGTATAATAGATGCAGGAAGAACTGTAAAATACTACCTCAGACCTGTAAAAAAAGTAAGATTTAAGCTGAAATAGCTTTCCAACTTCTTTATATATAAACAAGGTGTAAGAAAATAGGACGTATCACTCCAATATTCTTACACCTTGTTTATATCCGATTAAATGATATGCTGCTTTTCCAATTCTTCAGCGACATTCTCCAATTCGGCATACCATGCTTCGCCAAATTTTCTTATCAATGGTTCTTTCAAGAACTTGTAAACCGGTACATTTTCTTTCTTTCCCAATAAAACCGCAGCCTTGCATACATCCCAGCGATGATAATTCACTGCCTTATAAGGTCCGTAATCGCCTACACGAATAGGATATAAATGACACGATACTGGCTTGTAAAAATTACAGCGGCCTTCACGATAGGCTTTCTCTATTGCACAATAACAATAGCCTTTATCATCGTAACAAGTAAACACACAGTCTTTGCCATTCACGATAGAAGTAACCAGATCTCCCTCCGAATCGGTATAGACGACTCCCTGCTTATCGATTACCGCACGAGCTTCCGGAGAAAGTTCGTCCCATATAACAGGAAGTACCTCTTCCAGCTTTTCTACTTCTTCCAGCTCTACAGGAGCACCAGCATCTCCTTCAATGCAGCACTCTCCCTTACAGGCATCGAGATTACAAACAAACTTCTCACGAAATACATCCAAACTGACTATTACATCATCTATCTGTACCATTTTCTTTTTATCTATATCGGTTAGTCATTAATGCTGCAAAATTACAAAAAAGTATGGTAAAGAAGCAAATAGCAGAATTATAACAGTCACAACCAAGATTTTTCAACAAAGAAATATACCTAAAAGTAGGTATTGCCCGTACGGTAAGAGAAGCGTACCTTTGTATTGTAATAATTACAAATTTAAAAATAATCAACTAAAAACATATAAATTATGACTACAATTATCAACTCTAGAGTACCTGAATTTAAGGTACAGGCTTTTCACAATGGTCAGTTCATTACAGTATCAAACGAAGACATCAAAGGTAAATGGGCTATTTTCTTTTTCTATCCTGCCGATTTTACCTTTGTTTGCCCGACCGAGCTGGTAGATATGGCAGAGAAATACGAACAGTTTAAAGCAATGGGTGTGGAAGTTTATTCTGTAAGTACCGATTCACACTTTGTACATAAGGCATGGCATGATGCATCCGAAAGTATCCGTAAAATACAGTATCCGATGCTTGCCGATCCGACAGGAGCTTTATCACGTGCATTTGGAGTAATGATTGAAGAAGATGGAATGGCATACAGAGGTACATTTGTTGTGAATCCGGAAGGCCTTATCAAACTAGTAGAAATACAGGACAACAGTATCGGACGAAATGCTGATGAACTATTGAGAAAGGTAGAAGCAGCTCAGTTTGTAGCTTCTCACGACGGTGAGGTATGTCCTGCTAAGTGGAAAAAAGGTAAGGAAACATTGAAGCCAAGCATCGATCTGGTAGGTAAAATCTGATAATGAAAGGGAGGACTGTTTATGTTGGATACAGCGTTTAAAGAACAACTAAGACAGATTTTTGCCGGACTGGAAGCTGACTATGTATTCGACATTGCAGTACATCCTCAGCATGAGAGCCGCAATGAACTGATTGAGTTACTCGAAGATACAGCATCGTGTTCGGATAAAATATCGTGTACCGTCCGCGAAAGCGAAGGACTGGAGTTCCGGATTTTAAGAAATGGAGAAGACTTGCGTATCTGTTTTCAGGCAGTGCCCAACGGACATGAATTCAGTTCACTGCTGCTCGCAGTGCTGAATGCTGATGGCAAAGGGAAAAATCTTCCCGACGATGCTACCCGACGGAGAATTGAATGTCTGCAAGGAAATGCTACGGTAACAACTTATATGTCACTTTCTTGTACAAACTGTCCGGACGTAGTACAAGCGATCAATGTAATGACGCTGCTTAACCCTCGGCTCTCACACCGTATCGTAGACGGGGCATTACATGAAAATGAGGTTCAACAACTCAAGATTCAGGCAGTTCCTTCTGTCTGGTTGAATGGAGAATCCATACATGTAGGACGCAGTAACCTGGGAGAACTGCTGGATAAGCTGGAAAGTAAAATGGGAACTGACTCTTCTTCTCAACCTACAACAGAAGAGCGACACTTTGATGTATTGGTAGCAGGAGGGGGTCCCGCCGGTGTTTCTGCTGCCATTTATTCAGCACGAAAAGGGCTGAAGGTCGGACTGGTTGCCGGACGCATAGGAGGTCAGGTAAACGAAACAGTAGGAATCGAAAACGTAACTTCCATTCCTTACACCACTGGAAAAAACCTATCTTCCGATTTACGGACCCATCTGTCGCATTATGAAAACATCACAATATGTGACAACCGCCAGATAGAATCATTCTCCTTGCAGGGCAGTGATAAGCAATTGACCGTTAAAGGTGGAGAAAAATTTCTTGCACCCGCTCTAATTATCGCTACCGGAGCTTCCTGGCGTAAACTGAATGTGCCGGGAGAAAGCGAATATATCGGTCGTGGAGTAGCCTTCTGTCCGCATTGCGACGGTCCTTTCTACAAAGGAAAACATGTAGCCGTAATCGGTGGAGGAAATTCCGGAGTAGAAGCGGCTATCGATTTGGCAGGTATCTGTGCAAAAGTGACCGTGCTGGAATTTATGGATACACTGAAGGCCGACCAAGTGTTGCAGGATAAATTACGTTCACTGGAGAATGTCGAGGTTTCTACTTCGATACAGACCCTCGAAGTACAAGGCAACGGAGAGGCTATGACTGCGTTGCGCATCAAGAACCGCCTGGATGAAACAGAAAGCATATTACCGCTTGATGGTGTTTTTGTTCAGATCGGGCTCGCAGCAAACAGCCAGCCTTTCGCCGGAGAGCTGGATACCAACCGCATGGGAGAAATCTTAACCGACAGAAACTGTCGTACAGCCATACCTGGTGTTTATGCAGCCGGCGACGTGTCCGACGTAGCATATAAACAAATTATCATATCGATGGGTGAAGGAGCTAAGGCTGCCCTTTCTGCCTTTGAAGACAGAATAAAAGGTATTTGCTAATATTAAAGTGAGTCTGGTATAAAATGCAAGATCTGTCAGTAAGAATCTACTTACAGTTTCCTGATTTTATATCAGACTCGCCTTATTTATCATTTCAAGTTCCTATTACTCTTTTCTTGTTCCACACTATTACTTATCAGAAGCTCATACACATCTCTTGCTTCTGCCTCTTTCAGACTTCTCACTTTGAATGAAGTTCCATTTGTAGAAATAATAAGATTTACCCGGTGAAAGAAAGGAGTGAATGGCGTTTGTTTAAGACTTACAAACTCAACATTCGTATATTTAATGTAGTTTCTGATATCGGCCAACTTACCGTTGTTTATTTCAAGATAATCCTCTTTTAAGGTGATGCTGCTTCTGCAAGCGGCCAGAATTCCTTTTACTAAAGATATGAGCATATATACCACAGGTACTGCCAGCCATGAGTATAATTCGTAATAACATAATACGATACAGACAATCAGCGAAACAGGAATATCAAACCTGACAGTATACCCTATAACCCCTTTACCGGATTTCGCAGATATTATACTCTGCGAAGACACATAATCTTTGCCTAGCCACCAGTTCAGAAAATGTTCGGAAGTGTTCGATCCGTATATTTTCACATCACTCTCATTATCTTTTTGGGTTGCATTGAAGGCTTGCTTCAGCATAATCGTACAACAGCCCAGGCATTTTTCTATAATATTTTGTTTTACGTAAACTGTACAAACCTTATCGTACGAAAACCGACTGCTGAAACGAGTAAACAAACCACTCTCGAAAGATAACTGAGCTTTGTCTATCTGTACCTCCATATTGTAATACTGCATAAATACGTTCACAATCCACAATATCATTATGACAAGATATAATACGATAATGCATATGACAAATACCGTTACCGACAAAGAAGCATAATCGGCATGTTCATTGACATAATCGATGAAGAGATTCAATATTCTATCGCTTGCCGAAAGTACTTTATCGTAAAATGTAAACAGAATACCCAGCAACACAATCATTCCCCGGAAATGATTCTGACAGAAGGCCCCTTTTATCAGATTCAGATTACTCAGTTTCAGCGTGTATTTATTAGCAACAGGCTTTGCTTCTCGGATTACACAATTCTCTTCCGTCGGCTGTTTATCCTCCTCCGGCATTTGTTCCTGCTGTTCGATCCTTTCAATCAGGGCGTCCCAGTCCTTATAATCCAAAATGAGTTCTACTTCCGCTGCTTTGGACGCAAGTGTATCGAACGAAACACCTTTCATATCGAGCAGACGGTACATAAAGCCTCGTCGGGTTCTCAACGACTGTATTTTTTGCAACGGTATGACTGTTTCTTTCTTAAGAAATCCGTAAATAAAAATCAGATTTCCGTTTTTAATATAATACTTCTTGTAGTAATAACTGATAAATGCCGTCACTACAGAGAATACCAGATAACAGATAAACAGAAACAACAACATCTCCATTGTTTCCATAAGGGAACGCTGCCTGCCGGAATTGAACAGCTTGATAATAGCCCAAATAAGAAATGGACCGGCATAACTCAATAATTCCTTTACCAACAGGATGATAAAGGCACTCTTACTCATTCTGCGCGGTACAGAGAAGTCAGATCGTTCCATGTTGTATGTACTCCATTATGATTGTTTTCATTTCGTCTGCTCTCGCTTTCGTCAGTCCCGGGATAACTGTTTCAGCCTCAAACTGTGCTCCGTTGACTATAGCTATCGAATACAGACCGAAAATCTTGCTGATAGGATTCTGCTGTATACTCACTTGCTGTACCTTACACAAAGGAATCGTCACAATAGTAGGGAAAAAGAGGCCGGACCGGTAGGTGATATCGTGCTCACGGAAAGCAAACCCTTTATAGGCGTATGCCTTGGGTAGAAGAATCAGATTGATAATAGCTGAACAAAGCAACAAACCTTCCATACCGGCAACAATGAAAGTACGATAGGATAATTTTTCTACCAAAAGGATGAACAGCACAAGAAGCATCATACCGATATACGTCAATACAGTTCCTACGACCTGTACGTTGATGTATTTCTTTTCCAGAGATTCGTATGTAAGATTTTCTACTCTATGAATATTCTCAAAATTCAATTGTCGATTCGTCATAGCATATTTATATAAGTTCGATTTAAGATTGGAGTAACCTGTTAATTACTAAAGTCATAAAGCTATCAAAACTGGCAATATCAATATAACAGGAAAAACAATTGCTCCTATTTTCAAAGTATAAAATTATGGAATTTTATTGTATCACAAAAGATTATTGTAAGGAGTTTTGTCGTACAACAAAGAAAACTGACACGAAAAAAGGCTCTGAAGACCTGAGCTGAGAAAAGAACATATAGATGTATCAAAAAAAGGGAATAATCCAGTGAGATTATTCCCTTTTGATATAAAAAAGTATTTTATTACTTAATCAAATCTTTACCTGACATTTCAGCAGGCTGAGGCATTCCCATGATGTGCAGAATAGAAGGAGCAACATCAGCAAGTACACCGTTTTCTACTTTAGCACCCTTGTTTGCAGTTACATAAACAAACGGAACCGGATTCAAAGAGTGTGCTGTATTTGGAGTTCCATCTTCATTCAGTGCATGGTCTGCATTACCGTGGTCAGCAATGATGATAACTTCATAATCATTAGCTTTGGCAGCTTCTACAGTATCTTTTACGCAGTCGTCAATAGCTTTTACTGCTTTTTCGATAGCTTCATAAATACCAGTATGTCCTACCATATCACCGTTAGCATAGTTTACTACGATGAAATCGTACTTCTGAGTATTGATAGCTTCAACCAGTTTATCTTTCACTTCGTAAGCACTCATTTCAGGTTTCAAGTCGTAAGTAGCAACTTTCGGGCTCGGAACCAAGATACGATCTTCGTTATCGTACGGAGTTTCACGTCCACCGTTGAAGAAGAATGTTACGTGAGCATATTTTTCTGTTTCAGCAATGTGAAGCTGAGTCTTTCCATTGGCAGCCAGATATTCGCCCAATGTATTCTGTACATTTTCCTTATCGAACAGGATATGAACACCCTTGAAAGATGCATCATACGGAGTCATACAGTAATACTGCAATCCCGGAATAGTCTTCATACCTGCTTCAGGCATATCCTGCTGAGTCAATACAATAGTCAATTCCTTTGCACGGTCGTTACGATAGTTGAAGAAGATAACTACATCACCTTCCTTGATAGTACCATCGAAGTTTGCATTAACGATAGGTTTGATAAATTCATCAGTTACACCTTCGTCGTAAGATTCCTGCATAGCCTGAACCATATCAGTAGCTTTCTTTCCAATACCGTTTACCAACAGGTCGTAAGCTTCTTTTACACGTTCCCAACGTTTGTCACGGTCCATAGCGTAATAACGTCCGATGATAGAAGCGATCTTACCGCCGGTAGTCTTCAGATGATTCTCCAACGTCTCGATAAAGCCTTTACCACTCTTCGGGTCCGTATCACGGCCATCCATGAAGCAATGTACATAAGCCTTGCTGATTCCGTATTCCTTGGCGATATCCGTCAGTTTCATTAAATGCTCCAAAGAGCTATGTACACCACCATCGGAAACCAAGCCCATGAAGTGGATCTGCTTATTATTCTCTTTCGCATAGCCATAAGCACGTTTGATCTCCGGGTTCTCCATGATCGTATTCTCGCGGCAAGCGATGTTGATCTTCACCAAATCTTGGTAAACGATACGGCCAGCACCGATGTTCAAGTGGCCCACCTCAGAGTTACCCATTTGTCCGTCAGGCAAACCAACGTTCTCGCCAGAAGCCTGTAACTGTGAGGCTGGATAAGTTTTCAATAACTCGTCCCAATATGGAGTCGGCGTGTTAAAGATCACGTCGTCTTTACCTTTGTCACCAATTCCCCAACCATCACAGATAATTAAAAGTGCTTTTTTGCTCATGATTGCTAATTTATTATATTGATTATGTTTTTAACCTTTACGATCGCGAAGATAATCAATTCCATCGTATTATTGTTTCTCTCAATGTATTACTTTTGTGGCAGGAATGGAAAAGAATATACAAGACAAGGATTTGGGAGTCATAACGCTCCGTACCACTCCCCGGGCCACTCGATACACGCTCAAGATATCAAAAGGAAAAATAACCGCCACGATGCCACCCGGGGGAGACGAGAAACGTATGATCGCTTTTATCATGGAGAACAAGGCCCGGCTGGTAAAAGCGCTCCAGAAGTATCCGGCCCGGCCCCTGCTCGACGAAAGATCGGAGTTACAGGCTACGACATTCCGCTTGCATATCTTCCGCACCGAGCGAAGTAATTTCTACATGAGATTGGAGGATGGGGTACTGCATATCGCTTGTCCGAATGAGACTCGTTTCGAAGAGGAAGAGGTGCAATCCTTACTGAAATCCATGCTGGAGAAGGCGCTCCGCCACGAGGCGAAACGGTTGTTGCCGGAACG
>OMAY01001266.1_pt1 | contig 12270 bp, 8 predicted proteins | sample 1673611 | NCBI WGS metagenome assembly OMAY01 (sample SAMEA103958117, study PRJEB25191) | human gut metagenome | biome: human-associated habitat [ENVO:00009003]; feature: intestine environment [ENVO:2100002]; material: feces | place: Germany | collected 2013/2015
GGATGTTCCGGGTTTTCTTTCATTTTCATATACCGTTCACGCACAGACTGCGGCATCTTTCCCTGGCACATATACTCACCGATGACCGTATTGCTTGCATCGATCGACTGTTTGACTTGTCCGAGAATCTTTTCAAAATAGGCATCACTTCCGCCAAATCCAGCTGTTCCAAACAGAAAAATCTTTTTATTTTTTAATTTCGACAACAATTCTAATGTCTTTTGGTCCGCATTCCCTTTGTCCGTCCAAAATCCGATATAGCATACGTCGGATTGCGGTACCTGCGAATCGTTTGTGCCAAAATAATCGCATTTGTCCTTTGGCAACGTTTCATAGATTGCATCAGCCAGCTTCTTTGTATTACCCGTTAAGCTGCAAAACAGGATCGAATAATGTTCTTTTATCATAGCCCCTACACCTCCAGTTCAGGTATTTATGTGGAAAATCCACTTTTTCGTAAATTGTATTATCTCTTCAGATCACATCTCGATTTCGCTTACGCTGCATCCCGATGTTGCTTCTCACTATTTCCTCTCAGGCTTTTAAGTCAAGCGGATATTCGCAATCCGCTTCGCTACTTGCTCATAACCGAATAGCTGCTTTGCAGCTTCAGTTAAACTTAAAAATATTAAGTCCGGTTTCCTCATCATGAACTCTGTCCACTCTTCCGTCAATTACCGTGATGACCAGCTCACAGGTTGCACTGACAATCGCTCTGTTCAGATGTCCTCCAAACACCTCGCCCTTCTGATTTCCGGCACTCATATGAAGATGTGCATAATATTCTCCATCCATTGTATTGATTGTACCTGTCAGTGATGTAATTTCATAATACCCCTGGAAGCTGTTTGAATAATATTTCTTTTCGTCTGTCTTGTATACTCCGACTGTGAAATCATTGATCGCTCCAAGAGCCTGGACACTGGCAAGCTTTATATTCTCCTTTATGGCAATTACCCTCAGCTGCTCCAATATTTCCTCGTCTTTGTCAATCCTTGCTACTATAACATTGTCAAATTTTCTGTATTCCATTTTATTCTCCTTTCTCTTTCCGCCTGCCACTGTTCAGACATTACTGCAATAACCTCAATATTTATTCAGGAAATGCTCCCTGTTCGGATACTCCTGCCGATATGCCCGGAGGGCGGCTTCCCGGAGCAGGGTGAATTCTTTTTCCATGTGAAGCAGGCGAGGCGCCTTGAACACGATCACACTGATCTGTTCGGCGATTTTTTTCGCGATTCCTTCTTCGGACAATTGTCCCATGCCGAATACCAGAGAGGTAAATCCTCTGCCTCCTCTGCTGACCTGAATAAATTTCAGGAATACATTGTACAGTTCATCTGCAAGAATTTTCTGGTATCCCTCATCTGACTGCATGGCTTCCGCCAGGCACAACGTAGAGAGAATCCGGGCTCCCATCTTTCTTCTGTCGCCTCCCGGATCCAGAGAGGTTCCTTCCGCCAGATACTTCAGTTCCATCAGGCATTTGACAAATTCATCCTTCTGGAGCCTGCGTTGTCCGTATCGGGCCGTCCAGAGCCGAGCCCGGTATTCTTCTTCCCAGGCTTCCTCCTCTCCGATATATTCTTTTAAGATCTGCTGCCGTTTTGCCGGATCTGTCTCCTGATAAAAATCTTTGGTCCATGTATGTTCCATCTGTTTTTCCTCATTCTGTCAGTCGGATATTCGCAATCCGCTTCGCTGCTTGCTTGATTGGTTTAAAATAAAGACACGTCTTTACTTACTCTTTCTGCCTGCAAACGCAGTCTTCCTGCTTACATTCCGGAATGGGAAATCGTCTCTTCTGCGTTCAGGTACTCATCGATGTTGCTGCCGTCTACCTTCTGATATTCCGAAAAATAGTACCGGCCTTCTTTCAGGCTTTCCTGTTCAAAGTCCTCTCCCTCGAACAGCTCCACTGCCATTTTCGCCATTTTCTTTGCCTGATCCACTCTGTCATTTAGGATGCTGCCCTGCATCTCTCCTGCCTTTACGGCTTCCAGAGCCTCTTCCAGGCCATCAATTCCGAAGATCACCGGCCATTCTTCACGGACATAGCCTGCTTTCCGATAGGCCTCCACAGCCCCAAGTGCCATCTCATCGTTGTTGGACATAACAAGTTCAATCTTTTTTCCGCACTGGCTGATCAGACGGTTCATGCGGTTTTCCGCCTGTCCCCGGTTCCAGTCCGCTAACTGATAACTTAGCTTTTCCAGTATAACATCTTTTTTCATCAGTGTCTTTACGGAATATTCCGTTCTGCTGATGGCATCCTGATGGCCCGCTTCTCCTTCCAGAAGCACATATTGGATCTTTCCGTCCTTGTTTTTATCGACTTCCGAATGGCTGTTGATGTATTCTGCTGCGATCTCACCCTGCATGATCCCGGATTGTTCTGCATCACAGCCCACATAATACAGCTTTTCCCACTGCACCAGGTCTTCTCTTACCGGTTCCCTGTTAAAGAAGATCACAGGAATGTCTTCATTCCTTGCCATTCGGATGATCCGGGACGGAGCTGTCCGGTCCACAAGATTGATACAGAGCACATCACAGCCGGCATCAATCATCTCTTCCACCTTTTCGTTCTGTTCCTGCTGATCGTCGTTTCCGCTTTTTGTCGATACGATAATCCTTCGTTCTTTGTTTTCCATGGCTTTCAGCTGCTCCCTCAGTTCATCCGTCAATCCATTGATAAAAGGATCATCCTGAGTGTAGGTTATCACTCCGACCCGCAGGGTTTTCTCTGTCTGGTCCGACTTGCCGGAACACCCCGACAGCACAAGCACCGCACTCCCTATCGTGGCAGATAATAATACTGCCACCCTTCTTTTCTTTTTATTCATAGGAATATAAAAACCTTTCTAAATCTTCGTCCATAGAGAAATTTTCCTTGCCAAGTACCTGATATTCGGTTATATATCCTTGCATTTTATAAGACCTGTGCTCGATCCTTTTGGTTATTTCTTCCACACTTTTATAGCCGATTTCATATCCGTCCGGCACAGCCAGCCCCTGAATGTTTCCGTTATCCAGAAGTGCAATCGTCTTCAGACTGTAACCCACTCCATAGAGCTCTGCGCCCTCGTATGTTCCATTTTCTGCCTGCTCTCCAAACTCCTCCAGGATTCCTGCATCCAGGACGACAAGGGCATCCGCTTTTGTTTCCTTCTTCATCCGCTCCACAATATCCTGTTCTTTTCTCCGGTAAATACACCAGCTGATCTTGCTTTCGCTGCCTTCCAGCGCCTCGTTCAATCCACAAATCTCAGCCTGTACAGCCTCGGACATTTTCCAGTCGGCGATAATTCCGATCTTCTGCTTTTTTGTTCTCAGCCGTTCTCCCAGCCATCTTCCGATCTCCCGGTAATCCGGCTGGATCGTGGGACTGGCAGTTTTTCCTTCTTTTACCGCCAGACCATCTGCAATCAGCAGATACGGTTTATTTCCACACTCTTTTTTCAGCATATTTTCCGTCTCATGACCGGGTGCCGGATATATGATAAAGCCATCAATATCGTTGTCCTTCTGTTCCCTGATAAATTCTCTTTCCACCTCCGGCCCGTCGATCTCTTCCGTATTGCAGATGATCATATGAACGTTGTTCTCTGCCGCAGCCTGCTTCATTCCCTTGATCAGGGCATCCCAGCGTTTGTCACCGGACTCCGGAAGAATCACCGCAATCCGGGGCTCTGCTACGTTCTGATCGAAAATCTTCCATACAAAGAATACTGCCAGCAGCAGCAAAAGAAACTCAATTATAAGAAATTTCATTCTGTTCTTTTTCATCCGCCCGGTCTCCTCTGTATGTATTTTTGTAATTCCAATGCTTCTGCGTTTTCCGGTGTATATGGGATTGCCGGAATACGGATCGTAACCCTTGTTCCTTCGTCCGGTTCGCTTTCTATGGAAAGTCCATATTCTTCGCCAAACATCAGCCGGATTCTGGAATGCACATTGATTACGCCCACGCCGGAACCGTGCTTCGGAACCTTGCTGTTATCCGTCAGAATATTTTCCAGGACTTCTTCCCGCATGCCCATCCCATTGTCTTCGATGGTGATCAGAATGTCCTCGTCTTTCTTTTTTCCGCTGACGATGATCATGCCGTCATCATCCTCATCCATATTGCCAACGCCATAATAGATGGCATTTTCCAGGATGGGCTGGATCACCAGCTTTACGATGCAGCAGTTTTCGATCTCTTCCTCGATTCGGAATTCTGTTTTAAACCGCTCTTTGTACCGGGCCAGCTGGATATTCATATAGCTTCTGCTGTGCTGCAGCTCATCCTTAATGGGAATGATGGTCTTACCGCGGGATAGACTGACACGAAGTAATTTTGCCAGTTCAGAAATCATACGAACCGCTGCTTCATTTTCCTGGGCTTCCACCATCCACGTGATGGATTCCAGTGTATTATACAGAAAATGGGGGTTGATCTGGCTTTGCAGGGCATCCAGTTCACTTTTTCTTCGTTCATTTTGCTGCCGGATGATCTCGTCCATCAGTTTTTCGATCTGTTCATAGGACTTCTGCACAGAATGTCCCAGATGGCGGATCTCCGAGGAGCCGCCGATATAGATATCCGGTTTTCCTCCTGCCTCATGGGCCTTGACGGAAGCATCCAGTTCCCGGATCGGTTTGGATATCTTCCGGGAAACCAGCTGGTTTCCCTCCAAAAGCATGACCAGAAGAACCAGAATCGTGGCAAATACATAGTAGCGGAAGTTCTTATAGTTTGCCGCCTGCACGCTCTCTGGCACAACACCGATCATCTTCCAGCCTGTATAGGCTACGCTGCCGACAATCACGGTCTCGTTCTGACCGCCGGAACGGATCTCGTAGGTTCCGTCCTCGTATTTTGCCGCGTCCAGACTGTTTTCTTCAAATAATCCGCGGTTTAACTCCGTTCCCCGTGGATGATAGATCATCTCTCCGTCCTGACTGGTCAGATAATAGTAGATTCCGCCGGAACAGTCATTGATCTGTTTCATCACGTCTCTAATCACAGAATATTTCATATCCAGCAAAAGAATACCGGTTTCTGGTGTCTCTCCCTTGTTGACATCTACATACCTGCTCAGGGAAACTACCCATTGGTACCGATAAGATCCGTCCTCAAACAGTTCCTGGATATGCGGTGTGGAAAAATGTATATTTTCAATGGCATCTTCCGCATTTTTATACCATTCCTGCGTCTGCACCTTCACATTTTTCTTTTCTGCCGCCACCGGCTCTGATGCGATCAGATTTCCTTTTGGGTCATACAAAGCCAGACTCTGAATTTTATCGGAGTTTGTCTCATAGAGCAGGCTAAACTGCTCCGAGAATTCCCGGCTGGATATATCAAACTGCTGGACTATGTTGTAGTTTGCCCCGTTTAGGATCTGCCGGATATCCAGCAGGTCTGCATTTAACCGGTCTACGGTAGCCTCCACAGTAGCTTCCGTGTTGTCCACTGCTGTTTTTTCCAATGCCAGCTTGAATCGATGGTAGAGCAGCAATCCCATTACAATGATCGTAACCAGTGAAATCGCCATAAGAACAGACAGGATAATCGACTGTATGTTAAGTGCGATATTCTTCCGGGAATCCGGCTTTCTTTTTCTATCTTTCATGTATTTTCCCTTTCACCTGTTCCCTATTTTCCGGAAGCTCTGTATTTGGAAGGGGAAACACCGAATTTCTTTTTGAATACATAGCTGAAGTAGTTCGCATCCTGATATCCCACTTTTTCTGCGATCTTATAGCTTTTTTCATCGGTGTTCAGCACCATTTCTTCTGCCCTGTCCATTCGGTAATCGGTAAGATAGGAGACAACGGACTGACCGGTTTCCTTTTTAAAGATGGACGAAAAGTAAGAATTGGACACACCAAGATCTGCGCACACATCATCCAGCGAGAGCGCCGGTTCCATATATCTATCTTTTACAATGTTCTGCGCATCGGTAATGATCCGTCTTGAGGTACTGTTTCTGGTACTTCTCAGTTTTTCGCTGATCGCCATAGACATATTGATGATCCAGTTTGTCATAGAGCTTTCATCCAACTGAGTCACTCTTTCATAAAGGTTCTGTACATTTCCGGAAATTTCATTGAAATCCATGGAATTATTGGCACAGAATTTGAAAAATCCGCTGACAATCTCCATGGTAGCCAGATTGTACTGGCTGATGGTGGCTGCATTCTTATGGAGCTTTTCTGTCTCTTTGATGGCTTCTTTCCGGATCTTCTCCTGATCCCCTACATGGATGGCACGAAACAGCTCCTGCATCCTTGTTTCTTCTAAGGGAACCGCCTTTTTTGACTCTTTGGGAACGATCTCTGCGATATTGATGGCTCGTTTCGTTCCGTACAGGACACGGTAGGATACCGCCTCTCTGGCTCCCTCGTAGGAAATACTGATGTCGTACAGACTGTTGCAGACGGTTCCGATCCCTGCGGTAACCGCCGCCCCCATAATTCTCCATGCCCAGCGGCAGAACCGGTCACACTTGTCCGTCAATTGAGCTATCTCATCTTCTGAATGGAGTTCCATAATCAGAATGGTATTACCCATATAGATGAATTCCTGGCAATTACAGTTCTCCATCAGCCGCTGTTTGACCTCCCGTTCCACGGACATGGATAATAATAAGGGATTCATCCCATCCGGCACATCATTTTCCGAGGTATGAAAGATAATGCAGCAAAACAAAGGTCCCTTCATATCCACCTGATAATCCAAAAGGAATCGTTCATAGTCCTCTTCTCTGACTCTTCCTTCAATCAGGGAAATGAAGAAATTGGACTGCAGCTTTGGTAATACCTCCTGGAAATAGTCTTCCAGTTTTTTTACATTTAACTTTTCTTCCCGTTCCCTGTCCAGTGTTGTTTTCAGCTTCATCAGGCTCTCTGACAGCTCGGTGGCGCTGATGGGTTTCAGCATATATTCCTTAATCTCCAGATGGACGGCCTCTTTCGCATACTCGAATTCGTCAAAGCCGGTGCAAAGCATAATGTAAATATTAGGATAGTCCTGGTTCAGCTTTCTTGCCAGCTCCAGTCCATCCATATAAGGCATCTTAATGTCCGTCAGCACCACATCAGGCTGAAGCTTTTCCACCAGTTCCAAGGCCTTCACACCGTTGGTGGCACTTCCCACTACGTCAAATCCCAGATCATTCCAGCGGATCTTTTTTTTCATAACATCGATGACCTCTACTTCATCATCGACAAGAATCACTTTATATTGTTCCATCCTTATCCTCCTGTTTTCCGGAGTACGTTGTTGTTCCTTCATTATAGCAGAAGATTGCTCTCTACTAAATGAATAGTTACAAAAATTTTTGCCAGAACAGAATAAAAGACCGCCCTGGTCATCCATCGGACGACCGGGCTGTCTTATATTCTATCGGTTTATGTATATTTCATTATTTTTTCTGTACATATTTCAGACAGTCAAGTGTTACGGCTGCCAGAATAATGATACCTTCGAAGATGAACTGAAGGTTGGTATCAATACCCAGAATCGTCAGGGCATATGTCAGGGAGGTAAAGATCAGTACACCGGTTACAACTCCGGAGATCTTACCGATACCACCGGTAAAGGATACACCACCAACTACGCAGGCTGCGATGGCATCCATATCCCATCCCTGTCCGTAAGCTGCACTACCGGAACCAACCATACGGTTACATTCCAGCCAGGAACCGAAGCCATACAGGATACCTGCCAGCATAAATGCTCCCATTGTTACTTTAAATACAGAGATACCGGATACTGCTGCCGCTTCCGGGTTTCCACCTACCGCATACAGGTTTTTGCCAAACGTTGTTTTGTTCCAGATAAACCATACAATGGCAACTGCTGCAACAGCCCACAGAATGATGGTCGGGAATTTTCCGATCTGCGGAATGAAGGTATTCGGGATGGCAGAATCAATCGCACCGAAAGATACACCCTTGGTCGCATAGGTAACCAGACCGAAGATGATCAGCATGTTCGCCATGGTAGAGATAAACGGATGCATTTTGAATCGCGCCATGAAGAATCCGGCAATCATGGCAAATGCCGTTGTAAGGATTACACACATTAACAGTGCAAACAGTGCTTTCGCTGTGGCAGGCATAGCGGAGAAGTCAAATACATGGCCGAATACGGCACCTGTATTGATTCCGTTATGCATGATGATGGTTGCTGTAACCATACCCATACCAACCATACGTCCTACGGAAAGGTCGGTACCTGTTAACAGGATCAGACCGGCAACACCAAGTGCAAGGAACATACGCGGGGATGCCTGCTGTAAGATATTCAGGATGTTGGTAACAGTCAGCAGCTGTGTATTTTTAACGATCGGTGTGATGATACACAGTGCGATGAAGATCAGAATGATTACGATATACAGACCGTTTTTGTACAGGAACTGAGATAAATCGAAGGTATATCTGTAATTTTCCAGTTTCTGTATTCTCTGCTGCTGGAATGTGAATTTGGACGCTCTCAGCAGGTCGATCAGATGATATTTATGCATGAATGCTTCATGTCTTCTGTCCTTGATCTCCTGAAGCTTCGATTCGTGAGCCATCTGTGCATCAAACAATTTATTTTTGAGCACATATTTCTCAGCCTTAATCTCTTCTGCACCCTTCAGAGAAGCAACCTTTTTCTGATGCTCGCTCTTTAGATCTGCTTTGACCTTCTCATATCTGCTGTTTTCTTCTGCTTTTGCAGCTTTGCAGCTTTTGTTTACTACGTCGTAATAATCCTTTTTGTAATGCGCGGCCAGATAGCTTTCTGCCTCTGCGATCAGCTTTTTGATTTCTTCTTTGTTGTCTGCTTCTACTTTTTTTGCATTTTCCAGCTCTTTTTTGCTGTTTTCAATGATCTTATCTCTCTGTGTTGCGGATAAGTTCTTGTTTTCTTTTGCGATCGCGATCTGTTTTTTCAGATCGCTCACTTTGTCAAAGCCGTCTGCACGTAATGCATCGATTTTTTTCTGGATTTCTTCCACATATTCATCGATCGGCTTCAAAAGCTTTGCTTCTTCTTCCGACGAAATAATAACGCTGTTTTCTGCCATTTCCAATTTTCCTCCTGTTACAGGTATTTAGCACTGAGTCTCAATAATTCTTCCTGGTTTGTTTCTTTGGTATTTACAATTCCGGCCAGACGTCCGTTAGACATAACACCGATTCGGTTGGTAATACCAAGAATCTCCGGCATCTCGGAAGAAACAACGATGATTGTTTTTCCCTGTTTCGCCATATTGATAATCAGTTCATAGATTTCATATTTTGCTCCAACATCAATTCCTCGTGTCGGGTCATCCATCATGAATACGCTCGGTGAACGTTCCAGCCATTTACCAAAGATAACCTTCTGCTGATTACCACCGGAAAGGTTGGCGATCATATCATCCGGTCCCATACATTTTGTATGCATGATCTTGATTTCTTCAGCCGTTGCACGCACCATCTTGTCATGTGATAATGCGATTCCGCTCTTATAATGCTTCATATTCGCAATGGTAGTATTGAATGTAATATCGCCCTTCAGGAACAGACCATTGGCTTTTCTTTCCTCTGTAATCAGAGCAAATCCGTGATCCATGGCATCCTTCGGGGAGGAGAAGTTCAGTACCTTTCCGTCATATACGATATTTCCTTCTGCTCTTGTACGAATTCCGAAGATGGTCTCCAGAAGTTCGGTACGACCGGCACCAACCAGACCATAGAATCCGAAAATTTCTCCTTTTTTGATATCAAAAGAGATGTTCTGCAGTTTCGGTGCATATTTTGTTGATATATTCTGTACGGAGAGAATGGTTTCTCCCGGTGTGTTGTCCACAGGCGGAAATCTGTTGTCCAGAGAACGTCCAACCATGGCGGCGATCAGTTCGTTCATATCCGTTTCTTTACTTGGCTTGGTCATGACCAGGCTTCCGTCTCGCAGTACGGATATTTCATCACAGATTTCAAATATTTCATCCATTTTATGTGAAATGTAAATCAGAGCAATTCCCTGAGCCTTCAGCTGACGCATCATCTTAAAGAGCTTTTCAACCTCCGGTGCAGTCAGGGATGAGGTAGGTTCATCCAGTACAATAACCTTGGAATGATAGGAAATCGCTTTTGCGATCTCACACATCTGTCTCTGAGATACAGACATTTTCTTCATTGGCTGCGTCAGATCAACTGTAATTCCCAGCTTTCTGAACAGGTCTGATGTTTCTTTTTTCATTCTTCCTTCGTCGATCACCCCAACGGAATTCTTTGGGTATCTTCCAAGGAACATGTTATCTACAACACTTCTTTCAAGACACTGGTTCAACTCCTGGTGTACCATTGCCACTCCGTTTTCCAGTGCATCCTTCGGACCGGAGAAATTCACTTCTTTTCCGTCCAGTACGATGGTTCCTTCATCTTTCTGATAGGTTCCAAAGAGGCATTTCATCATTGTCGATTTTCCGGCACCGTTTTCACCCATCAGTCCCATAATGGTTCCAGGTTTGACATTCATGCTGATATGTTTCAGAACCTTATTTCTACCGAACGATTTGCTCATGCCGTTAATCGATAAGATATATTTATTCTTATCTTCTGTCATAGCTGCGCTTCCTTTTCTTAGTAAAGAAGGGTATCATTGCTGACACCCCTCTATAATTTCATTCATTTACGGTAACGATTCAGAGACCTCATCTCAATTTCGCATGGCTCTGAATCGTTGCCATTTACACTTTTATTCTGTCTCTAAATTATTTGGAGAGAAGTGATGTATATGCTGCTGCATTATCGGTCTTAACCATGTTAATTGCAAAAGCATCATACTCGCTCGGGTTTCCAAGACGGTTTGTGATATTGGACTCTGTCTGTCCGTCTCCACCGATGTAATCTACCTTCAGGTTCAGCAGATCATCATATTTCTCCAGCAGAGGCTGATAGGTAGAGCTCAGGAAGTTATCCGATGCGTTGTAGATATTCAGCCATACTTTTTTGGATGGGCTCTTGCTTTCATCCAGCTGTTTTGCAACCTTGTCGTAAACTTTTGTAGAATCTGTGAAATCGTTGTAGTTATCGGCTGTTACAGCAATATTTAATGCGTAGTAAGATCTCTCTTCTTCGCTGTATCTGTAATCTTCACCCTCTGTCAGGCAGTTGCCGGCTTCATCTGCTGTACCGATACCTGTATCAACGTCTACACCATCAAGTGCGTTACGAAGAACTCTGAGTGTTAAGTAAGCCTGAACATCTGCATGCTGTGAAATTGTTCCGCCGTAACCTTCTGCAATAGCTGCTACTGCATCGCTGTTAGCATCGTATCCAAATGTAGGAACCTTGTTATCCTTTGCCCATGCATTGAACATTGACATTCCCATACCATCGTTATTTGAAACAACTACATCAATCTGATCACCGAATGAAGCTGTCCATGTTCCAATAGCGTTTCCTGCTGTTGCTGCATCCCATGTAGCACCTGCTGAGTTCTTCATTTCCTGTGAAGCAAGCTCACGGATTGTATATGTCTTACCACCTACATCAAGCTTTGCATCCTGAACAACTTTTGCTGATCCGTCTACGTTTGTACCTGCAGGTGTTGAATCAACTGCACCATTTGCATCAACTCCTGTGCCAAGTGCTGAACGAACACCACGAGTACGAGCGATTGAGTCATTGTGTCCGATATCACCGATTGCTAAAACGTATCCGATAACACCATCACCGTTACGGTCGATTGTTGCTGCATTTGCTTTGATATAATCAAGTACCATCTGACCCTGAAGCTCAGCACCCTGGTTAGCATCGAAGCCTACATAATAAGTATCTTTGTTGAAGCTTAATGCTTCCTTATCAAGTTCTCCTGTTGAGCTGTTGGATGGCTGACGGTTGAACCAGCAAAGTGGCTTATCCTTATTTGCAACTCCGCTTGAGCTGCTTCCGCCTGATCCGCCTGATCCGCCTGATCCACATCCTACCATTGATAATGCAAGTGTTGCTGCCATCATGAGTGCAAATACTTTTTTCTTTTTCATTTTCTTTGATTTTATCCTGCTCTTTTTCCTGATAACCCACAAAAACTCCCTTCCCGCTCAGCAATGAAAATTTGCTTCTGCCATCTGTTCACGCAATGTTTTATGGACTTTCTTTCTTGTGATCTCCACCAGTTCCAGCTTTGTCATATCAATCAGTCTTGTTTTTACCGGATCCGCAAAAAGCCGCCCTGATAAAAAATCAAGAAGCTCCTGCTGATCCTTCCGGTTATCCATATTGATGAAATCGATC
>OMAY01001273.1_pt1 | contig 12231 bp, 4 predicted proteins | sample 1673611 | NCBI WGS metagenome assembly OMAY01 (sample SAMEA103958117, study PRJEB25191) | human gut metagenome | biome: human-associated habitat [ENVO:00009003]; feature: intestine environment [ENVO:2100002]; material: feces | place: Germany | collected 2013/2015
CAAAGGGTGGTGCGGCCATGATTCCGCTGGCCTTGGGACTGATGTTCATCGGTGGTGCCGGAAAGAGTGCCATGTTCCCGTTGCACATCTGGCTGCCCGATGCCATGGAAGGTCCTACGCCGGTCAGTGCACTGATTCATGCCGCCACGATGGTGGTTGCAGGTGTCTATCTGGTGGCACGCATGTTCCCGTTGTTCATAGAATATGCTCCCAGCGTGCTGCACATCGTGGCATACGTAGGAGCCTTCACGGCATTCTATGCCGCCAGTGTGGCATGTGTGCAGAGTGACATCAAGCGTGTACTGGCATTCTCCACCATCTCCCAAATCGGTTTCATGATGGTGGCGCTGGGTGTATGTACATCAGCCAACCCACACGAAGGGGGACTGGGCTACATGGCAGGCATGTTCCACTTGTTCACACACGCCATGTTCAAGGCATTGCTGTTCCTCGGAGCGGGTAGCATCATCCATGCCGTACACAGCAACGAGATGTCTGCCATGGGCGAACTGCGGAAGTATATGCCCATTACACATATCACGTTCCTCATCGCCTGCCTTGCCATTGCAGGTATTCCTCCGTTCTCCGGATTCTTCTCCAAAGATGAAATCCTGACGGCATGCTTCCAGTTCAGCCCCATCATGGGATGGATTATGACAGTGATTGCAGGTATGACAGCATTCTATATGTTCCGTCTTTATTATGGTATCTTTTGGGCCGGCTCTGAGCCGGGACAAAAGTCGGCAAGCGATGGGGGCGACAGCCACATGCCTCACCCCCACGAGAGTCCTCTGGCGATGACCCTGCCCCTGATGCTCCTTGCTGTGGTTACGATAGTTGCCGGTTTCATTCCTTTCGGACACTTCATCAGTTCCAACGGTGAAGCATATAACATCCATCTGGACTGGAGTGTGGCAGGTACAAGTATCGCCGTAGCGGTGGTTTCCATAGCCATTGCCACCTACATCTATGCAGGTAGCCGACAGCCCGTTGCCGATACATTGGCACACCGTTTCAAAGGCTTGTGGACAGCAGCTTACCACCGCTTCTATCTGGACGAGGTCTACCAGTTCATCACCCACCGCATCATCTTCGGCTGCATCTGCCGCCCCATCGCCTGGTGGGACCGCCATGTAGTGGACGGCTTCTTCAACTTCCTTGCCTGGAGTGCCGAGGCTACCAGTGACGAGATACGCGGTCTGCAGAGCGGACGCATCCAGCAATATACATTTGTATTCCTGCTGGGCACGCTGGCACTGATACTGCTACTATTGCTATAACCCGAGATTTTTCAATCGTAAATCGTAAATCGTTAAATCGTAAATATAAAGATGAACTTTTTATCATTATTCGTACTCATCCCCTTGCTGATGTTGCTGGGTCTTTGGCTCAGCCGCAACATCGTACAAATACGCGCGGTGATGGTGACCGGTGCATCGGCTCTGCTGGTTCTTTCTGCAGCATTGACCGTGATGTACCTCAATGCACGCCACGCTGGTGCCACGGATGAAATGCTGTTCCGTGCTGACATGGTCTGGTATCCTGCACTCAACATCCACTATTCGGTAGGAGTAGATGGTATTTCGGTAGCCATGCTGCTGCTTTCGGCCATCATTGTCTTTACCGGAACATTCGCCTCCTGGAGGCTGCAACCGCTGACTAAAGAATATTTCCTTTGGTTCACCTTCCTCTCCATCGGTGTGTTCGGGTTCTTCATCTCGATAGACCTGTTCACCATGTTCATGTTCTACGAGGTTGCCCTCATTCCCATGTATCTGCTTATCGGTGTATGGGGGTCGGGACGCAAGGAGTACTCCGCCATGAAGCTGACACTGATGCTGATGGGCGGCTCCGCCTTCCTGCTTATCGGTATCCTGGGTATCTACTACGGTGCCGGAGCCACCTCTATGAACCTATTGGAAATAGCACAGATGCACAATATTCCCATCGAACAGCAACGTATCTGGTTCCCGCTCACCTTCCTCGGTTTCGGTGTGCTGGGCGCTCTGTTCCCGTTCCACACATGGAGCCCCGACGGTCACGCCTCCGCACCGACTGCCGTATCCATGCTCCATGCCGGTGTATTGATGAAACTGGGAGGTTACGGATGTTTCCGCATAGCCATGTACCTGATGCCCGAAGCTGCACAAGAACTGGGATGGATATTCCTGATTCTTACCGGAATCTCCGTGGTATACGGTGCATTCTCCGCTTGTGTACAAACCGACTTGAAGTATATCAATGCCTACTCTTCCGTCAGCCATTGCGGCCTGGTGTTGTTCGCCATCCTGATGATGAACCAGACAGCTTGCACGGGTGCTGTTCTGCAGATGCTCTCTCACGGACTGATGACAGCCTTGTTCTTCGCCCTTATCGGTATGATATACGGACGTACCCATACGCGTGACGTCCGCGAACTCTCCGGTCTGATGAAGATTATGCCTTTTCTGGCTGTCTGCTATGTAATCGCCGGTCTTGCCAATCTGGGACTGCCCGGACTCAGCGGTTTCATTGCCGAAATGACCATCTTCACCGGTTCGTTCCAGCATCCCGATACGTTCCACCGCGTGTGGACGGTCATTGCATGCAGCTCCATCGTGATTACGGCAGTCTATATCCTGCGACTGGTAGGAAAGATTCTCTATGGCACCTGCACTAACAAGCATCACCTCACCTTGAGCGATGCAACCTGGGACGAACGTACAGCGGTCATCATCCTCATCGCATGCGTTGCCGCCCTCGGTATGGCACCATGGTGGATTAGCGGCATGATTGGAGACAGCGTGCTGCCAATAACTGATTTATTTACGATTTGACGATTTACGATTGATAAATGACTTGTAAATCCCAAGAGTAACCTCAATCGTAAATCGTCAAATCGTAAATCCCAAGAGTAATTTCAATCGTAAATCGTAAATCGTAAAATCGTAAATAGATATGGATTATTCCCAATTCCTCCTGCTCAAAGAAGAGCTTTCGCTGATATTGGTCATCGTCATCCTTTTTGTCGCCGACCTCTTCATGAGTCCGGATGCACACAAGAATGACGGCAAACCGGTGCTGAACACAATGCTGCCCGTTGCTCTGCTGACCATACACACACTTATCACCATCGTTCCCGGTCCTGTGGCAGATGCTTTCGGCGGCATGTATCACAACCAGCCGATACAGAGCATCGTGAAATCCATTCTCAGTATAGGTACACTGATTGTATTCCTGATGGCCCACGAATGGATGCGCCGTCCGGACACTGCCATCAAACAAGGTGAGTTCTACATTCTGACACTTTCCACCCTGCTGGGTATGTACTTCATGATTTCCGCCGGACACTTCCTGATGTTCTTTATCGGCCTGGAGACGGCAAGCATCCCGATGGCAGCCCTGGTTGCCTTCGACAAATACCGCCACCACTCTGCCGAGGCAGGTGCCAAATATATTCTCACGGCACTGTTCTCCAGCGGATTGCTGCTATACGGATTATCTTTGATTTACGGTACGGTAGGCACTCTCTACTTTGCCGACATACCGGCACGCCTCACCGGCGACCCGTTGCAGATTATGGCATTCGTATTCTTCTTCTCCGGCATGGGATTCAAAATATCACTGGTGCCTTTCCATCTTTGGACAGCAGACGTTTACGAAGGTGCTCCAAGCACGGTGACAGCCTATCTGAGTGTCATCTCTAAAGGCTCTGCCGCTTTCGTGCTGATGGCTATTCTCATCAAGGTATTCGCTCCGATGGTGGAGCAATGGCAGGAAGTGCTGTACTGGGTTATCATCGCCTCCATCACAATTGCCAACCTCTTCGCCCTGCGCCAGCAGAACCTGAAGCGGTTGATGGCTTTCTCCAGTATCTCGCAAGCAGGTTACATCATGCTGGGTGTCATCAGCGGAAGCGCACAGGGTATGACGTCGCTGGTATACTACGTGCTGATATATATGTTTGCCAATCTTGCCGTATTTACCGTTATCACGATTGTGGCACTGCGGGCAAGCAAGTTCACACTTGAAGACTATAACGGGCTGTACACTACTAATCCGAAGTTGGCGTTCCTGATGACACTGGCACTGTTCTCTCTGGCAGGCATCCCGCCGTTTGCGGGCTTCTTCTCGAAGTTCTTCATCTTCGCGGCAGCTTTCGAAGGCGGCTTCCATCTGCTGGTATTCATTGCCCTTATCAATACAATCATCTCGCTTTATTACTATCTGAAGATTGTAAAGGCAATGTACATCAACAAGAGCGACGAGCCGATTGCAGCATTCCGCAGTGACAACTATACACGTGCCAGCCTGGCCATTTGCACGCTGGGTATTGTGGTACTGAGTATTGCAAGTGTGGTATATCAATCCATCGATAAGTTCTCATTCGGATTATAACCGGAGGGTATCATCACTTACCACAAATTACGCAGATTGGCACAAATTATCTTTAGAAGTTCTGATAATCAAGAGCTTTGAGTTGTGTTAATCTGCATAATTTGTGGTGAGTGTGTATTTTAGCACATTTCCATACTATACAATCGGCAGCACAAACCAAAAGCATGAGCCTTTCCCCGGTTCACTGTCCACACCGATTGTGCCACCCAACTGCTCTATAATGCTCTTGCTGATAGAAAGCCCCAGGCCGGTGCCATGCACAAACGTATTCAGCTTTATAAAACGGTCGAATATCTGAGCCTGCATTTCCGGCTCAATGCCAAGGCCCGTATCGGCCACATAAAAACGCAAATGAGTTTCATCCACCTTATCATATCCTACACGTATACTTCCCGCAGTGGTGAACTTGATGGCATTGTTGACAAAGTTGGCTATGACCTGATTCAAACGGTTACGGTCACTGACAATCCGGCATTCCGGCAGATGATGGTCGAAGAGAACTTCCACACCCGGTTTAGCCTTCATCTTCATGAAGCGCACAATGTCCTCACATAGTACGTTCACGTCCAGCTCTTTTTCCACAAAGTCAAATGTCCCGGCCTCTATCTTGGACAAATCCAGTATGTCGGAAATCAGCTGCAACAGCAGGTCATTGTTTTCTTCGATAATCGCCATATACTGCCTTTTTTCCTCCATGTCCCCGGTCTCTCCCATCAGACTGGAGAAACCGACAATCGCATTCAGGGGCGTACGTATCTCATGACTCATATTGGCAAGGAAGGCACTCTTCAGACGGTCGGCGGTTTCTGCCTTCTCCTTGGCTTCAATCAGCATAGCCTCCGTCTCCTTCAATTCCGTAATGTCATAGTTGACGCCTATCAGCTCTATTTGTCCATTCTCCGGTTCGAACAGATTGACAACCACATTGGTACGTACCCAGTTCCATTTTCCCTTTTCGCCCGGACGCTCAATGCGCATCTCTCCCTGGAAATGTTTGGCTTCGCCCACACGGGCCTTACTGAAGAAATCAAGCATCCTCCTGCGGTCACTGGGGTACATCTTGCTGTATATTCCCACGACATCTGCCAATTGGGTATTCTCGTCCTCTCCCATATTCTTATACCATTGCTTGATGGCATAGCCTTTCCGGTCGAGCAGGTTCAGCTTGGCATAACCTACCTTCGCATAATCCGATATAAGCAGGAAGAAATTCTCGAAATCACAGATACGGCTCATGGCATCAATCCGTTCCGTATTGTCGATGTTAATCATGGCATAGCCGGTAAAGTTACCTTTACTGTCATACACCTTGCTCACTTTCGTATAAAGATGTATCACATCCTTCGGCTGTTTGGAAGTGGAGTAATACCCTTCAGTCCGGTCGAAAGCATAATTCAGGCGGAAGTCGACCATATCCTCGGTCTGTATACGTTCTGCCAATTGGGCGGACACATTCGGGTTCTCGAATAAGTTCACTCCAATGACATCCTGTTTGTCACGGACCCCGAATATCTCCATATCCTTATTGTTGATGTCTACCAGGAATCCGTCTTTGTCATAGATTTCCACCCCGGCCGGTATATTGGCAAAGATATTCTTGAACAGTTTTTCGCTATGGTCCAAAGCCAGATGAGTCTGTACCGAGTCTGTCGTATCGAGGAATAACGCCACCACTTCATTCTTTTCCGGAGAGTATATCACCACGTGGCAGTGCTTGTTGGTGAGCTCAAAACACATGTCCATTTCCTTATGTGTCCCGGTGTTCACTATATCAAGCAGATATTCCAGTCTGGGGGCCGCCTCCCTTGAAAAAGACGAGGCAGTCTTGCCGATAAACGTCGACGCGGGTTTTCCCAGAAAATCGGCAAAGATAGAATTCGCATCTGTCACATAATACCCGTAGGGATTGTCCTTTTCATCACAGACAATGGACATCCGCACATACCCCAAAGGCATATAGCGGAACAAATTGCTGAGGAAAGTACGTTCACGCACAGCCTCATCCTTCGTTTTGCGCAACTCTATGCAAATGCTGATGACATTTGCCAACGAACTAAACCATTGGTAATCCTCGTTAGTCCACATTCGGGTACGGTCCACCAAATCAATGCCCATATATCCCCACACCTGGTCATTGGCAACCAGCGGAGTTACCATCAAGGACTTTATATTCTGTCTCGCCAGAATTTCATATTCGGCGTAAGCGTGCTCCGGCAGTTGCCCCAGCGTTTCCAGCAGAACGGGCTTTTGTGCCATAATCTGTGACGTCCACCACGGCAAGCTGTCAGCCTGGACTCCCTGAAGCATTTCTTTCTCAGGAGCCACTCCCGGAGCCACCACCTCGTATGTGCAGCTCTGGTACCGGCACTTCTCATCGTATTGGAATATATAGACACGCCCGCCGCGAAAGAAATCGAGAATATCTTTCAGTATGTCGTAAATGCCCGCACTGATATCCTCGTCTTTCAGGAAACGGAATAAGGAATGGGATATTGAGGTCTGCCGATAAAGCAAATTGTTCACTCTTTGCAAAGCCTGCTTCGCAGCTTCCTCCTTCGGCATCTCTACGCGCTGCAACACTCCGAAAGCCTTCAATGTACCATCCGGCAAATGCTCCTTATACCCCACGCGCGAGTAGACCCAGACCACTCCTTCAGTAGAATAGATAGGAAACGTCTGTTCATAGACCTCCATATTCTGAATGGCAAGGAACTCCCGGCTGATACGCGTCCGATAGTCTTCGCGTATCATTTTACCGAAATCCTCAAAGCTCAGGTATTCCCCTTCCAAGCCTAACAACTTACAGACATATTCGGAGCAGAGATACTGCCTTGAAGAAAAATCAGCCTCCCACCAACCTATCCGGCCAAGAATGGAAAGGCGCCGGAAACGTTCACTATCGTCACGATGAACAGCCATATATTTATCAATATTGGTTTGAGATACAAAAATAGCCATAAAACTCTAATAAGCAACCATTAGAAACCTTTTTCGTCCCAAGCAGCCTATATATAAGGATAACAAACAATCCGGAAGAATGTGCGGTAACCGAATCGTAATAAATTTGAAAATGAAACGTATGTGCCATGTATCACCGGTGTAATGTCATTGCCTCATCTTTGCAGCGGATTAAAAAACGTACAAAGAAAAGAGATGAGCATGAAATTAGACTTGGGAAAGATTTTCTTCCTTATTTTATTCCTCACACTTTCCGTCATGGCTGCCACGGCGGGAACCATCAAAGGGACAATCACCGACCGACAAACCAAAGAACCGCTGACGGGAGCCACCGTGCAAGTGAGCGGAACGGCACAAGGCGCCGTCGCCGATTTGGATGGTAACTATACACTGGAGCTGAAAAACGGAACCTATACCCTCACCGTCCGTTACATCGGCTACAAAGACATGACGATAAATGCCGTAGAGATAAAGGGCGAAACCGTGCTGAACTTCGACATGGAGCCGGACACGCAAACCCTGGGCGAAGTGCAGGTCACCGCCAAGAAGAACCTTGAGGGCGAACGCGCCTTGCAGATGGAACGGCAAAAAGCGACCCTCGCCATCGAGAACCTCGGTTCCAAAGAGATGTCCCTCAAAGGCATCGGCAATGTGGAAGAAGGAGTAAAGAAAATAACGGGCATCTCCATCGCCAGCGCCGGACAACTTATCGTCCGCGGACTGGGCGACCGCTACAGCACCACCACGCTGAACGGACTGCCCATCGCCTCGCCCAACCCGGACAACAAGCTGGTGCCGCTCGACCTGTTCCCCTCGTCCACCGTACAGAACATCACCGTCAGCAAGGTGTATGACGCAGCCGCCTTTGCCGACTACAGCGGTGCGCACATCAACATCAGCACCAAAGAAAACATACCGCAAGATTTCTTCCAACTGAGCCTCAACACGGGCGGGAAGTTCAACACCTTAGGCAAAGACCGCTATCAGATGGACCGCAGCGGCTCGCTCCTGAAGACACCCAGAGTGGACGCAGCCGCCCTCGGCATGCCCCTGATGGAGTTTGACAAATACGTGAAGACCCGCAATATCTTCGATACCTCCTTCAGCGCCGGCAAGAAGAGTTCGTTACCCGAACTGGGCGGGAACCTCGGCTTCGGCAAGAACTTCGGTATAGGCAACCAGACACTCAGCCTGCTCGCCTCCTTCAGCGCCAGCAACGGCTACCAAAACATGGAAGATGCCTTCTACAAGACACTCGAGGCCACCGGCACCGTGCAGGACGACTTCTCCTACGACAGCTTTGCGCAGGAACTGAAGCTCGCCGCCCTCGGCTACCTGGGCTACACCCTGCGCCGGAGCGACCGCATAGGCTACACTTTCTTCTACGCCCGCAACGCCATCGACACCTACCAGCGCCGCGAAGGTACTGATGCCGAAGGACACGAGCTGACCGGCAGCAACAACATCATGCACATATACACCCTGCAAAACCATCAACTGAACGGAATCCATAACTTCGGCGAGAGCGACAGGTGGCAACTGACCTGGGGAGGCTCGTACAGCAAGACCGGTAGCGAAGAACCCGACCGCCGCCAAGTGATGTACGTCAAGGACAACGACGGCAGCCTCAGGCTCTTCAAGCTGAACCGCCAAGAGACCATGCGCTACTTCGGCAGCCTGGACGAAGAAGAGTGGAACGCCAACCTCGCCATGCGCTGGAAGTGGAACGACACCAGCCACCTCAAGCTCGGCTTCAACTACAAGGACAAGAACCGCGACTACAGCGCTACCCGCTTCTACTACAACCTGAACAAGCTGGACCCCGTCATCACCGACATCTACAACACCGACGGCTTCCTCAACCAGGAGAACGTAGAGAACGGCAACATCGTCATCGAACGCAAGATGCAACCCCACGACACCTACCGTGCCGGAATGGACATCTACGCTGCCTATGCACAGACGGACTTCTATCCGCTCAGCTCCCTGCTTGTCAACGTCGGCCTGCGCTACGAAATGACCAAACAGTGGGTAGAATATGCCATCGAGGGCGACCAGAAATACCAGCGCCGCCGCGACCTGAACAAGAATGACATCTTCCCCACCGTCAACCTGAAATACTCCATGAATGACCGGAACAACCTGCGTATGTCACTGTCGCGCACCATCACCCGTCCATCATTCATCGAAATGGCTCCTTTCCTCTATCAGGAATCCTACGGTTCGGCCCAGATCCGTGGTAACGAAGAGCTGCAGAACGGCTACAACTACAACTTCGACCTGCGCTACGAACGCTTCAGCCCCAACGGCGACATGCTTTCGGCAACGGTCTACTATAAGTTCCTCGACAAACCCATCGAACGCATCCAGAAGCTGCAAGGCGGCGCCACGATGCACTCCTTCCAGAATGCCGACCAGGGCATGGCAGCGGGCGTAGAAGTAGAACTGCGCAAACAGCTGATACGCGACTTGCGCGTGGGAGCCAACATCTCCTACATGTACACCAACGTGAAGCTGCCCGAAGGCGGTGCCTACACCAACAAGGACCGTTCGCTGCAAGGCGCCTCGCCCATCCTGCTAAATGCCGACCTCACCTACTCGCCCCGCTTCGGCGAAGAACGCCAGCTGAACCTGTCGCTCCTCTACAACCTGCAGGGCAAACGCATCCATGCCGTCGGCGTATCACAGCTGGGCGACATCGACCAGATGGCTGTCCACACGCTGAACTTCAACGCCAGCTACAACTTCAGCCGCCACTTCAGCGCCAAGCTTCAGGTGACCGACCTGCTGAACCGCGCCGTAGTCTTCAAGCAGGAAGTGCCCAAGACGGGCGAATACATCGAAGTGGAACGCTTCAAGGAAGGTACCGGTTTCGAAGTGGGCGTCAGCTATAATTTTTGAGTTAACAAGTTGACAAGTTGACGAGGGGACGAGGGGACAAGTAAACAAGAAAATAACTGAGTCCGCTTTAAAAAGTACACTTTTGGTCTAGCCCATAACACAGTTATCATTCTGTCATCCTGAACGCAGTGAAGGATCTCTTTCGAAGGCTATGTGATAACAGATCCTTCACTTCGTTCAGGATGACAAAGCAAAGTGATAGTAACTATAAAGAAACTCATAGGAAACAGACTTGTTTAAAGTAAACCCAATAAAATAAAGAGTAATAATCCAATAGTTGACAAGAGGACAGGGTAAGCCTCGTGGTCTGAAGCCTTGTTCCTTGTCAGCAAAACACTAAACTTAAAACTTAAATTATGAGCAGAAAATTGTTTTCAATGGCCCTTTTGGCCGGCATGGCACTTCTCGGTGCATCATGCAGCGATGACGAAACAACAAACAACGACGGCGGAATAGCCGACGGCACTACGCTGAGCGGTACAATCACCGAAGACGTAACCCTGAAGTCGGGCAACACCTACAAGCTGAGCGGTGCCTACACCGTAGAAGAAGGCGCTACCCTGAACATCGAACCGGGTGTAAAGATTGTAGCCGTTTACGATGACAATGTAGACTACATCCTGATAAAGCAAGGAGCCAAAATCAACGCCAAAGGTACGGCATCGGCTCCCATCATCATGACTTCCGAAAAAGAAGAATCGGGTGCCTGGGGCGGTATCCACATCTGCGGACGTGCTCACACCAATGCCGAAGGCGGCAAGGGAAGCTCTGAAATTGGAGGTGCCGAATACGGTGGCAACGACGACAAAGACAACTCGGGTGTTCTGCAATACGTACGTCTGGAATACACCGGCTATGCTTTCGACGAGGAGCACGAAGCCAACGGTATCAGCTTCTACGGCGTGGGTAGCGGAACAACAGTTGACCACTGCCAGGCTTACCAAGGATCGGACGACGGTTTCGAGTTCTTCGGCGGATCGGTCAACGTCAGCAACATGGTTGTCACCAGCTGTAGCGACGACTCTTTCGACTGGACCGAAGGCTGGAACGGTACAGCTACCGACCTCATCGCCATTCAGGAAGCCGAAGAAACACTGGGCTATGCCTGCGACTGCCTGATCGAAGCCGACAACAACGAAAACAACTACAGCGCCACTCCCGTAGCTCATCCTACGCTGAAGAACCTCATCCTTGTAGGTAACGGTGCAGCCGGTAAAGGTGTACACCTGCGCCGCGGTACTCAGGTAACCATCGAGAATGCCGAAATCTACGGCAAGCAGAACGCTATCTACGTAGAAAGCGCTGAAACAGAAAACGCATTGGTCAACGGAACATCGAGCATGAGCAACGTAAGCATCAGCGGCATCCTGACCAGCAAAGAAGGCATCTATACCAATGCCGAATTCGAAGCCGACGGCAACAAAGCCAATCAGGCCAACCCCTACACTTCGTACGAAGACATCATTGCCAAATGTCCCTGGGCTGCCGGATGGACCAAGAACTGGAGCGAAAGCGACAACGTACTGGCCAACGAAAGCACCCTGCAAGGAACCATCACCAACGACATCACGCTGGGAGCCGGCAACACTTACTACCTGAGCGGTGCCTATACAGTAGAAGCCGGAGCTACGCTGCACATTCAGGCAGGTGTGAAGATCATCTCCAAATACGATGACAACGTAGACTACATCCTCATCAAGCAGGGAGCCAAAATCAACGCTACCGGTACAGCCGACGCACCGATCGTAATGACTGCTGAAAAACAGTCGGCCGGCGCCTGGGGCGGTATCCACATCTGTGGACGCGCTCATACCAATGCTGAGGGCGGTAAAGGAAGTTCTGAAATTGGCGGTGCCGAATACGGTGGCAGCGACGACAAAGACAACTCGGGTGTTCTGCAATACGTACGTCTGGAATATACCGGTTATGCTTTCGACGAAGAGCACGAAGCCAACGGTATCAGCTTCTACGGCGTGGGTAGCGGAACAACAGTTG
>OMAY01001275.1_pt1 | contig 12228 bp, 9 predicted proteins | sample 1673611 | NCBI WGS metagenome assembly OMAY01 (sample SAMEA103958117, study PRJEB25191) | human gut metagenome | biome: human-associated habitat [ENVO:00009003]; feature: intestine environment [ENVO:2100002]; material: feces | place: Germany | collected 2013/2015
CCGGAGCGGTGCTTAAGCCGTCAGGCGGGAATTGTGCGGTGTTGCCTTAACAAAATTCACCGCATAGGCTCATCCGCGGGACGATGCAAGCATCGTCCCCTACAAATGTTTGTAGGTTTGCAGCAAATATTTACGTTTCTCGGCGGGGTCGGGTGCCCCCACCTTACCGGGCAAGTTGCCCTTCCCCCACAAAACAAAACACCCCCGTCCTTATTCCAGCTGTCACGCAGCCAAAACAAAGGCGGGGGTATTTTTTAATGCCAGAGGGTAAACAGCAGCGCCAGCAGGGCCAGCAGGCCAAGCAGGTAGACGCCACAAATCAGCAGGGTAGCTTTCAGCGCACCCAGGATCGCCCACAGGCGCTCCTTACCGGTCAGCTGGGGGTCTTCCTCCCAGGGACGGTCAGCAGCCTGTTGGGGCTGCTGTGCGGGGGTATGGCCCTGCTTGCGGCGGCGCGGCAGCCAGATACTGTCGTGCTCAATGCCACTCATATCGGCCACGGTGCGGCCGTCATCCTCAAAGGGTTCGTTATGCTTCATTTTTCGTACAGGTGGCACACAACATAGTGGCCGGGTTCCACCTCACGCTGCTGCGGCGCTTCGGTCTTGCAGCGCTCGGTCGCATAAGGGCAGCGGGTATGGAACTTGCAGCCCTTGGGCGGGTTGGCCGGGGACGGAATGGAGCCCTGCAGCACAATGCGCTCGCGGCGAATGGTCGGGTCCGGGATAGGAATGGCGCTGAACAGTGCCTTGGTGTAGGGATGTAGCGGATGGCTGAAGATATCCGGCGTTGCACCGTACTCCACCAGGTTGCCCAGGTACATAACGCCGACCGTATCCGAAATATGCTCAACAACAGAAAGATCGTGGGAGATGAACAGGTAGGTCAGGTTATATTTATCCTGCAATTCTTTCAGCAGATTGATGATCTGGGCCTGAATAGAAACGTCCAGTGCAGAGACCGGTTCGTCGCACACAACAAACTCCGGGTTCAGGGCCAGGGCGCGGGCAATGCAGATGCGCTGGCGCTGGCCGCCGGAAAATTCGTGCGGATAGCGGGTTTTGTGGTAGGGCTGCAGGCCGCAGTTATCCATGACCTGGTCAATATAATCATTGAACTCTGCCTTGGGCACCAGGTTATGCTCGCGCACAGCCTCACCGATGATCTCACCAACCGGCAGACGCGGGGACAGGCTGGAGAACGGGTCCTGGAAGATGATCTGCATTTTGGTACGCAGGTTACGCAGCTCCCTGCCGGTCATATCGTACACTTCTTTGCCGTTGAACAGTACCTGACCGCCGGTTTTTTCGCCGGCAAGGCGCAGGATTGTACGGCCGGTGGTGGATTTGCCGCAGCCGGATTCGCCGACCAGACCCATGGTATGGCCGCGCTTGAGGTTGAAGGTAACGCCATCGACAGCCTTGACATGACCCACGGTCTGGGACATCAGGCCGCCCTTGATGGGGAAGTATTTTTTAAGCTGGTTGACCATCAGAATATACTGATCATCATAGGTGACGGGGGTATAGTCCAGCTTTTTTGCGTTTTCTGCCTGTGCCATCGTCACTCACCCGCCTTTCGATTATTTTCATAGTAGCGGTAGCAGCTGACCTTGTGCGTGGGGGACAGGCTGATCTCGCAGGGGTATTCACCATCGCAGCAGGGCAGAGCCATCTCGCAGCGATCCTTAAAGTAACAGTAGTTGGGCATATTGACCGGGTTGGGCACCTTGCCGGGGATGGAGTACAGTCGGTCCACCTTTTTGCCCACGATCGGTTTGGAAGCCATCAGGCCGATGGTATAGGGGTGAGCCGGGTTTGCGAAAATCTCCTGAGCGGTGCCCTTTTCCACCACGCGGCCTGCGTACATGACAACAACGTAATCTGCCATCTCGGCAATCACACCCAGGTCATGGGTGATCAGCATGATGGAGGAGTTAATGCGGTCCTTCAGGTTGCGCAGCAGGTCCAGGATCTGGGCCTGAATCGTCACGTCCAGTGCGGTGGTGGGTTCGTCGGCGATGATAACCTTGGGGTTGCAGGCCAATGCCATGGCGATCATGACACGCTGGCGCATACCGCCGGACAACTCATGCGGGTACATCTCATATACACCCTGGCTGTTGGCGATGCCAACCATCTCCAGCATTTCAACGGTGCGCTTTTTGATGTCCTCTTTGCTCTTGCCTTCGCCGTCATGCAGAGCAATGACTTCATCGATCTGAGCACCGATGCGGAACACCGGGTTCAGGCTGGTCATCGGCTCCTGGAAGATCATCGAAATATAGTTGCCGCGCAGGTGCTGCATGACCGTGCCGGGAGTTTTGGCAACATCATAGGCTTTGCCATTACCCAGGTTCAGGCGGATCTCGCCCTGAACGATCTGGCCCTGGGGGCGCTGCAGCAGCTGCATCAGCGAAAGGCTGGTAACGGATTTGCCGCAGCCGGATTCGCCCACAACGCCCACGGTTTTGCCCACGGGAACTTCAAACGAAACACCGTCCACGCTTTTTACCACGCCGGTATCGGTAAAGAAATAGGTGTGCAGGTTATCAAACTCAACAGCGTTTTCCGGGTTCTTCATCTGGGTCAGATACTCAGATTCCGGCACATTCTTGCGCTTGCGCTGTTTTTCGTACTGGTCCGTAATGCGGCGGTTTTCTTTGGAGATACGCCGCGACTCCTTGGCGGAAAGGTAACCGTCCTGTTGTTTAGCCATCGTGTGTGTCTCCTTTCATCAGCGTTTCATCTTGGGGTCAAAGGCATCGCGCAGGCCATCGCCCACAAAGTTGAAGCCCAGAACCGTGATCAGCAGGCAGATGCCGGCCGGGACCCAGATGAACAGATAGTTGGTCATAACATAAGCGTTGTTGACATCGTTGATGATGTTGCCCCAGGATGCAAACGGGTACTTAACGCCCAGACCCAGGAAAGACAGGGTGGCTTCCGTCAGGATGGTGGAGCCAAGGCTCATGGTGCAGGTAACAATCAGCTGCGGGATAACGTTGGGGATCAGGTGGCGGAAGATGCGGTGCCATGCGCTGATACCGCAGGCTTCGGCTGCCGTCATGAACTCCTGCTCGCGCAGGGACAAAATCTGGCCGCGGACCAGGCGGGCAATGCCGGGCCAGCCCAGGAAGCCGAGGATCAGCATCAGGTACATCATACGGGTCCAGGAGTCAATGCGCATGGCGTCCATGGCAGCGCCCAGAATGATGATGATGGGCATGGAGGGCAGGCAGTAGAAAACGTCCACGATACGCATGATGAGGTTATCCACCCAGCCGCCGAAGTAGCCGGAGATACCGCCCATAACAATACCGATGGAGCCTTCGATTGCAACAACGATGAAGCCGATGATCAGGGAAACACGGCCGCCGTACATCAGGCGGGTCAGCATGTCCATACCGTTGGTATCGGTGCCCAGCCAGTGCTCCTTGTTGGGGCTTGCGTAACGGTCAAACACATAGGTTTCCGTCATCTGCTTCACGCTCCAAACGCCGGTGCTGGCATCGTACACGATGTCATACTCGGCTTCGTTGCCGTCGGCATCGGTGTAGGTGAACTCGGTAATATTATCGTCAATGGCTTCTTCCAGGCGGTCGCGGAAGTCACGGCTGATGACCACGCTGGCATCGGCAGCGGAAACAACAAAGCGGCCGATATAGGCAACTTCGCTGCCGCTTTGGGTGATATTGCCGTCGTCATCCAGCGCATAGTCCTGGCCATCGGCGGTAAAGGTGGACTCCCCTGCTGCCTGGGCAGTCAGGGCGGCCAGCTTGGCATCAAAGCTCAGCTCGGCCACGCCGTCCGCTGCGGTGACCATATCCTTAGAGGCATAAGCCAGCACAGTGCGGCCCTGGCGGAAGACGTACAGGTCCTCGTTCAGGGTTTCCACTTCGTAATCGTTATCTTTATAGGTAAAGGTCTCTTCACCCTTCTTGATGGCCTCGTTGCCCTTGCTCTGGGCAATGGAGCCGAACTCCTGGCCATCGGCAACAACAAAGCGCAGTTTATCGTTGCGGGTCACACCCACATACTCTTTGGACATCTGGGTGTAGGTGTAGAACTGCTGGTCCTGGCCGTAAGGGCTGACCACGCCGCCAATGAAGGAAAAGACGAACATGGCAAGCAGCATCGTCAGGCCCACAACGGCCAGACGGTTGCGGAAGAACCGCTTGGCAACCAGCGCGCCGGGCGAAAGCACCTTAACGCGGCGGTCGTCGTTCAGGGAGTACTGCTCCTTTTTGGGGGTGTTGTTCTGGGTATTCTCACTCATGGGTGCAGTCTCCTTTCTTTAAGAAATGCGCACGCGCGGGTCAACCACTGCGTACATGATATCAGTCAGCAGGTTGCTGACCAGGGTAAGCACCGCCATAAAGGACAGGTAGAACATGGTGAACGGGATATCGCCCGCAACCATGGACTGGTAAGAGATGTAGCCGATGCCGGGGATGGAGAACAGGGTCTCCGTGATCAAGGCACCGCTGAACAGGCCGGGCAGGGAACCGCCGATGATGGTAACCAGCGGGATCAGGGTGTTGCGGAATGCGTGCTTATAGATGACCACATGCTCCGAAAGGCCCTTGGCGCGGGCGGTACGGATATAGTCGGCGTTCAGCACTTCCAGCATGTTGGTGCGGGTGTAACGCATGGTAGAGCCGATGGAAACAATGACCAGCGTGACGATGGGCAGCACCAGATGATTGGCGCGGTCACAGAACTGGCCCCACGAGCTGAGCTGGGCATAATCACGCCCGACCAGGCCGTACAGGTCAAACCAGCCAAGCTTGACAGAGAACAGCAGCTTGAGCAGCGTGGCAAAGAAGAAGCTGGGCAGAGAGATGCCCACCAGAGCCACAGCGGTGATGACGTAATCGGTACGGGAATACTGTTTGGTAGCAGCCAGGATGCCCAGGGGCACAGCGATGATCATGGACACCACAAAGGAGATGCCGCCCATGACAACAGACAGACCAATAACTTCCTGGAATTTTTGAACAACAGGGACGTTCCACTTCCAGCTGTCACCGAACTGACCGTGCACTGCGCTGGACAGCCAGGTCATGAAACCGGGCAGGATGCCCTTATCCAGACCATAGGCTGCGTTGAGCTGATCCAGCCATTCCTGATACGGTTTTGCGCCCGGTGCCTGGGACAGCTGCATAGCCATGTTCTCGGCAAAAGAGCTGGGCAGGCTGCGCATCATCACATAGATGATGAAGGTAACGCAAAACAGGATCACAAAAGAAAGCAGGATACGCTTGATGACGTAGTTTCGCACTTGAAAAATCGTTCCTTCCTTCGCGGGCAGGGAGGCCGCGTTTTTAATGGCTGCGCCGCATGGCTCCAAAATACACATGAGCCGGGGCCTTGTAGCTTCGCCTATGGTGTACCTAAAAAGTCGAAAATTTAGCCTGTTTCTACAAACACGACTGAATTTTGCGTTAAAAAGCCTTGGAATCCACGAAGGATTCCTGCAGCTTTTTGCCTTAAATTCGCCTCATGTTTGCGAAACATCCGTCATTTTCTTTGTTTTCAGATACACCTCATTACTTTGATACCGAATATGGGCATCCCCCTCCCTCGGACAGAGGGAACTGTCCGGGGGAATGGGACGGCCACATTTGGGCTGCAAATGCTGCCGCCGTTTGTACTAACAGCAAGCAACCGCTCCCAGAACCAGTGCGGCACCAAGAGCGGCTGCTCACCATAAATTCAACAACAGGCTGCGCTGAAATTACTTCAGAGCGATCGTATTGATTTCAGACTGGTAAGTCCAGTACGGGGTCAGATCGTTGGGGATGGTAGCGGTGTCGATACGCTCGCTGGAGAAGATGGCGGATTCGCTGCGCTGGTAAACCGGCAGTTCAACGCCCCAATCCAGGATGATCTCCATAGCTTCCTTGTACATGGCCTTACGGTCATCCTGATCGGTGGTCTGGCGGGCAGCCTCGATCAGCTCGTCCAGGTCAGCATCGTTGATCTGGTAGTAGTTGGTGGAACCCTTGCTGTCGTACAGCTGGTACATATCGGGGTCATTGGTGGACTGCCATGCAGCAACCCAGCCTTCGGCAACGCCGGACTGATAAGAGCTGTACAGGTCAGAAGCGTTTGCCAGGTCGTTGACGGTCAGGGTGAAGCCGATGGTCTTGAGGGCAGCGGCTGCATTGGTCAGAACCTGGAAAGAGGGGTGGTCGCCGTTGCCGGAAGCGCCGATGTTGACGGTGTATTCCATCTTGGCGCCAGCCGGAGCTGCGGTGACCTGGCCGTTTTCAACGGTGTAGCCGGCTGCTTCGAAGTAGCCGAGGGCGGCCTGCAGAGCAGCAGCATACTTGGTGTCGCCGCTCATATCGCTGGTGTAGATCTCGTTGCCGTCAACGTCGGTAGAGTAAGCGATCTTGTAGCCGTCGTCGGTAACGGAGGGTGCTGCCCAGGAGGTGTTGGAGATGGGGTAGTTGATAACGCTTGCGGTATCGCCGTAGTAAGAGTTGATGCCCTCATCACGGTAAGCGGCAATCACGGTCATGATAGCCTTGCGCAGGTTCTTGGATTCCTCAGAAGCGGGATCATCGCCGACCTTAACGTTGTTGGCGCTCAGGGCAATGTAGCCATAGCCGCGGAAGTCCATCAGACGGGTGGTGATGACAGAGCCGTCGAGGTCAGAATTACCACCATTGATGGTAGCGATCTGGTTGGCAGCTTCCAGAGAGTAAGAAGGATCGGAGATGTCGATGGTGCCGGCCTGAACACCGGTGATCTTATCGGCTTCCTGGGTTTCCTTCATGTTGACGTGCTTGGCAGCGGGCTCGCCCTGATAGTAGCTGGGGTTGGCATCCAGGTAGATGACGCCATCGCTGTACTTATTGAAGGTGTAAGCGCCGGCACCCATGGGGTTGCCGGTGACGGAACGAACCTTGCTCAGGTCGCCCTTCTTGAAGCCGTAGGAGTGGTTGTCGTAATCATACAGGCTGCGGTCGCCATAGTAATCCAGGGAGGCGATAGGCAGCTGCAGCTGGTAGATCATGGAGTTGGACAGCTCGGTGGTGGTGATGGTCATGCTGTAATCGCCGGTCTTGACAATGCCGGAAACGGTGTCAACGTCAGCGCCGGTGGCAACACCGGTGGTGGAGTAAGCATAAACATCAGCCGGAATCAGGTCAGACAGAGCAGAGCCTGCGGTCTCAGCTTCCATGGAAGCAAAGTTCCAGTCATATTTTTCTGCGATAGCCAGGAAGAAATCCTTTGCGGTAGCGTCAGCGGCCAGGCCGTCAAAGCCCCAGGCGGAAGCAGCAGCGGCAACGTCGCCCTCTTCAGCGTAGCCGTTAGATACGCAGGCGTCGATGATTTCCTGTGCAAAAGCAACGCCACCTTCGTTAACAGCATCCCAGAAAGCCTTCTGCTGCTCAGCGGTGAACAGGCTGTTATCAGTGTTGTCCTCGCCTGCCTCAGCAATCAGCTTGGACAGGGTGGTCATGCTGCTGCGGTAATCATCCAGGCCGGCAATGGGCATGGAGTACAGGGTGGCGGAACCGTCATAGGTCGGGTCCATGTAAACATACAGGTTGAAGATGACGTCATCAATGGTGATGGGGGTGCCGTCAGCGAAGACCAGGTCATCGCGCATGTTGATGGCATAGGTAACGGTGCCGTCAGCATTTTCGGTCACTTCGCAGTCAGCGGGGCCATAGTAGGTGTAATCGGTGCCGTTGTACTCGCGGGTCTCACCCTCGATGCCCTTCAGGATCATTTCGCCCTTACGGTCAGCGCCCAGCAGGGCAATGTTGGTCAGGTCGATAACGTGCTGGTCAGCGGAAGAAGCGGCGAAGAACGGGCTGAACTTGCCCTCAAAGCCGGTATCTGCCAGAACCATGGTGCCATCGCTGCTGCCGGTATCGGTAGCAGCGGCTTCGCTGGTCGCCTCGCCGGAAGCAACAGACTCAGCGCTGCTGGAAGCGGAAGAACCGCAGCCAGCCAGCAGGCCCGCAGCCATTGCAACAGCCATGGCCAGTGCAAGCACTTGCTTGGTGTTTTTCATGTTTGTATAACCTCCCAAATCATTTTGGTAATGGCGGCAATTTTAACACTACCAAAAGGAGTGTTAAATAAGAAAGGCTTAAGCCTTTCCGCATTTGCGGTGTTCCCTCACCGCAAACAAATGTCACCAATAACTATGTTATAATATCGTAATTTTCAATTTCTGTCAACCAAAAAACGCCGTTTTGGCAACATCTAAATAAAAGTCAGCAGAATAACCATAACAGCACGCTGAATTTTGTAAAATTCTTCCGCGTCGCACTTTAGCGGGCTAAATTCTGCGTTATGGTGCAAGGTCTTTTACTCTTCGCGCCCGGAGTCGGATTCTTCGGTATAAATCGCTGCCCGGATGGTGTGCCCCGCGGCAAAAGCAGCAGCCGCAGCCGCAGCGGCCAGCGCTGCAAATAATACTGCATACCAGATAGCGTCTTGTCCGCCGTTCAAGAACACATCCATACACTCCCCTACTGCAGCCAGCGCGGCGAACACCCCGGTCAACAGGCAGCGCAGCGGCAGTTTGGCTACCGTTTCTTCATACACATAGCTGCGCAGGCGTGCCCCGCCGCAGCTCATGCGGGCCAGCGCCCATACCGCGCTGATGCCAGCCACCAGCGCCCCGGCATACGGCAGCAGTACATAAAACTGCTGCATGGCCCCCGGCGCGGGCACCATGCCCGCCGCCGCCAGCGCCGCCAGTGCCCCGCCGCACAGCGCCCACAGCAGGCCCCGCAGTTTGGCATACGGCATGCTGCCGGTATAGCGGCGGTAGCTGCCCTGGTACAGGTAGCTGCCGTTGACATCCCTGCGGAAGTCATTCAGGTATTCCCGCCCACGGCGGTTTTTCTTTTGCTGCATTATTCGATCCCCGTCAGGTCATAGCTGTCCAGCCACTGCTTGGCCGTTTCGCACACGCCGCGCAGGCAGCTTTCCTCAAAGGGGCTGTCCAGACCGGCATTTTTCAGCAGCTCAGTAAACACGCGGCTGCCGCCCTGGCGGGTGTATGCCATGTAGTGCTCCCACGCGTTGGCGCGGTCCTTTTGCAGCATGGCCCAGAACTGCAGGCTGACGGTCTGTGCCAGGCAGTAGTCAATATAATAGAAGGGGCTTTCGTAAATATGCTTCTGGCGCTGCCAGCCCTCACCCTCGCTGTAGAACGGGATCTCGCCATCCAGCTTCATCCACGGCATATAAATGCCCAGCAGTTTTTTCCAGGCGGCGTGGCGCTCGGCAGGGGTCAGGTCCGGCTTTTCGTACACGATATGCTGGAAATGGTCCACCATGGTGCCATACGGGATAAAGGTCAGCGCACCGGCCAGGTGGCTGTACAGGAACTTGCGGGTATCCTTGCCAAAGAAGCCCTCCGCCCACGGCCAGGCAAAGAATTCCATCGACATGGAGTGGACTTCGCACCCTTCCATGCTGGGCCACACGGTGGAATACGGCACGCGGTCACGGTTGGTGTATGCGGCAAAGGCATGACCCGCTTCATGCGTGACCACCTCAACGTCATGCTGGGTGCCGTTGAAGTTGGCAAAAATGAACGGTACCTGATAATCCCACAGGCTGGTGCAGTAGCCGCCCGCCGCCTTGCCGGGGGTGGAAAGCACGTCCAGCAGCTCATTGTCCAGCATGGTGTTAAAGAAGACGCCGGTTTCGGGTGAAAGTTCCTCATAGAACTTTTTGCCCTGGGCCAGAATGGCATCGGCATCGCCGCAGGGGGCGGGGTTGCCGGAACGGAACATCAGGGCGTTATCGGCAAAGCTCATGGGGTACTGTTTGCCCAGGCGCTTGGCCTGCTCACGGTAGATGCTGTCCGCCAGCGGCACCAGATACTTGACCACGGCGGCACGGAACTTTTCTACATCCGCTTTGGTATAGCAGTTGCGGCCCATGCGGTAGTAGCCCAGGGTGGTGTAACCCTCGTATCCCAGCTTTTTGCCCATCTTATCCCGCAGGTGGGTCAGCTTGTCATAAATATCATCCAGCTGTTTCTGGTTGTCCTTGTACCACTGGCCCTCGGCTTTCCAGGCGGCCAGGCGGCGGGCATCGTCCGGGTCATTCTTGAACGGGCTCAGCTGGGACAGAGTATACACCCCGCCCTCAAACGGGATCTGCGCGCTGGCCAGCAGCTTGCCATACTGCTGGGTCAGCTCGTTTTCCTGCTGCAGTTCCTCCATGATATCGGGCGAGAATGCCTTGCGCTCAATTTCGGCGTTCACAAACATCAGGTCGCCGTATTCTTCGGCAAAGTTTTTGCGGTAGGGGCTTGCCAGCATGGCGGCGGTCCAGGAATCCTGCCACTGCTGGATCTGCGGCATGGCGCTGTTGGCAAATTCCATCTCTTCATCATAGAACTTATCCCGCGTATCAATGGTATGGCGCACGCTGGCCAGGGTGAACAGGGTATCCACATGCTTGTTCAGCACCTGCTCCTGAATGCAGGAGAACGCAGCGTTGGCGATCCAGTAGACGCACAGGGCGGCAGGGAGGATGTAGCCCATCCACACCGTCATCAGGGGCATCATATAGAGCATCGCCTTGGAGGAGCCGTTCATATTGCTGTTGCCGTTGGTCTTCATGGAGATGCGGGTCATCAGGAACTGCAGCGCGGCGGAGATCAGCGGCATGAGCATGATACCGATGACGGGCCAGCCGCCGGAGGGGAACTGGCTGAACAGATCCTTGGGCACGGCAGACAGATCCATGCTGAGGAAGGTGTAGTTCAGGTCGATCAGACCGTCGAACTTCCCGTCGAAGCTGCTCCAGTTGTCGTGGATGAACTTGGCCAGATAGATCTGGTCATAAGCAGAGGCCTGACCACTGGCGCCGGACACATACCCCAGGGACACCGCCAGCTCGGTGATCTTGGCGATGACCTCGTTGGACAGGGACATGAAGTAGCGCAGAGGTGTGCGGATGATGTAGTACAGGGCGATCAGGATGGGGAAGGGCAGGAAGCTCCACAGGCAGCCGCTCATGGGGTTGACGCCTTCCTCTGCGTAGAGTCTCTGCAGCTCCTCGTTCATCTTGACCTGATTGTTCTTATAGCGGGTCTGGATCTCCTTGATCATGGGCTGGAAGCGGCTCATGCGCATCATGCTCTTCTTCGATTTCATCTGGAAGGGCAGCATGATCAGCTTGATGACCACGGTAAAGAGCACCAGCGCCCAGCCGTAAGAGCTTGTCAGCTCATAGAGCGCGCGGAGCAGCCATGCGAAGGGGATACAGATATAGTATCCGATCGTTGCAAACATTTTTGTGTCCTCCGTGTTTTTTGGTGTTCCCCCTCAGGGAACGGGGTCGTAGATCTTTCCGCCCCGATAGAACGGATGGCACCGCATAATTCGTTTGAACGCCAGCCAGCCACCCTTGAGCGCGCCGTACTTCTCGATGGCCTCGGCGGACATCTTGAAGGTCTCCTCGTAGTTGCCCTTGACGGAGATGACGTTGGCGCCGAAGATCATCAGCTGGGCCACCTTGCCCTTGGGAGCCCGCTCGGGCACGAAAATATAGGTTTTGAAGCCCGCAGCGGCGGCATTGCCCGCCAGGGAGGAGGCGGCGTTGCCGGTGGAGGAGCAGGCGATGGTCCTGGCTCCGGCCTCATACGCCTTGGCCACGGCCATGGCGCTGGCCCGGTCCTTCAGGGAGGCGGTGGGGTTCTGACCGTCGTCCTTGATCCACAGCTTCCGGAGGCCCAGGAGCCGGGCCAGGTTAGGCTCCTCATACAGGGGGCTCCAGCCCACCCGCAGGGGGGTGTCGGGGGTGGTCTCCTCCACGGGCAGCAGCTCCCGATAGCGCCACATGGAGCGGTTTTCCCGCCGGGCCAGCTTCTCCTTGGTCAGAACGGACCTGATATAGTCATAGTCGTACACGATGTCCAGAATGCCGCCGCAGGTACAGCTGGTCAGGTCGGGCCGGGCCTCATAGGTCTTGCCGCAGCGGACGCATTTGCCGTATTTCACGTTTTTCATGGTCTCTCTTCTCCTTATTCCGAGTAGTATTCGTCCTCCGCCCACCGGGCGGGATTGTCGTGGATGTATTGCCAGGTGCGGAGATAATCGGCATCATTGCGGATGGCATGGTCATAATAGGAGCGTTGCCAGAGCTTTGTATATCCCATGTTCCAGGCCCGCCGTGTGGTAATGGATTTGAAACGCTGCATCAGCCGCTGTAGGGGCGGACGACTCTGTCC
>OMAY01001283.1_pt1 | contig 12216 bp, 10 predicted proteins | sample 1673611 | NCBI WGS metagenome assembly OMAY01 (sample SAMEA103958117, study PRJEB25191) | human gut metagenome | biome: human-associated habitat [ENVO:00009003]; feature: intestine environment [ENVO:2100002]; material: feces | place: Germany | collected 2013/2015
GTCGATCTCCTCATCGGTGGGCAGCAGGTTCTCCTGCTGTGCGATCTGCAGCAGTGCCATGCGGGCGCGGGTGTTCTTTTCTGCGGCGGCACGCACCTTGGCAGTAAAGCTCTCGCGGGTCTCGTGGATCTGGCTCAGGTAGCGGTCCAGACTCAGGCGCTGCATCTGCAGCTGCTGCTGGATCTGCTCCATCTGCTGCTGGTAAGTGGTCTCCACCAGCACGCTGGGCAGTTCGCCCTCGGAGGCATCGGCCAGCTGGGTCAGGATCTGATCCTTGGCGCGGTTCAGCGCGGCGGCATGCTTGCCGTCGTGCAGCTGCTGGCGGACCTGCGCACGCAGCTGATCCATGGTGTCCAGATTGGCCACCTTCTTGGCAAAATCGCTGTTCAGGGCAGGGATCTGGCGCACGCAGACGTCGATCAGCTTGACCTTGAACACCACCGGCTTGCCGGCCAGATCCTTTGCGTGGTAGCGGTTGGGGAAGGTAACAAAGATCTCGAACTCCTCGCCTGCCTTGTGGCCCAGAATGCCCTCCTCAAAGCCGGGGATCATGCGGCCGCTGCCCAGCTGAACGGCCTGCAGACGATCGAAGCGGATACCAACGGGTATTTTGTCTCATCCGAAAGCGCCGCCCCGGTGGTGCGGGATCCCACGGAGCTGGATGCCATGAGCCCGGCTGATCTGCAAAAGATGATCAACGCAGGGGAGACTCCGTCCAATGCCGACCTTGCCGGGCATATTGTAACCGGGTTTTCCTGGCGGTTTTATGCCGTGTGTTCGGCCGACCTTGCCGGGCGGTTGAACGGCCTGTCCCGCGTGAGCATCAGCGTTCCGGGCAAACAGGAAGAGCCTTTGGCTGCCACCGTGGTGGATGTGACCACCGACGAAGAAACCGGCCTTGCCAAAGTGGCGCTGGAATGCCGCAGCATCAATGCTCAGGTGCTCTGCCTGAATTATGAGGAAGCCGAAATCAGCCTGCATACCTACCAGGGCATCCGCATTGACCGCAGGGCCCTGCATATCGTGAACGGCCAGCGCGGCGTATATGTCAAATACGGCGATTTGCAGCGCTTCCGCCGCATTACCATTTTATATGAGGACGATACCTACATCCTTGTACCGGAAGGCGGCAAAGTGGGGGAGGATAACGAGCTGCGCCTGTACGATGAGGTGATCGTGGAAGGCAGCAACCTGCAGGACGGCAAGCTGCTGTAAGGACAGAAAACGGGCGTTTTGCCCCACATTCTGTTATATTTGTATTGACAACGAAGCAAAAATGGAAGATAATAAATACTGTATAGTTGTGACAAAAGCCGATCGGGGCTTTTTTTGTGCAATTTATACAACTAAGCAAACGTAAGGAGTAACTGCCATGTCCATGATAGATGGTTTGAGAAACGTCCTCGGAATCAACCAGGATCCCGAAGCAGATTCCTATGTGGATGATAACGAAGAGGATGATATCTTCCCTGGCGGTGGTCAGGGCGGTTCGCCAGCCCCGGAAGAAGCCTACCCCACGCAGGAAACTGCTAAGCAGCACAGCAACAAGGTGGTCAACATCAACGCTACCACCCAGCTGCAGGTTGTACTGGTCAAGCCGGAACGTTTTGACGATGCTGCTGCCATTGCAGACCAGCTGAACGCAAAGCGCACCGTTGTGCTGAACCTTGAATCCACCAACAAAGAAGTCTCCCGCCGTTTGATCGACTTTTTGTCCGGCGTGGCTTACGCCAATAACGGCCAGATCAAGCGTGTAGCAACCAGTACATTCATCATTACCCCGTATAACGTTGATATTATGGGCGACCTGCTGGACGAGCTGGAGAACAATGGCGTCTTCTTCTGATACAAGGACCCGCGGCTTTGTGCCGCCGCAGAACGAGGATGAACGCTTTTTGATGCGCCGGGTGGAAGAACTCTGCCGTACCGCCATGCAGCGTGGCATCCCGCGGGCAACGGGCTTCCTTTCGGATCGCGAACAGGCCCTTGCGCAGGCCGCGCTCAACCGTGAGGGCTGCGATTTTGCCCGCTTTCAGGGCGGCTGGCCGGATGCGGAACGCAAAGTGCTCTGCATTGAACCACCGGATTCCTGGCCGGAAGAGCCAGTTGCGGTGCTGCATTTCACAGCGCCGCAGCAGGGCGGCAGCGCCGTGCCGGGCCACCGTGACTATCTGGGGGCAATCCTGGGTCTTGGCCTGGATCGTGCCTGTTTGGGGGATATCCTGCCGGATCCGGCCGATGCCCGCAGTGTGTATGCCTTTGTGCTGGAAGACAAGGCGGATTTTATTGCTTCCAACCTGACGGAAGCTGGCCGCAGCCCGGTGCATGTCGAGCGCTGCAATGCCGTGCCGGAAGAAGTCCTGCGCGGGCCGGAACGTCAGACGCAGGATGCAACGGTGCCATCTTTGCGGGCAGATACCGTATTGGCAGCCATGATGCACACCTCCCGCTCCATTGCGGCGCAGGCAATCCAAAGCGGCAGGGTGGAAGTGAACCACGTTCCGCTGCGCACCGCCCATGAGGATGTGTTTGAAGGCGATATCTTCACCGTGCGGGGCGTTGGGCGCTACCGTCTGGTGACAATCGGAGGCAAAAGCCGCAAGGACCGCATCTTTATCACGTTTTATCAGTATTGAACATAAAACCTGAATGTGAAACCCATGGGCCGGGGCAGCCCGGCAGCCGTGCCGAACGGTAAAATTTCGGATACCATTCCGGGTGTGTGCCACCCGAAACAGGAGGAATTTGGATGATTGCTTCGGATGATGTGCGCCGCGTGACCTTTGACCGTGCCATGCGCGGTTATCGTTGTGAGGACGTAGACGATTACCTCAAACAGGTTGCGGACAGCATCGACAGCCTGGCCGCAGAAAATGATGACCTGCAGAAAAAGCTGGTCATACTGGCCCAGCGCATTGACCAGTACCGTGCCGACGAAGATACCCTGAGCACAACCATGATCAATGCCCAGCGCCTTGGCGAGAACGTCATCAAGGAAGCCAAGCAGAAAGCTGCCGAGATCATCCGTGCCGCCAACATTAAGGCGGAGGATCGTGAACAGCGCGCCCGCGATGAGGTGGAGCTGGCCCAGCAGGAGCTTGTGACAATAAAGCAGGAAGCGGATGCGTTCAAAAAGCGCCTGATGGACCTGTACCGCCAGCACATCGAAATGATTGCCAAAATTCCGGAGTATCACCCCAACCGTGCAGAACAGCAGGCCGCGCAGCCGCAGCCGGAACCGCAGGAGGTCCCGCAGCAGCCTGCACCCCAGCCGGTAGAACAGCCTGCCCCGGCTCCGCAGCCGGAACCGGAACCCAACCAGCCAATCCCGGAGGATGTCCCGGCTCCGCAGCCCGCAGCCCCGGAGAAAAGCTACCCGGCATATGAGGAACCGGAATATTACGAGGCTGAGCCGAAAGAACCCGCCCAGCCCGAAGAGCCGGAACCGGCTCCGGCACCTGCCCCTGGCCAGCCGCTGGACGAGGAAAAGATCGATACGGTAGAATTTGCCTTTGCCCCCAAAACAAAGCCAATCCTGCCGGACGATGATATGCCATCCGTTGCCGGGCTTTACGGCGGGGATATGCCGGAAAAGCCCGCCAAGAAATCCGGCTCCCGCAGCCGCGGCGCTTCGGCCCGCAGCACGGGCAAAAATGCCCGCAAAACCAAGAGCCCTGCCAAAGCGGAGCTTGACGCATTTGATGACATTGATTATGATGTTTGAGGTGCCGCTTTTGTGCGTGCGCGTACCCCAAGCATTTTAAGACCTGCCTGAACGGTGCAGAACTGCCGGGGCAACCTGGTATACTGCGCTTTGGACAAGCCGCCATATCAGCTATAATAAGGAAATAGAGGAGAGTTGGAAACTTTGCCGCAGAATTACAATGATACCATCCATAAGATGGCTACCCCCTTTGAAATGCGTGCCGGGCTGCCGAAAAAGGAGCCTAAAATGCTGGAGGATTGGGAGAAAAACCACGTCTACGAAAAAATGATCGAACATAACGCGGATCTGCCGCGCTTTGTTCTGCATGATGGCCCTCCGTATGCCAACGGCAATATCCATATGGGTACTGCCCTGAACAAGATCATCAAGGATATCATCATCCGTGAAAAGAACATGTCGGGCTACTGTGCTCCCTATGTTCCCGGCTATGATACCCACGGTCTGCCCATTGAGCTGAAGGCTCTGTCCTCTCTGGGCGATAAAAAGGCCGGCATTTCCAAGCTGGAACTGCGCAAGATCTGCAAAGAGTTTGCTACCGAGCATATTGATGTGATGAACAGCCAGTTCGCCCGCCTGGGCGTTCAGGGCGATTTCGCCAACCCCTACCTGACCCTGCGCCCCGAATTTGAGGCACGCCAGGTGGAGATCTTTGGCGAGATGGCCAAGAAAGGCTATATCTACAAGGGCATGAAAGCCGTTTACTGGTGCCCGGAGGATCGTACTGCTCTGGCAGAAGCCGAAATCGAGTATGCCGAGGACGAGTGCGATTCTATCTATGTCCGCTTTAAGCTCACCGATGACCCCAACGGTGTTCTGGCCAAGTACGGTATCCCTCTGGACAAGGCATGGATCGTGATCTGGACCACCACCACCTGGACCCTGCCCGCCAACGTGGCAACCTGCCTGAACCCCAGCCTGGAGTATGCCTTCGTCAAAATCGGCGATGAATATCACCTGATGGCTGCTGGTCTGGTGGAATCCACCATGAAAGCCTGCCATATCGAGGATTACGAGGTTCTGGAGCCCCGCGTTCTCGGCTCTGAATTTGAGCTGATGCAGTATCAGCACCCCTTCCTGGACCGCAAGGGCCTGGTTATCCTGGGTGACCACGTTACCCTGGAAGGCGGCACCGGCTGCGTTCATACCGCACCTGGCCACGGTGTTGAGGACTTTGAAGTCTGCGTCAACCACTACCCGCAGGTTCCCGTTATTGTCCCCGTGGACGATGGCGGTTACCTGACCGAAGAAGCAGGCAAAGAGTTTGCAGGCCTTAAGGTCTGGGCTGCCAACAAAGTTATTCTGGAGCACATCAAGCAGTCCGGCCACCTGATGGGCGTGCAGCACATCACCCACCAGTACCCGCATTGCTGGCGCTGCCACCATCCCATCATCTTCCGTGCAACCGAACAGTGGTTCTGCTCTATTGATAAGTTCCGCGAAGAAGCCTATAAGGCCATTGACGAAGTCAAGTGGCAGCCGGCCTGGGGTCATGACCGTATGCACGGCATGGTGCGTGACCGCAGCGACTGGTGCATCAGCCGTCAGCGCGTGTGGGGTGTGCCCATCCCGGTGTTCTACTGCAAGAACTGCGGCAAGTACCACATCACCGATGCTTCCATCAAGGCTGTCAGCGACCTGTTCCGCAAGGAAGGCTCCGATGCCTGGTATAAGTACGATGCCAACGAGATCATGCCCAAGACTGAGGTCTGCGAATGCGGCGCTTCTGACTGGGAAAAGGATCCCGATATCATGGATGTCTGGTTCGACTCTGGCTCTACCTGGAGCGCAGTCTGCCGCGAACGTCCCGAACTGAACTGGCCCGCTGACCTGTATATGGAAGGCGCCGACCAGTTCCGCGGCTGGTTCCAGTCCAGCCTGCTGACCAGCGTTGCCACCCAGGGCGTTGCCCCGTACAAAGGCGTTCTGTGCCATGGCTGGGTCGTTGATGAGCAGGGCAAGCAGATGCACAAATCTGCCGGCAACGGTGTGGAGCCGTCCGAAATCATCCGCGATTACGGCGCTGACATCGTTCGTCTGTGGGTTGCTTCCAGCGATTACACCGTTGATGTGCGCGCAGGCAAGAATATCTTCAAGCAGCTGTCCGAAGCATACCGCAAGATGCGCAACACCGCCCGCTTTATGCTGGGCAATATTGGCGATTTCAACCCTGCCACGGATATGGTTGCCGAGGATCAGCTGTTCGAAATCGACCGCTGGGCACTCAAGAGCTGCAACAGCCTGACCGCCAATGTGCGTGCCGCTTACGATAATTACGATTTCTCCCGCGCTTACCACGCAATCTACAACTTCTGCGTCATTGATATGTCCAACTTCTATATGGACGTCATCAAGGACCGCCTGTACTGCGCGGACGAGCACGCACGCCGCTGCGCCCAGACTGCGCTGTACCGCATTCTGGTTGACTTCACCAAGCTGGTTGCCCCCATCCTGTGCTTCACCGCCCAGGAAATCTGGAGCTACATCCCGAAGCTGGAAGGCATGCAGGAGTATGTCTGCTGGGAGCGTATGCCGGAAGCCAAGAGCGATGAGGATGCCGCTTTTGACGCCAAGTGGGCCAAGATCATTGCTGTGCGTGACGATGTAAAGAAGGTTCTGGAGCAGGCCCGTGCCGATAAGACCATCGGTTCCTCTCTGGAAGCTGCCGTTACCCTGTACTGCAGCGATGAAATGTATGACTTCCTGAACGCCATCCCGATGGATGAGCTGGCCGATCTGATGATCGTTTCCCATGTGGATCTGGTCAAGGGCGAAGGCGGCGTGAAGGGGCTGACCGAGGGCCTGGGCATGAGCGTTGCCCATGCTGCTGGCAACAAGTGCCTGCGCTGCTGGAAGTTCGACACAGCTGTTGGCGAAGACGGCCTGTGCCCGCGCTGTGCGAAAGTTCTTGGTTAATTTCAAATAAAGGGCTATGCCGCATGATGTTAAGCGCTGTTCCAGTGCTTAAGCCTGTAAAACAGGAACTGTGCGGTATTACCATAGTATGATTTACAGCGGTGCTTTTGCGCTTTTATCAAGCCTTTGCACCGCTGTTTTTGTCAGGGCGTTTTGCAGCGCTGCATTGGCCCGGACGACGGAGGCGTTTATGCTGGTTGGCATTTTATCCATTCTTGCTGCGGCAGGCCTGATGCTGGTTGACCAGCTGATCAAACTTTGGGCCACCGTGGAACTGCTGCCGGTTGGCAGCAAACCCTTTATCCCGCATGTGCTGGAATTTTATTACCTGCTCAATGATGGTATGTCGTTTTCCATGCTCAGCGGCAAGCGCACGCTGCTGGTGATCGTTACCGGTGTGATGCTGGCTGTGCTGGCCGGTATGTTGCTTTTGCGCAAAATGCCGCGTTTGGAGCGTGCTGCTTGGATTTTGGTCGTGGGCGGCGGTGTTGGCAACCTGATCGACCGTATCCGCACCGGCGTGGTGGTGGATTACCTGAACTGCCTGTTCATCAATTTCCCGGTATTCAATTTTGCGGATATCTGCATCTGTGTCGGCGTGGGCCTGCTGGTCCTCAGCCTGCTGCTGGATATGCGCCGCGAACAAAAAGCAAAACAGCAAAAGGGGAGTGCGCCCACAGATGGAACAGCGTGAACTGACCCTTGCGCCGGAAAGCGTTGGCCTGCGGCTGGACCGCTGGCTGGCGGAACAGTGCCCGGATCTTTCCCGCAGCCAGCTGCAAAACCTGATCGAAGCGGGCAGTGTGACCTGCAACGGCAGCCCCTTGAACAAAAAGGATAAGCTGAAAGCCGGGCAGACGATTCTGCTCACCCTGCCGGACCCGCAGCCCATCGAAGCCCAGCCCCAGAACATTCCGCTGGACATTGTGTATGAGGATGACAGCCTGCTGGTGGTCAACAAGCCCAAAGGCATGGTGGTGCACCCTGCGCCCGGCAACCCGGACGGCACCATGGTCAATGCACTGCTGTGGCACTGTGCGGGGCGGCTGTCCGGCATCGGCGGGGCCATCCGCCCCGGCATTGTGCATCGCATTGATAAGGATACCAGCGGCCTTTTGGTCGTTGCAAAAACGGACGCCGCCCACCAGGCACTGACCGAACAGATGAGCGTGCATTCTATCCATCGGGTGTACCACGCTGTGGTGTATGGCAACCTGAAAGAGGATACCGGCTTTGTGGAAGCCCCCATCGGCCGCGACCCTAAGGATCGCAAAAAGATGGCCGTGACCCAGCAGAATTCCAAATATGCCTATACCGGCTGGCAGGTGCTGGAACGGTTCGGCAACTTTACTTACATTGCATGCAAGCTTAAAACAGGCCGCACCCATCAAATTCGGGTGCATATGGCATCCATTGGCCACCCGCTGGCTGGGGATGCCGTGTATGGGCCAAAAAATTGTATCCGCAGCCTGAACGGTCAGTGCCTGCACGCCAAGGAGCTTGGCTTTGTGCACCCCGCCACCGGGGAATGGATGCAGTTTGACAGCTCACTGCCTGACTGGTTTCAGGACTACTTAAGCCGTCTGAGAAAGGAAAGCCGCCATGGAGCGATTATCTGGTTTTTTGTGATATGGATAACACCCTGCTGACTGCAAAGGAGGGCATTCCCGCCTGCAACCGCAGCGTCATCCGGTTGTTTACCGCCATGGGTGGGCGCTTTACCGTCGCATCCGGCCGTCCGCCGGAGTCGATCCGCGCGGCGCTGGGCGATATCGAGCTTTCGCTGCCAGCAATCTCCTGCAATGGTTCGCTGCTGTATGATTTCCAGACCAACCGTGTGCTGCGTCGCTCCTGCCTGAATCAGGAACAGGCCGCTGCCGCCATTGCCGATATGCTGCAAAAATTCCCGAAGATTGGTGTAGAGGTCATGGCCGGTGCGGGGGAGATGTATGTTGTTCACGCCAGCAGCTATACCCACGCCCACCAGGTGGATGAACACATGGAAAGCGTGGCCTGCCCGCTGGAAAATGTGCCGGATGGCTGGCTGAAGGTGGTGTTTGCCGGGGACCCGGAAACGATCCGCAAAGCGGGACAGTACGCCAAAACGCGGTACTTTGGCCGGGATAATTATTTTTTGCCTACCAATCAGATCTACTTGGAAATTATGCCTTCCGGCATCAGCAAAGCAGCCGGAATGGAAGAGCTTTGCCATATCCTGAACGAGAACATCAAAAAAACCATCGTGATCGGTGACTATTATAATGATCTCGAAATCATGAAAAAAGCGGGCTATTCCGTGGCTGTGGCCAATGCGCCGTCCGAAGTAAAAGCAGCGGCCAACGAAGTGACCAACTGCGACTGCACCGGCGGCGCGGTGGGCGAGTTCCTTTACAAGCTGATCAGCAAGGTGGAGGGCGTATGAAACACAGGGAAAGTGAGCAGACACAGCTGAGAGTCAGCCGTTTACTGAACCGTGACAGTGTGATGCTGCATGCCGAGATGCCCAGTGTGCAGACGGCGCTGGAAACCTTGGTGGAACTTCAGGAGAGCAACGGCGTGATCACCAACGGTACCGCCTACTATAAAGCCGTGTGTGAGCGTGAACGCGCGGGCGGCACCACCGCCATTGGGGAAGGGCTTGCCATCCCGCATGCCTGCAATGCGGGCGTTGCTTCGCTTGGGCTGGCCGCGCTGACCCTTACCCGCGGGCTGGACTGGGGCGCAGCGGACGGCAAGCTGGTGGATATGATCTTTATGGTTGCGGTTCCGCCGGACCGCCAGAGCGACCACCTGTTGATTTTGGCTCGCCTTGTCAACCTGCTCAGCGACCACCGCCTGACGGAAAAATTGCGTATGGCGGATACGCGAGAGGCGTTTATCCGCATCCTGAACCAGACCGAAGCGGCAATCTTTGCATAAATGAGGCCAAAACGGCAAGGAACACAAAAGCAATCCAGCACCCGATTGCTGAAACAGAGAAAAATATCATTTTATAAGTCTTATTGATACTGCACACCCTGTGCGAATGCCCCAAGGGCAGAACGCAGGGTGTGCTTTTTTGTTAAAATTGTGCAAAATGTGGAAATTTAGTGCTCTAAAGCACCGTGATTTGGCGGATTGTATCTTGCAGGGGAATACGATTGATGCTATACTTTAAATCACTAAATCGCTTTTCGGAGAGGACACCCACCCAAGGCTATGCAGCATAGTGGATGCCGGTGAGCGATGCATAGATTTGGGAGGAAGATACCATGAAAAAAGCACTTTCTATTTTCACAGCCGGCTGCCTGGCTGTTTCCCTTGCTGCCTGTGGCAGCACTGCAGCAAGCTCTGCTGCATCGGCCGCGGACAGCACCGCTTCTTCTGCCGCAGAATCCACCGCCGCTTCCGATACCGCCGCTGCTGACGGCCAGACCTACAAGGTCGGCATCTGCCAGCTGGTGCAGCACGTTGCTTTGGACGCTGCAACCCAGGGGTTTAAGGATGCCCTGACCGAGCAGCTCGGCGATGCCGTTACCTTTGAGGAAAAGAACGCCCAGGGCGATTCCAACACCTGCAGCACCATCATCAATGGCTTTGTTTCTGATAATGTTGACCTGATCCTGGCCAACGCAACCCCCGCCCTGCAGGCTGCACAGGCCGGCACCAACACCATCCCGGTTCTGGGCACCTCTGTTACCGAGTACGGCGTGGCACTGGGTATTGATGACTTCGATGGCCTTGTCGGCACCAATATTTCCGGCACCAGCGACCTGGCTCCTCTGGATGAGCAGGCAGGAATCATCAAGGAACTGTTCCCCGATGCAAAGACCGTTGGTCTGCTGTATTGCAGCGCCGAACCAAACAGCCAGTATCAGGTTGATACCGTAAAGGCCAGCTTGGAAGAACTGGGCTACACCTGCGAGTATTATGCATTCTCTGACTCCAACGATCTGGCCACCGTCTGCCAGAGCGCTGCCGATGCCAGCGATGTGATCTATGTTCCCACCGATAACACCGTTGCCAACAACACTGAGATCGTCAATAACATCTGCCAGCCCGCCGGTGTGCCTGTTGTTGCAGGCGAGGAAGGCATCATGAGCGGCTGTGGCGTTGCTACCCTGTCCATCAGCTACTATGACCTGGGCGTTGCTACCGGTAAGATGGCCGCCAAGATCCTGACCGGCGAAAGCAAGGTTGAGGAGATGCCCATTGAGTACGCTCCGGAGTTCACTAAGGAATACAACCCGACCATTGCCGAAGCTCTGGGCATCACCATCCCAGATGATTATGTGGCATACGAGGGCTAAACAGCCAAAACGGCCTGCTTTGATTTGATGCAGGTAACTTTAATACAAAAATCGCGGAAAAGGCTTTTCTTTCCCGCGATTTTTTGATATAATTAAAAAGACTATATCTTTTTTGAGGAGTTGATGATCTCTTGAACATTGCAACATTGTTCAATGCCATGCCGGGCGCATTGGCGCAGGGCCTGATTTGGGCCATTATGGCGATTGGCGTTTACCTTACCTTCCGCATCCTGGATGTTGCCGACCTGACGGTAGACGGCACCTTGGGCCTTGGCGGTGCGGTCTGCATCATGTGTATGATTTCCGGCATGAACGTCTGGCTGTCCCTGCTGCTGGCGTTTGGTGCTGGTCTGCTGGCTGGCCTGGTGACCGGCCTGTTCCACACGTTTATGGGCATTCCGGCCATCCTTGCCGGTATCTTGACCCAGTTGTCCCTATATTCGGTCAACCTGAAAATCATGGGAAAAGCCAATCAGGCTATCAACGTGGACAAATATGACCTGCTGGTATCCCTGCGTTATATCAAAGGCGTTCCGTTTTACCGCAATACCATCCTGATCGTGGCCGTTCTTATGGTGGTTGTTATCGCTATTTTGTACTGGTTCTTCGGCACCGAGCTTGGCTGCTCCATCCGCGCTACCGGCTGCAACGCCAACATGGCGCGGGCGCAGGGCATCAACACTAATTTCAACATTGTGCTGGGCCTGATGCTCTCCAATGGTCTGGTGGCATTCTCCGGTGCGCTGCTCAGCCAGTACCAGGGCTTTGCTGATGTCCAGATGGGCCGCGGTGCTATCGTGATCGGCCTGGCTGCCGTTGTTATCGGTGAAGCCGTGTTCAGCAAGATTTTTCGCAACTTTGCGCTCAAGCTGCTCAGCGTTGGCATCGGCAGCGTCATCTACTACATTGTTATGCAGATCTGCATCTGGTTCAAGATCGATACCGACCTGCTCAAAATGCTCAGCGCCATCGTGGTCGCCATCTTCCTTGCGGTTCCATACTGGAAAGCAAAATACTTCACCCGCGTTGCGGTAAAGAAAGGCGGCAGCAGCAATGCTTGAGATCAAAAATGTTTACAAGACTTTTAACCCCGGTACGGTCAACCAGAAGGTTGCCCTGAATGATTTGAACCTGACACTGGAAGACGGCGATTTCGTCACCGTAATCGGCGGCAACGGTGCGGGCAAGTCCACCATGCTGAATGCTGTTGCCGGTGTGTGGCCGGTGGATATGGGCAAGATCATTATTGATGGTAAGGATATCACCCGCCTGCCGGAGCACAAGCGC
>OMAY01001287.1_pt1 | contig 12197 bp, 9 predicted proteins | sample 1673611 | NCBI WGS metagenome assembly OMAY01 (sample SAMEA103958117, study PRJEB25191) | human gut metagenome | biome: human-associated habitat [ENVO:00009003]; feature: intestine environment [ENVO:2100002]; material: feces | place: Germany | collected 2013/2015
AAAATTAAAAATATTAAATACGGAAGATTATATTTGGCTTATTTATATTGGAATAATATTTATGAGTTGGTATTCAAACAGTCTCGAAAGAAAATATTTCACTGAAAATGATATAGAAAGTAAAACTAAATATCAAAAAATCATGGTTTTAATTTTTACTATTTTAATCGTTATATATCTTTATTTTCTGAAAGAATCAATCAATGATATAAAAAATTTAAAAACTTGGGATACTCCCAAAAAGAAAAATTTGGTTTATCTATCGTTTCTAGGCTCTTTATTAATTGCCATAAGCGGTTTTATATTTTTATATATCTCAATAGTTGATGAAAATCTAGATATTGAACTTGCCTTTAATTAATAAGTACTTTTTAATTGAATATAATTAAAAAAAGGAGGGATATAATTGATACCAAATATTCCTCCTAAATTATTTTCACTCAGTGCCGTCGTTGTTGGCTATATTTTAATAGATGATATGACAGCTAACGAACAAAATGCCGTTGGTAACTGGTTGATGTTAGTAGCACAAGTATTATCTACAAATGCTTTTTACAGAGCTGTCATGCAAGAACGAGGATTAGAGCCTAAGGATTCTACCGAAACAGGTAGAAATAATGCCGATACCTTTGCGGGCAATGGTCAAAACACATCTAACAGAAGTAATAGAAATGAAACTGAAGAAACGATTGCTATGTTAGAAAAAATGGTAAAGGCCATGCAAACAGAAATAAATCAAATCAAAAATAATATTTAACTATTTTTTAATTAATTTCTTAGATGAATTAACTTGACTATATTGATAAGCTTTTGTAAAGTCAGGATTTTCACTATTTTTCAAGATATATTCTATTATTTTTTCTTTAAGACATTTCAAATCATCCACTTCTTTTATATCAATTTTAGCAGTAGACAAAATATCAAAAATGTCATCCATTATATTATCTTTTTCTAAAAAATTCTTACCTGCACACTCAATATAATGATTACTCAAATCCTCAAGTACAAAAGAAAATAATTTTTTATCACTATCCATCACTTGACTTGTTAATTCACTATTAAATAGTTTTAAATACTCATCCTTATTACTTACAAGTTCAAAGTCTGTTGTTGACGGAGAACACGTCAAACAATTACTCCTATTTTCTCTAATGAAGGAAACCCCTAATTCCATAAGATTGATTAACTTATCATATGATAACAAAATTTCATCACTAATATATTTTACTCTATCACAAGGTATATACGTTTTATCAAAGTTTTTAGAAAAGAAAGAAAAAATATCTTCTTCATTCTTTGCAATTTCAAAAACATCTATCCTACCACATAAATCAGATAATAAATACTTCATATTACCGTCTATTAGAAAAAATCTGCCTCTTAATTTTTCCAATTCATCAGTAGTATTTACTTCTAATCTCTCTTTTTCTTTTTTTAAACTATCAATTTCCTTTTCCAATTCATCTATTTTTTTATAAGCTTCTTTATATATTTGTCTTTTATCTTCCATTATGAACCCTCCATGACTACTAACTATAATAACAGAAAAACGACTATACAACAAGTCGTTTTTCGGTTAACTAATTCTTTTCTCTTATTTTAATATGTGCTTCCCTTAGTTGTAACTCTGAAATATCACTAGGTGCTTGCATTAAGCTATCTGCTCCATTAGCATTTAGTGGGAATGCGATAGTTTCTCTAATAGAATCTTCATCAAGTAACATCATAAGCATTCTATCAATACCAGGAGCCATTCCTGCATGAGGAGGTGCACCATATTGGAAGGCTGTATATAATGCTCCAAATTTTTCTTCAATCACATCTTCACCTAAACCAACAACAGCAAAAGCTTTTTTCATAACTTCTGGATCATGATTACGAACAGCACCACTTGCCATTTCAACACCATTACATACAAAATCAAACTGTTCAGCAACTATTTCATCAATATTTTCATTTTCAAGAGCCTTACTTCCACCCTTTGGATTATTAAACGGATTATGAGTAAAGTCATACTTTTCTTCTTCTTCATTCCACTCATACATTGGGAAATCCTTGATAATACAAAATTCAAATTTATTAGGATCCATAAGATCTAACTTACGACCTAACTCATCTCTAATCTTACCTGCAAGAGTAGCAGCATGCTTACGATCAGCAATAAAGAACAAAACACTGTTAGGTACTAATTCTGCTTTTTCTATTAAAGCTTTGCGATCATCATCTGTTAAGAATTTATCAATAGGTCCAGCAAAACTCATATCTTCCATAACTTTAAAATAACCAATACCAGGCATACCAATAGATTTAGCATAATCAACTAATTCATTAAACCAAGAATTTGATTTTGATGCAATATTATCTACTTTAATTCCTTTAACTTGAACTCCTCTAAAAGGTCTAAAATCAGTATCCTCAAATTGTTCTGTCAAATCGATGATTTCAAGTGGATTACGTAAATCTGGTTTATCAGTACCATATTTTTCCATAGATTCTTTAAATGATATTCTTCTAAATGGACGAGGACTTATTTCTTTGTTTGAGAAATGTTTATATGTTTCATAAAATAACTCTTCACCTAATTCTAAGACATCTTCTTCTTCTGCAAAAGCCATTTCAAAATCTAATTGATAAAACTCTCCATATACACGATCACTTCTAGCATCTTCATCTCTGAAACAAGGGGCAATTTGAAAATATTTATCGAATCCTCCACACATTAATAATTGTTTAAATTGTTGAGGTGCTTGTGGTAGAGCATAAAACTTACCATGATACTTACGACTAGGTACAATAAAGTCTCTTGCACCTTCTGGTGAAGAAGCTGTTAAAATTGGTGTTTGAATTTCTATAAATTCACGCTCTTCCATAAAGTTTCTCATAAAACGAATAACCTTATTACGAAATAAAATGTTATTTTTTACTTTAGGATTACGTAAATCTAAATAACGATATTTAAGTCTTACATCTTCTCCTGATTCATGTGAAGTCATTACTTCAAATGGTAAAACATTTTTACTCCTACCAAGTACAGTAATAGAATCAACTAATAATTCAATCTCCCCTGTCTTAATACGATTATTATAGTCTTCTTCTGCTCTTTTTCTAACAGTTCCTGTAACACTAACACTAGATTCACGTGTTAAATTATCAAACATTTTATCATCATTACTAACAAGTTGTAATGTATCATATTGATCACGAATATCTACAAATATAACTCCTCCATGATCACGAATATTTTCAATAAAACCGGCAACTTTTACAGTTTTACCTATATCATCATTATTTAATTTTCCACAATAATGATCACGATATTTATTTTCTTTCATTAATTTTTCCTCTTTTCTAACTCTATTTTAATAAGTTCCAAACTACGATTTGGATTAGCTTGACGATTAGATTTTTGCATTACTTTACCAATAAAGTAGTTAACTACATAATCCTTGCCCTCTTCTACATATTGTCTTACTTGGTCAGGATTTTCATCTATTGCCTCTTTGATAAACTCTAATAATTTAGAATCATCACTAATTTGAGAAATATTAGATTCATTAATTATTTCAAGTGGATCTTTTTTCTTTTCAATAGCTTGATATAAAATCTTTTTAGCATTATCTAATGAAATCTTTTTAGCATATACTAAGTCAATTACTCCACTTAACATCTTAGGTGTAATAAAGAATTGATCTATTGAAATTTCTAATTTTTTTAGGGAACTAAGTACTGCTGTTGTAACAAAGTTAACTGTAAGTAAAACATCACTACCATACCCTAAAACTTCTTCAAAATAATCAGCAATTTTTCTATTTTTAGCAAGTACTGAAGCATCATATAAAGATAAATTATATTTTTCCATATACATTTCTTCTCTATCTAATTTTAATACTGGAACAGTTTTTCTAATTTCTTCTAAGTACTCGTCTGTTAATTTTACAGGAGCTAAATTTGGTTCAATATAATATTTATAATCTATAGCGTCAACTTTTTTACGCATTGGATAAGTCTTTCCATCATCAGCTATTCTTCTTGTTTCTTGAACAACTTTTTCGCCACTTTCCAAAACTTCGGTTTGTCTTTTTATTTCATATTCAATAGCCGCTCTTACTTGATCAAAAGCATTAATATTTTTCATTTCAACCTTTGTACCAAGAACATTACTTCCTTCTTCCATCAATGAAATATTAACATCACATCTCATTTGTCCCTTATTACTACGAGCCTCACTTACCTCACAAAATAGGAATAAATCTCTTAAATCTTCTAAGAAAGTAACAGCTTCATCTGCAGAAGACATACATGGTTCAGTTACTATTTCCATAAGTGGAATACCAGATCTATTATAATCTATTAAAGAATAATTATTCATATGATCAAGAGATGCTGTATCTTCCTCTAAATGAAGTTGATGAATATAAACACGTTTGATGGCATCACCTACTCTAATATCCAAATATCCATCTCTTCCCATAGGTTTAGTTACTTGAGTAATTTGATATCCTTTTGGTAAGTCAGGATAAAAATAATTTTTACGATCAAAAATAATTTCATCTGGTTGATAACAGTGTAAAGCCATAGCTGTTTTTATAGCTTTTCTACAAGCTTCTTCATTAACAACTGGTAAAATTCCAGGAAGTCCTAAATCAACTGCTGACACATTTTCATTAGGAATCATTGAAAACGTATTAGGCGCACCAGAAAAGTTTTTTGATTTTGTTTCAAGTTCACAATGAACCTCTAATCCAATAACAACCTTATACATCTTTATCCCTCCAATTTCCTTTAAATCCTGTTACTTCTTCTATTTTATTTGCCATATTTAAAACCACATCATCTTCTAAAATTCTACCTGTTATATTAACTCCAACAGGCATTGAAGAAACTTTAGCATATGGAATAGTAATACTTGGAAAACCACCAAAATTAGCTATAGCCATATGGTTTTCAAGTAACAAATAACGATCAGACAACTTATCAGAAGAATCATCAAATTTAGGAGCAATACCACCACTAGCTGGTAAAATCATTCCATCATATTCCTTAAATAATTCATTAATCTTTTCTACTATTAATCTTCTAACACGACAAGCATTTAAATAAAGTCTTTCTTGATTTTCTTTTTGTAAAATATAACTTCCTAACACAAAACGTCTCTTAATAAGTTCTGAAAAACCTTTAGTACGAGCATCAAACATAATTTCTTCTGGAGTATTTCCTTCTCCTCTTACTCCAAACTGTATTCCCGTAAGATTAGCATTATTACTTGTAGCCTCAGCACAACTAATAGTCATATAACTAGGATAAATTGCTTCAAGTAAATGTTTATCAATAGAAACTTCTTCTACAGTAAACCCTGCCTCACGACACTTATCCAGTAAGATATAAAATTTATCAAGAACCTCATGTAATTCTTTATCATCTACATCTTTATATAAATTTCTATCACAAATTTCTTTAATGTAAAATAATTTTCTATTAGAAATATCATTATTAATTGAATCAAGGTAACTCTTACCATCATCTTTAAGAGATGTCATATCATGATAATCACTACCTTTTAATATATCAGTAAGTATTGCAGCATCTTCTACTGTTTTTGTAAAAGTACCAACATGATCCAAGCTTGAAGCGAAAGCAAATAATCCATATCTAGAGATTCTACCATAAGTTGGCTTAAATCCAACTACTCCACCAAAACTAGCTGGTTTTCTTATTGAGTCCCCTGTATCACTACCAAGCGCAAAAGGTACAATTCCAAGACTAACAGCCGCTGCACTACCAGCAGATGATCCTCCAATTTGGCGCGTAATATCATAAGGATTTTTAACTACCCCTGTATGACCAGTAGTACCAGTACCACCCATAGCAAGTTCATCAAGAACAGTTTTTCCAACTAACACTGCCCCTGCATCCCTTAGCTTTTTATAACTTGTAGCATCATAAACTGGCACATAATCTTTCATTATATTAGAAGAACCTGTAGTTAAAATACCAGAAGTAGAAAAATTATCCTTTAAAGCATATGGAATACCTGTTATCAAAGTATCTTTTTTCTTTTTCATTTTATATTTAGAAAGAATAGTTACAAAAGCATTATAATCAGCTTGAAACTTATTAGCTAAATCAACTGATTCATTAAATAACTCTTCACTAGTTACTACTCCATTATCCAAATCTGTTCTTAAATCTGTTATTGTTTTATCCTGAATATTATATTCCATCTTATTCCACCACCTTTGGTAATTTAACTTGATCATTATACTGATGTTTACAATTAGTCAAAACTTCATTAACCGTAAGTGTATCATCTAAGATAACTTCATCTTTTCTTAAATGAGCTTCATACGTTATAAATGGAAAAGACATTGGCTGAACATCCTTAATATTAGGAATATTTTCAATCAAATCCATCTGTTTCAAAATAGTTCTAAACTCTTCTTGTAATGTTTCATACTCACTATCATCCATATCAAACATTAATTTAGCAGCATAATCTTTTAACTTTGCTTTACTAACTTCGTATTCCATATTCATTCTCCTTTCAAACAAAAAAACTATTCATTCCTAAAAAGGGACGAATAGTTTCCGCGGTACCACCCAAATTACTATAAAATATAGTCACTCTTACTTATAACGGCAAGTACCGGCTTAGTCTACTTTATTCTTTAAGCTCTCCAAAGTGTTATTCAGAAGACTTTCTTATCTACATTCCACCATCAGTAGACTCTCTTTAAAGAAATAATCCCCCTACTTCTCTTCATCAACGATTTCAGTGTTTATTTTACTATTAACAATCTACATTGTCAACATATTTTTATTAAGCAGCCATACCTTTTATTTGACTATTTTCATTGTTATAACTATCTTCATTAAATATTTTTTCTAAAACACTATCAATTTGTGCTTGAATTTCATCTTTTTCTTTTTCCTTATTTTTTAATTCTTGAGTTAATTTCTTTAATTCTGCTCTATAACCTGCCATTTTAGTAGATTGTTCACTAAGAGTAATTACTTTATTTGTATTATTCATTGCTTCTACTTTATTATTATTGTCAACAACAGTAACATTTTCAAACACATTATTAGCGGGAACTCCAGCAAAAACATCAGGAGTACTAGATAAAGTGTTAGTAACAGGGGCAACAGGATTACTTGGAACACTTACAATTGTCTTTTTCACTTCAAACATTGGTGAACTCTTTTCATTTAATGTTTCTTGTCCATTTTCCATAACTTTTTGAGTCACAAAGATTAAGCATTGTCCCTCTTCACATTTTGCATATAAATCAACTGATCCTGTAGCGTCTATCTGACAAGCTGACAACCACTTTTCAGTAACTTCATTAATATCTTGTCCAAAATATTCTTTATCATAATTAAGATTTTTAGTTTTATTTACTACTTTATCAAACTCCATACCTAAAGTAGAATTACCACCATTATTCGCAACATTAAAATTTTCCAAACTGTCCATCTGTTTACCTAAGAATGCTAAACATTTAGCTCTTAATATTTCAACACATAAATACATAGGTATTTTTGAATCAAGACTATCATTATTTTTTGTTGTAAAAGTATCTCCTAATATTTTATTATTGACATCTTGATTATCAACAATTTTATTAACCACCGCTAAAAAACTTATAACATCAGAAAGATAAGTATTAACAACATTAACATCTTTATTAGCCAAACTAGCATTATCATCTAATAATCTAGAACAATTTATATCAATATATCTTCTTGTATCTTCTGGATTTTGAAAGAATACCTGATTAGCCTGTGCATCAACATATTGACTTGCAGGTGTAGTCATACTCATATGTTCATATGCCATCAATTGATCAAATACTTGGTTCTGAAAAACTTTATTTCCTACTTCATCCACTAAAATATTATTTTCATTTTTTCTTAAACTACTAATATTCATACTCGCACCTCTATTCTATTAATAATATTACCATAATTTAGTCGTCTTGAAAATAGAAATTTAAAAAAATTATTGTATTAATGTTATTATTATAACCAAATTTATATTTTAATATTTAAATTATTGTTTTTTTCTGATAAAATCTAATCAAAGGGTGATATTATGTATATTTTAAGTGCTATTTGTTCAGATTATGCCCTAGCAAGTGTCTTAGGGATAATCAAAAGAATAATTACAATTCTTCAAATAGTAGTTCCCATCTTTTTAATTATTGGTGGTTCAATTACTTTTTCTAAGGCTTTAATAAATCCTGACGATGGTCCTAAAGCTAAAAAAAATTTTCTTAACGCTATTGCGAGTGCTGTCATAGTATTCTTGATGCCATTTTTAATAAACAGTATTATGGCTATCATTAGTGCTTATGGGGATGTTGGTATAACTGATAGTAATGGTAATAATACTGCATTTAATATTTCATCATGCTGGAGTAATGCCAATGTAACAGACATTTCTTCTAGTTCCATTTCTAATTATAATGAAAACACTTCAATAAGTGATGAGGCAAACGGAAACACGAGAACAAATTCTAATACTAATACAAACAATCGCAACAACAATAATTCAAGTAATAATTCTAATAGTCAAAATAATAATAGAAATAATTCAAATAACAGTAACAAAAACAATAAGAATAATAACACTAACTCTAATAGTAATAAAAATAATAATAGTAGTTCTAATAGTAATAACAAAAATAACAATTCTAAAACTGATACCTCAACTAACAATTATAGTAGTTTTGTTTTAGTAGGTGATTCAAGATTTGTAGGCCAAGAAAGTAGCGGCTTTAAAAATTCCAAAACAACATATATTGCCTCAGTCGGCAAGGGTCTAACTTATATGAAAAGCAATGAAGAAGCCATGAAGAAAAAGGATTCTAAGAACACAGCCTATGTCATAAATATGGGTGTAAATGACTTATACAACGCTAATAGTTACGTAGAATATATAAATAAACTTGCTAAAAATTACAAAGGTGACATTTACTATCTTTCCGTTAATCCTGTAGAGGAAAGTAAAGCTGCAAACAATGGTTACAGCATCAAAAACTCTGACATTGAAAAATTTAATAGTACACTAAAAAGCGGCTTAAAAAATGTGACTTATCTAGATTCATATAATTATTTAAAAAATAATGGTTTTTCAACAACAGATGGTATTCACTACGACAAAAAGACATATCAAAAAATATATAGTTATATTAATTTCAATGTAAAATAGAAGGCAAAAGCCTTCTTTTTTATTGCAACATTTCCCCTTTAAAGTTATTAACTTGTTTCCTATTTAAAATAATAAGTTTTTTAGCATTTCTTTCTAAATCACTTAAATATTTTTTCCTTTTTCTTAAGCCCAAATTACGCCATTTAAACATCTTAATAAGCATTTTAAAGTTAACTTCATATGGAGAATATTCTAAACCAACTCTTTGTAAAAACCATCTTTTGATAATTCTTTCACCAAGCACAATTCTATTAATATTTAAATAAATAACGACGTCAGCAAGCACTACTGACCTACTAAAAACATCTCTTCCAACATCTTCTATAACCCAATTATCACTTTCTAATATTTTATTAAATTTTTTTTGAACATCTAAAACATCTCTTTTTATATCATTATTCCATATTACACTATCAAGTTCAACATACAAGATATCTAGTTCTTTAGAAATACGTTTTGCCAGAGTACTCTTCCCGCTTCCTACCGGTCCAACTACATAAATTTTCATACGCTCACTCCTATATATATTATACATAATATTCTAAAATATGGCTTTAATATCTAATAATATTATGCTAAAATAAAGTCTAGGAAGTGAAAAACATGAAAAAAAATATCTTAACAGGACTTCGTCCAACTGGAAACCTACATTTAGGACACTATTTCGGTGCTTGCCAAAACTATTTAAAAATGCAAGATGAGTATAACTTTTTTCTTGAAATAGCTGATGTTCAAGCTTTAACCGATAATTTTAATAACCCTGAAAAAGTTCGACGAAATGTCTATGAAATTACAATGGATTTACTATCTATCGGAATAGATCCTTCCAAAGTAAATTTCTTCATTCAATCTAAAATACCAGAAATAGCAGAATTAACTGTTTTTTACTCTAACTTAGTAACAGTCGCTAGATTAGAAAGAAACCCTACTGTTAAAACAGAAATAGCCCAAAAAAAGGAGCTTTTCGGTAATAATGGAGAAAGCATAACCTATGGTTTTCTAGGATATCCTGTCAGTCAGGCAGCAGATATTACGGCTTTTAACGGTGCACTAGTTCCTGTAGGAGACGATCAACTACCACTACTTGAACAATGCCGAGAAATAGTTCGTAAATTTAACTCTATTTATGGAGAAACTCTTACTGAGCCAGAACAAGTCTTAAGTACAACCACTAGAGTAAAAGGTCTAGACGGTAATGAAAAAATGGGAAAAAGCCTAGGTAATGCCATTTACTTAATTGATAATGAAGAAACTATAAAGAAAAAAGTTATGGGGGCTGTAACCGATAAAAACAAAATAAAAAAAGACGATCCAGCAAACCCTGATGTATGTATGGTCTACTATTATCATAAATTAGTAAATTCTAAAGAAAATACAGAAAAAGTATGTAGTGAGTGTAAAAAAGGGGCCCGAGGTTGTGTAGCCTGTAAAAATGAACTAATTGAAGCTATGACAAAATTCTTAAAACCAATCCAAGAAAAAAGAAAGTATTACGAAGAAAACCCTGAAGAAGTTAAGAAAATTCTTCAAGAAGGTACAACAAAAGCCCAAAATGAAGCTAAAGAAAATATGAAAAATATAAAAAAACATATGATGATAGATTATGATTTAAACTAAAAAGGCGCGTATTTACGCGTCTTTTTAACTTACCATTTTAATAAATTGATTTAATGTAGTGGTCTTATAAATTGGATATCTTGGAATCAAATATTTATTATTACTTCGTCTTGCTTTTACACTTCCACCAACAAAGGCTATTTGGAATCCCGCTTCTTTAACCGCCTGTATTGCAGTATCACTATAACTATAAAATGGATAACAGAATGAATCATTATTATCTACTATTTCCAATGATTTCTTAAGATCTGCCAAAGCCTGATCCTTACTATAACAAACTAATTGTCCACGGCCACAAGTACCATATTTGTGCATATCATTTGTATGCGATTGAATATCCAAATTCTTAGAACGATAATTTTCAACACTCCACCAACCAGTTATCAAAAATAGCGTAGCATTCATATTATATTCTTCTAAAATAGGTATTAACTTATTACCATTGTGTTTACCAGTACCCTTAGCACCATCATCAACAGTAATCAAAACACTTTTTTCTGGAAGTTCAATTTCACCAAACATCCACTTTTTAAATTCGGACATTTTTAAAGTTTTGTACCCATTATTTTTAAGATAATCAAGTTGTTCTCTAAACTTACTAACTTCAAGACAGATGGATTCATCACACTCTTCTCCTAAAGTAGGATCATAGAAAAAGTGATAATTTAAAACTGCAATCCTTTGTTCACCAGAACTAGCACTTTTAACTACTTCTACTACATCTTCACCATTACTCATTTTTTTAAAATTATCTAATGAAGTTGTTTTCTTAACCACATATCTTTCAATCTTATCTAAAGTAGAATTTTTAGTAGATTTTTTATTAACATCACTAAATTTAATAGAAGCATCACTTAGTATTTCTATCTTAATATTACTTTCATTATTAAGAGTAGAGACATTATTATTACTATTAGTTGTAGTAAGTAAAATTGACTTCTCTTTTAATCTTATCTTTCCCGCAAGCCATAACTTATATTCATCAACACTGATACTAGAAAAGCCTTGTTCTTTAAGATAATTTAACTGGTTACGTACATTATCAACACTAACACAAATATCCTTAGTACAATTATCTATTGTATCATAATTAATAACACTAATATAACTAGCCTCATTAACGGAAGTATTGTTATTATCATTTAAACTAACACTTTCATCCTTTTTCACTTGCATTACTTTATCTAAATAACTTACATAATAATAATTATCATCCATATATTCTAACGGTAAATTTAATTTTTCTTTTAATTCTAATACTTTTTTATTATCTTTATAAAATACTGTTTTCTTAGATACTACATTTTTATTAAATACTAAATATTTATTAGAAAAATTATCTTCTAGCTTTTTATCAACTTTTTTAACA
>OMAY01001290.1_pt1 | contig 12145 bp, 8 predicted proteins | sample 1673611 | NCBI WGS metagenome assembly OMAY01 (sample SAMEA103958117, study PRJEB25191) | human gut metagenome | biome: human-associated habitat [ENVO:00009003]; feature: intestine environment [ENVO:2100002]; material: feces | place: Germany | collected 2013/2015
TACGACAAGATGGTCGGCAAATTCACCGGCAATGATGTGCCCGCCTGCGGATTCTCCATCGGCTTCGAGCGTATCATCATGCTGCTCATGGAGAGGGGGTTCCAGGTGCCTACGAGACCGAAGCAGGTAGCATATCTGATCGAGAAGGGTGTCAGCGGCGAAAGACTGTGTGAAGTGATCGCACAGGCGCAGGAAGCCCGTAAGGACGGTACCCAGGTACTGGTAGCCCGCATGAACAAGAACAAGAAGTTCCAGAAGGAACAGCTGAATAAGGAAGGCTACGAAGAATTCGTGGAATTCTATAAAGAAGAATTAAAGAGATAAAAGTAACAGATGAAGGAGCAAAAGCAATGATTCAGTCCAGAACACATAACTGTAATGAACTTCGGATCGGCAACGTCGGTGAGAGAGTCACACTGGTCGGCTGGTTCGAGAACATGAGAAAAGTCAGCAAAAATCTCGGTTTTGTCATTCTGCGTGATTTCTACGGAACCACCCAGCTGGTAGTAGAGACCGAGGAAATGATGAATGTCATGGATGGCATCAACAAGGAGTCCACCATCTCCGTGGAAGGTGTGGTCAGAGAGCGTTCCAGCAAAAATGCAAATCTGCCTACCGGTGAGATTGAGGTAGTACCCGATAAGATCGAGATTTTGGGAAAATGTATTTACAATGCACTTCCCTTTGAGATCAATCAGTCCAAGGATGCAGACGAGAATGCCCGTCTGAAATACCGTTACCTGGATCTGCGCCGCCCGGACATCCAGAGAAACCTGATCATGAGAAGCAAAGTGGCAATGCTCACCCGTGAGTTCATGTCCAAAGAAGGCTTCCTTGAGATCGAAACCCCGATGCTGACGAAATCCACACCGGAAGGCGCCAGAGATTACCTGGTACCGAGCCGTGTTCATCCAGGCAGCTTCTACGCACTGCCGCAGTCTCCGCAGCTGTTCAAACAGCTTCTGATGTGCTCCGGCTATGACCGTTATATCCAGATCGTAAAATGTTTCCGTGACGAGGACCTGCGTGCCGACCGTCAGCCGGAGTTCACCCAGATCGATATGGAGCTTGCTTTCGTTGATGTAGATGATGTTATCGATGTCAATGAGAGACTGCTGGCACACCTGTTCAAAGAGGTGCTCGGCGTTGAGGTACAGCTCCCGATCCAGAGAATGACCTGGAAAGAGGCTATGAACCGTTTCGGTTCCGACAAACCGGACCTGCGTTTCGGTATGGAGCTGGTTGATGTTTCCGAGACCGTAAAAGATACCGAGTTCGTTGTATTTAAGGGCGCACTTGAAAACGGCGGTTCTGTCCGCGGTATTAACGCAAAGGGACAGGGCGCAATGCCGAGAAAGAAAATCGACAAGCTCGTTGAGTTTGCGAAAGGTTACGGTGCAAAAGGTCTTGCATACATTGCAATCCATGAGGATGGAAGCTGGAAATCTTCCTTCTCCAAATTTATGACAGAGGAGCAGATGGAAGCCCTCATCAAAGCCATGGACGGACAGGCTGGAGACCTTCTTCTCTTCGCAGCAGACCGCAACAAGATTGTTTGGAACGTTCTTGGCGCACTTCGTCTGGAACTGGCAGAGCAGATGGGACTTCTCGACAAGAACGAATACCGTTTCGTATGGATTACCGAGTTCCCGCTTCTGGAGTGGTCCGATGAGGAGAACCGTTTCACCGCAATGCATCACCCGTTCACCATGCCGATGGACGAGGATCTGCCGCTTCTGGACACCGATCCGGGCGCAGTTCGTGCAAAAGCTTACGATATCGTCCTGAACGGTACCGAGATCGGCGGAGGAAGTGTTCGTATCCACCAGAACGATGTGCAGGAGAAGATGTTTGAGATGCTTGGCTTCACAAAAGCACAGGCACATGAGCGTTTCGGATTCCTTCTGGATGCATTCAAATACGGAGTTCCGCCTCACGCCGGACTGGCTTACGGACTGGATCGTCTCGTTATGCTGATGGCAAAAGAGGACAGCATCCGCGACGTCATCGCATTCCCGAAAGTAAAAGATGCTTCCTGTCTGATGACCGAGGCTCCGTCACCGGTTGACGCAGCACAGCTGGAAGAGCTTGGTCTTGAGGTTGAGCCGCAGGCTGAGGAAGAGACAACAGAAGAGTAAAGAAAATTTTGTAATTTACAGGACAGACAATTTTGCAGAAGTGCAGCGTTGTCTGTCCTTTTTTAGGTTTCACTCGATCGGTGTAAAGAAAAACTTAAGAAATTCTTCCACGTCTTCCCCGTTGTTTTGCTGGAAAAAAGTGCTACAATATGGTTTGTAAGAAAGATACGGAAACATCCACAGCAAGTGGAACACATAGAGAAAAAGACAAGGAGGAATCACTATGTTAGTTACATTAGTCATGCTGGCAACCTGTTTTGGTCTGCTCTGCGGAATTGGAATTCTATTTGGGATCGTCGGACTTCTGCTGAAATTTGGAGGAAAAGTCCTCGGCGCATGCGCCACTATTCTTCTCCCGATCGGCGTGATCTGGCTTGGATTTAAAATCGTGTTCGCCGTCGTTCCGCTTCTGTTCAAACTGGTCTGTGCAGCGCTGATCTGTTATCTCGTATACCGCATTCTGCGGGAGATGAAACTTGTAGCATAAAAAATAAAATCTAACAGATTCGAAAGAAAACCTGCTTTCCGTCATAAACACGGAGGCAGGTTTTTAATGACAAAAACAAAAATCTATTTTCAGAAAAAGCCAGTATTTGCTAAAAAAAGAGTAAGGAAAAAGTAAGAAAACAAAAAACAAAATGTGATACGATAGAACTAACTTGGGAAAGCAGAAAATTAATTTGTAAAATAGAAAAGTGGGAGGAAGCATATGAAGAAAAAAATAATCGCGATTGTGTGCGCAGTCGCAGTGCTGGCGGCAGCCGGAGGGGGAGTGACATGGCATTTCCTTGGAAACAGTACAAAAGAGGACGATAACGTCGTCTATGTCAATACTGTAAAAGCCCTGACCAATCTGGGAACCGGAAATGGAATGGAAAACCGCTATGCCGGTGTTGTGGAGTCGGAAAATACCTGGAAGGTAGAGAAAAACAGCGAGAAAACGGTAAAGGAAGTTTATGTGGAAGTCGGTCAGGAGGTTCAGGTCGGAACACCGCTGTTCTCCTACGATACCGAGAAATTCCAGAGTGACCTCGAGCAGGCGCAGCTGGATCTGGAACGCATAAACAATGAACTTTCAAGTATGAATACCAATATCGACCAGCTTTACAAAGACAAAAAGCAGGCATCAAAAGACCAGCAGGCAAGCATCACACTGGAAATTCAGGAAGCGGAGCTGGATTTAAAGAAAAAAGAATATGAAGGAAAATCAAAACAGGCGGAGATTGATAAATTAAACAATAACATCACCAATGCGACCGTGATCAGCGAAATCGCAGGTGTTGTAAAATCAATCAACAACGATGACAGCAGCGCCGGCGCTTACTCCGGTGACAACTCCGACAATTCCTTCCTGACCGTTCTTGCAACGGGAGATTTCCGTGTAAAAGGCCAGATCAATGAACAGAATATGAGCGACGGTTCGATTACCGAAGGAAGCCAGGTGATCGTGCATTCTCGTGTAGATGAGAATCAGACCTGGACCGGAACCGTGACAAAGATTGATCGGGAAAATGCACGGACAGGAAGCAATAACGTTTACAGCAGTTCAGGAGACAGTATGACGCAGTCAAGCAACTATCCGTTTTATGTGCAGCTCGACGGAACGAACGGCCTGATGCTCGGCCAGCACGTTTACGTAGAGCCGGATATCGGCCAGCAGGAAGTCAAAACAGGAATCTGGCTGTCCGATTACTTTATCAACGATGTCGACAGCAACCCTTACGTTTGGGCCGATGATGGAAACGGCAAACTGGAAAAACGAAGCGTAACGCTGGGAACACACGATGAAAATATGATGGAATATCAGATCACTGATGGTCTCAAAGAGGAGGATGCCATCACCTTCCCGGAGGATGGACTGGAAGAGGGCATGAAGACCGTTGTTAGTACCGATGGTTCGCTGGGACAGAGCAATCCGGCCGGCGGCGAGGATGACGGAATGGAGGATGACGGTATGCTTGACAACGACGATGGAATGGTCGACGATGGTATGACGCAGGATGAAAACGGCATGGTCGACAATACCATGGACGGCGCAGAGTACAGCGGTGAGGAAGATACAACGAACGTGATCGGCGGCGCCGACAATGGTGAGGCAGAACCGGCAGAAACACAGGAAGCCGGATCAGCAGATGACGGGGAGGTGCAGCCGTGATTCTGGAATTAGAGAATATCTGTAAAGAATATATGCAGGGCAAAATCCCGGTTCCGGTTCTGAAAAACATCAACTTCTCCATGGAAGAAGGCGAGTACGTTGCGATCATGGGTCCTTCCGGTTCCGGAAAAACAACACTGATGAATATTGTCGGCTGTCTCGACCAGGCGACGAGCGGACGGCTGATCCTCGACGGACAGGATATCAGCAAATGCAGTGACAATCAGATGTCGGACATCCGCCTGCAGAAAATCGGCTTTGTATTCCAGAACTTCCAACTCCTTGCAAGACAGAGCGCAATGGAAAATGTATGCCTGCCGTTGACGTACGCGGGCGTGCCGAAAAAAGAGAGAAGAGAGCGGGCAGCGATTGCCCTCGAGCGGGTGGGGCTCGGCGACCGTATGAGTTTCAAACCGACCCAGCTCTCCGGCGGACAGAAACAGCGTGTGGCGATTGCAAGAGCGATTGTCAACCATCCGAAAATTCTGCTGGCTGATGAGCCGACCGGAGCGCTCGACTCCCATTCCGGCGAGCAGGTCATGGAGCTGTTCCAGAGCCTGAACGACGAGGGCGTCAGCATCTTGATGATTACACATGACGCGGAGATCGCATCGATGGCACAGCGCACCGTGGAGATCCGCGACGGAATGATGAAATCGAAGGAGGTGGCCGAAACATGAAAAAAGGAAAAGCAGCAAAGAAAGCCGCGATTGCAGTTGTGACCGCAGTTGCCGTGGGCGGTGTCAGTGTCGGCGGTTATTACGGCATCCGCCAGGCGCAGAAGACGACCGTAAAAGTGTATCCGGTCAGTGACTTTACGAGTGGTTACTGGGGAGACAGCATGAACATGGAAGGCCAGATCACCTCGACGGCTTCCCAGAACATCTATCTTTCCGACAGCCAGACCATTTCCCAGGTTCTCGTCAAAGAGGGCGATGTGGTAAATGCCGGAGACACGCTGATGACATACGATACCAGCATGATCGAGCTGGATCTGGAAACGCAGCAGTTACAGCTTGCACAGACAAAGCTGAAAATCCAGCAGAGTGAAAAAGAACTGGAAAAGCTGAAAAAGACAAAACCGGTATCGGATACGCCGCTGAATCCGGTGGAGCCGGATTTCCCGGATTTTCCAGATGAACCCATCGATCCGGATTTCCCGGACGAACCGATTCCGACCCCAGAACCGGAGCCGACGTACGAGGATGCTGTTCTGTACAGCAGTACGAATAAGCTTGTATTTGGTTCCAAACCATACAAAGGAGAAGGAACGCAGGAAGACCCATACACCTATCTCTGCGCACCGGGAACAGTCCTGACAGGCGGATTCCTGAATCAGATGGCAGGATACGCGGATGAAAAGGGAACGAAAAAAGAAGAGGACAGCGAAGGATACTGGTTCCGCCTGGAGATTCATGAAGAAAACAAAGCCGCAGAGGCGCTGGAAACCGTGTGGGAGCAGGATGGAACGAAGATTGCGAAAGCATACGAGACTTCGTATGAAGCAGTCCTGAGTCTGAAAGAATCCGAAGCGGCGGATGCACCGGAAATAAAAATCACCACGCCGCTTGCCAACACAGAGGTGGCAGAGGGCGGCGAGCTGAAGCTGAAAATCGGAATCAATGAGAAGAAAGATACCGAAGAGAAGCCGGATGAGAAAGCCGACGATAAAACGGATGATAGAACCGAGAGTCCGTCCGAGGACGATGTGACACAGCCGGGTGAAGCCGGAAATGGAAGCGGTGAGGCAGACGATTCCACGGAAAACACCGAAACGGATGTCACTTACACATACGTCTGGAAACACAACGGAAAGACAATCGACGGAGATTTTAAGGATACTTACACAAAAGAAAACATCACAAAAGAGGATGCCGGAATCTATACAGTAGAAGTGACAGCGAAAAATGACAAGGGTACTTCCATGGCAGTCAGCACTGCAAATGTGGCGGTAAAAGAAGGAACGATTACCCCGACACCAAGTGTAACTCCGACCCCGAGCGTTACGCCGGGACCGAGTGTAACTCCAGAGCCGACCGTCAGCCCGGAACCAAGTACAACACCGATTCCGACCACAGAGCCGGTTCCAACAGAAACTCCGGTGCCGAGCGAGACCCCAGTTCCGACGGAAACGCCGACGCCGACCGAAGCCCCGGCAGAACCGGAAGCGGAACCGCAGAGCGAAGATGCGCCGGAAGCAGTGCAGACGACAGCAAAAACCGTATTCTACGGTGAAAAAGCATCGGTACAGTCCCTCTTTACATCATCCACAGGAAGCAGCGCAAATAACAATACTTCTTCCGGTGATGATACCCAGATGACCTACACAAAAGATGAGTTGAAAAAAGCCATCAGCGAAAAAGAAAGCCAGATCCGTAATCTGAAGCTGGATCAGAAGGAAGAGGAACTCAAAGTCAAAAATACGCAGAAATCCCTGGATTCCCAGACCGTAAAAGCGACGATCAGCGGTGTGGTAAAGAAGGTTGGAAATGCAGAAAACCCGTCCAACGACGGAAGCGCCTTTATCCAGGTCAGCGGAAACGAAGGTCTGTACGTGCGCGGCTACTTAAGCGAGACGTATCTCGATCAGGTAAAAGTCGGCGATGAACTCAACGTGACTTCTTGGTCTTCGGGTGCTTTTGCAGCGGCAACCGTAACCGAGATTTCTCCGTACCCGACAACAAGCTACATGTCGTACAGCGAGACACCAGCCTCCTTCTATCCGTTCACAGCCGTTATCCCGGAAGGCGGAGAAGGTTTTGAAAACGGTGACTGGATCGAGATTGCAATCACTGTCGGAAACGATGTAGAAAACGGCAACGGCCTGTACGTCAGCAAAGAATTCATCCGCGAGGAAAACGGACAGAAATTCGTTTATATCCGGGATGAAAATGATAAATTAAAGAAACAGAATGTGGTAACCGGAAAACTTCTGTGGGGCAGTTATTACGAAGTGAAGAGCGGTCTTTCCGAAGAGGATTACATTGCATTTCCGTACGGCAAAACCGTGGTGGAAGGCGCAGACACGAAGGAATCCAGTTCATCGGATTATTACAACAGTTAAGGAGGCGCATTATGTTAGAAAATGTAAGACTTTCCTTTCAGGGAATCTGGTCACACAAAATGCGTTCCTTCCTGACGATGCTGGGTATTATCATCGGAATTGCATCGATCATCTCAATTGTCTCCACGATCAAGGGAACGAATGAGCAGATCAAACAGAACCTGATCGGAGCCGGAAACAACAACGTGACCGTCAGCTTAAAGCAGGGCGACGGTGATTACTGGATGGACAACGGACTGCCAAGCGGCGTGTCGAAACTGTCCGATGATCAGAAAAAGCGGATCCGCGAGCAGGATCAGGTGGAAAATGCATCGTTTTACACCGAAAGAACGTATGTGAGCGGCATCGCAAAAGGAAACACAACACTGGACAGTGCGAAGGCGCTTGGCGTGGATGAAAATTATCTGTCGACGTGCGGATATCAGATTTATCAGGGACGCGGCTTTGTGGAGAGCGATTTCTCGAAGACCCACAAAGTTGTCCTCCTCGACGATACCGCAGTGCTGACACTCTTCCCGGATGAGTCGCCGGTCGGCAAAACGATCGAGATCATGGGAGAGCCGTTCACGGTGATCGGCGTGATCAAAAAAGCCGATTCGTTCCAGCCGGTCATCAATTCCAGAGATGACTACTATACGTACAATCAGGAATCTTATCCGCTGGTGCTGATGCCGGATGTCTGCTGGCCGATCGTATTCCAGTATGATGAACCGGAAAATGCCGTTGTGATGGCAAAAACGACCGAGGATATGAGCACGGTGGGAAAGACAACAGCGGATATCATGAACGAATCCGTGACCAATACAACTGATTCTCTTTCCTATCAGGCAGAGGATCTGCTGGAGAAAGCAAAGAGTCTGCAGGAGTTAGGCCAGAGCACGAACCAGCAGCTGATCTGGATCGCGAGCATTTCGCTTCTGGTCGGCGGTATCGGTGTTATGAATATTATGCTGGTATCTGTAACGGAACGTACAAGCGAGATCGGCCTGAAAAAGGCGATCGGAGCAAGAAAACGCAGAATTCTGTTCCAGTTCCTGACCGAGGCGGCGGTGCTCACCAGCATCGGCGGACTGCTCGGCGTGCTGGGCGGCATTATCATGGCACAGGTGATTTCGAGGGTATCGCAGACGCCTGTGGCGATCAGTATTCCGGCGATCATTTTCTCCGTGGTCTTCTCCATGGTGATCGGTATCGTATTCGGACTGCTGCCGTCGGTAAAAGCAGCGAACCTGAATCCGATCGATGCGCTGCGAAGAGAATAGAACAAAAAAGAGTTGAAAAATCCGTGCGGGTACAGCGTAGGTGCTGGATCCGTGCGGATTTTTTGTGCGGCGTGTGCGGATGAAACTTAAGATCTTTACTTTTTGCGGAAAGTCGGTTATACTGGAAAATAAGCGCAATTTGCGGCGCAGCAAAGAGGCATTCGAGTTTCAGATTCGGTATGTTTATGAAAATATAAGAAAGATTCAAAGACATTTCACATTCGTTTATGGTATAATCAAACAAGAGTATGACCAACGAAAAGGAGTATACGCGAATGAATATTTTGTTTTTTATCACACCGAAAAGTGAAACGGCTTATCTGTATGACGACTGCTCACTTCGGCAGGCCATCGAGAAGATCGAATATCATAAATACACGGCGGTTCCGGTACTGAACAAAAAGGGCTGCTACGTGGGAACACTGACGGAAGGAGATCTGCTCCGCATCATAAAAGAACGGTATCTGCTGAATTACCATGAAGCAGAGGATATCCCGCTCTGGCAGGTTCCGAAACGGTGGAATTATGAGTCCGTCAACATCAACAGCAACATCGAGGACCTGATCGAGATGTCCATGCGGCAGAATTTCGTTCCAGTTGTGGATGACGAGGGAATCTTCATCGGCATCATCCGAAGAAGAGATATCATCCAGTACTGTTATCAGAAAAGCGGCATTAAAGAAGAGGAAGAAGCCCGGCGCAGCGCGCGGAAACAAAACGCAGAACAGATGATTCTGCAGTAAAGAAGAAAATGAGGGAAACATTATGAAAAAACTGATCGATCTTATCCAGGAAGAGCTGGTAAAAGCCTTTACCGCTGCGGAGATGGACCCGTCCTATGCAAGGGTTTCCGTTTCCAACCGCCCGGATCTGTGCGAATACCAGTGCAACGGCGCAATGGCAGCTGCAAAAGCATACCACAAAGCACCGATCCAGCTGGCTGAAGCAGTTGTAGAAAAAGTGACCGATCACAGCGTGATCGGTGAAATTGAAGCCGTAAAACCGGGATTCATCAACCTGAAAATCAACCCGGAATTTCTGGCAGATTATCTTTCCAAAATGCAGAACGATGAAGATCTTTCTGTAGAAAAAGCAAAAAATCCGAAAACCATCATCGTAGATTACGGCGGAGCAAACGTGGCAAAACCGCTTCACGTCGGCCATCTCCGTTCCGCGATCATCGGCGAGAGCATCAAGCGTATGGGACGCTTCATGGGGCACAACATGATCGGTGACGTTCATCTTGGAGACTGGGGTCTGCAGATGGGACTGATCATCACCGAGCTGCAGGAGCGCCATCCGGAGCTTGTTTATTTTGATGAGTCCTTTACGGGAGAGTACCCGGAGGAAGCACCGTTTACGATCAGCGAGCTCGAGGAGATTTATCCTTGCGCAAGCGGCAAATCGAAAGAGGACGAGGACTATAAGAAACGTGCACTCGAGGCAACGAGAGAGCTGCAGCAGGGCAGAAGAGGATATCGTGCGATCTGGAAACACATTATGAACGTTTCTGTTGCCGATCTGAAAAAGAACTATGGAAACCTCGACGTTCATTTCGATCTGTGGATGGGTGAGTCCGATGCACAGGAGTACATTCCGGACATGGTAGATTACCTGAAAGACAATGGTTATGCACATTATGACCAGGGCGCACTCGTTGTTGATGTCAAAGAAGAGACAGACACAAAAGAGATCCCGCCGTGCATGATCTTAAAATCCGATGGAGCAGCTCTGTATGATACGACAGACCTGGCAACCATCATCCAGCGTATGAAACTGTACAAGCCGGACGAGATCTGCTATCTGGCAGACAAACGTCAGGAGCTTCACTTCGTACAGTGTTTCCGCTGTGCAAGAAAAGCAAAACTGGTGAATGATGATACCGTTCTTTCCTTTATCGGCTTTGGTACCATGAACGGAAAAGACGGAAAACCGTTCAAGACCCGTGAGGGCGGCGTTATGCGTCTGGAGCGTCTGATCGGCGAGATCAACGATGAGATGTATCAGAAGATCGTGGAGAACCGCAGCGTAAAAGATACGGATGCAAGAGGAACGGCACAGATTGTCGGACTGTCTGCTATTAAATACGGTGACCTGTCCAACCAGGCATCGAAAGATTATGTATTCGATGTTGAGAGATTTACTTCCTTCGAGGGAAACACCGGTCCGTACATCCTGTACACGATCGTTCGTACAAAATCCATCCTCGGAAAATATAAAGAAGAGGGAAATGAACTGAAGAAAGGCGCACTTCTGGCACCGAAGAGCGACAGCGAGAAAGCTCTGATGCTTTCCGTATCCCGTTTCAACGGCGTTGTGGAGAACGCATTCGAGGAGAAAGCACCGCATAAGATCTGTGCTTATATCTACGAGCTTGCAAACGAGTTCAACCACTTCTACCACGAGACCAAGATCTTAAGTGAGCAGGATGAGGCAAGAAAAGCATCTTACCTGGCACTGCTGGATCTTGTCCGCGAGGTACTTGAGACCTGCATCGATCTGCTGGGATTCTCGGCACCGGAACGGATGTAAGATTCGTCAAGAGGGAAAAAATAGATAAAAAACAGGCGATTTTTTTGGCAGCCGTCGGCTTCTGTAGTTCTTGCAGAAACGGCGGCTGTTGTGTTATACTTACATCACGATTTTTCATCCGCTTGGACATTCGTCCTGAAAAATCGATTCTATATTACTCTATCGAAGAGCCATTCGGCTCAATTTATATCCATGTACAAAAACAGAATATCGGACTGACAAACACTTTGACGTAAAAAGAGGAGGCGGGATCATTGGAAAAGTAGAACTTCCGGGAGGGAAGTATCGCCTGCTGTCAGTGCTCGGAAGAGGGGCAACGTCTGTCGTTTATCTTGCAGAGAAAACTGGATCCGGAAAGCGGTATGCAGTCAAGGTAAGTATATGTGACAGGGAAAAACTGCGCCGGGAAGCGTTTCTTTTACAGAAGTTTTCATATCCCGGGATTCCCTGTGCGGTGGAACTTCTGGAAAGTAGGACAAAAAGCTTTCTGGTGATGGAAGCTGTAAACGGAAAATCTATCGGACAGCGTATGCGTAAGGGAGAACGGTTTTCCAGCCGGGAAATTCTGAAAACGGGAATTGCCCTGAGCGGGATTCTCTGTTATCTCCATGCACAGAACCCGCCGGTTTTCTACCGGGATCTGAAGCCGGACAACGTGATGATAACAGAGCGTGGTGAAATATACCTTGTGGATTTCGGTGCAGCCGGAACAGAAGAAACGGGTGTGGAAGTCCGTTATGGAACCCGCGGTTATGCAGCGCCGGAGCAGTATGACGGGAAGTGTGACGCCCGTTCCGATCTTTATGCACTTGGCGCACTGCTTGCGGCAATGGCGAAGCATGCGAAAAAGCGGCAGAAAAGAGGACTCTGGCGGGTGATGGAAAAGTGTATGCAGAAAAAGCCGGAGGAGCGGTATGCGTCTGCCGGAGAAGTCAAAAAGGCACTGCGGCGGCTGGAAAGAAAGCGAAAAGGCAGGAAGACTCTGCGGATCTTT